>JGI24702J35022_10002510_pt1 | contig 11205 bp, 6 predicted proteins | sample TergutTh196P4_FD_35022 | JGI IMG/M metagenome (IMG submission 35022)
CCCGATATAAAGCGTTTTGTTTTGTGAAATTGCGTTCACCTTACCGCCGGTTTCTTCATCGGGCGCATCTGAAATAAAATTTTCTCTTAGACTCATAATGTATTTTTTAAAATATTAATAATGTGATAATTAGCTTCAATCATTTTTCCATTGGGTTTCTTTTAGGTAAGATTAATCTGTTCCATAGTAATTGAGAAATTTTATGCAAAGTTCGCATTATTAATAATGCCGTGCAATACTATAAACATATGAATTTTTAATCGACTGTAAAGTGAATTAACGCCCGGATTATCAGGATTCAATAACGTTTTCAACGAAAAGCCACCCTTCATACTCATATATTTATATGAATTGCCACAGTGACGGGAGAACTGACACAAATAAGGCATAAATAAATGATAAATGTAAGGGGGACGAAAGAATTGGTATGGGTACATTCCTCCGTCCCCCGTAGAGACATAGCATGATACGTCTCTACAATACATCAACAATGGGTTAAAACTTGTAGGTTACTCCGGCTGCTAAATAGGTGCGGTTACCACTAAGATCAAAATTGCTGAAAGTAATAAATTTGTATCTCAGTTCGGCATTTACAGAAAGATTAGATGATAACTTATATTCTCCGCCTGCTCCGGGTGTGAAAACGAAACCGCTAGTTGAAAAAGTAAAATCATCCAATATTCTATAATCGATTTTCATTTGGACTCCCATAATACCAGCGCCAACTAAGGGATACACAGCGATCTTTTCTCCTATTGAAAAAACGTAATGCCCAAACACACTAAAGTCCCACCATGAAAAATAATCCTTTCGGGGGAAAAAGTCAAACTCGGCTGCTAAACGGACGGGGTCGGTTATATTGTAGAGGAACTTTCCACCTACGCCAAAGTGGGTATAGCTACCTCCCGACCCCAATAGCAGATTGCCGCCTACTGCCATATCTCCCTTCTGGGCCGATGTCTCGAAGACAACACATAAGGCAATGGCTATCATCGCAACAATTTTATAAAAATTACCTCTACTCATACAGCTTTTCGAACTCGCCCCGTTTTTTGCAATGGTCTCCGCCTCCATTTTCTCTCTCTGATCAGCGATTGCTTCGCTGTTTGTAAAAATTAAATTTTTCATTTTTTTTAATGCGATTGACCTATACTTCGCAAGGTTCTGATTATTAATTAATAGATTGGTTAATTCACTTTGATCACTTTGGCTGTTTCACCGTTCATCCGTATGAGATATGTTCCTTTAGGTAATGCGCTCATGTCGAATGGGTTGGTTTCGGGTTGCATGACTAAGGAGCCGTTGATGTCGAATACTTGTATTGTCGTCTTGCCTGATGATTCGTTTACGTTCTGTTGAATCGTCACCTTACCTTTCGTTGGGTTAGGGTAGGCTGTCAGGGCGCCCGAGGTTCGCAATGCAAGGGAACGTACATCGATGGTTCGTATCCTTGTGTCTTTGTTCGAGGTTAATACACAATGGTAGGTAGCGTTGTCAGGCACCTGGTAGTACTGACCGGTAGCTCCGGGGACAGGTTCATCTCCCCTATACCATTGGAAACCGGTAAAGGTTAAATCGCCGTTTGTTTGTTTATTACAGTTAATGGTGGGCACATCGGGGTATTCGAATACCACCTTCTCGTAGTAACGCTCAATGATAAGCGTGTGGTCTTCCGATGTTCCGTTTTGCCGATTTACCGTAATGATGAAACTATTTTCTCCATAGTCCCGCAGCGCTACGGTGCGTGGATTTTGAGGGTTCTTCTCAATGGTTACTATCTCGCCAGGGTTGGCAAGGACATAGATAAGTGCATTATCTTCTCCATTCACGGCAGGGTCGGCAATGAAAAGGTCTCCGCGGCGTTTTGTTGATTTCTCATTTACAATAATGTCAAATTGATCAACGATTGAATTTAGAACGGTAAGTGTCCCTTTTGTAAAGTTGATCGTGTAATTACTGCTTGCGGTAAGCGTTCCCTGAGCGATGACATATACGTCTACCGGATAGGGTGGTTGTTGCGGCGCCCCGCTTTGGGTCTCAACGGATAGTGTGCCGGTTAGCGAGTCGTTACCATATAACTGGCCTGATTTAACGGTATAAGCCAGCGCAGGTGTTTGGCCATAATAAATGGTCTCGCTGACAGCTGCTATTTCGAGCGATGCCGACGCTATATCAAACGGGGTTGTTGTGTTGATTAACACAATTTCGCTATTTGGAACGGTGAGCGTTGCCGTAGCTATGTATTCACCGATGTTAACTTGTTCACCCGTTACGGTTAGCGCCACGCTTTGGCCCTGGCTATTTGTAGCGGTTGCGGTCGGCGCTTGTGGTTTACCGTTGTAGGTAAAATGAATATTGCCCCATTGTACGGTATAGTTATTATCAGACTGCTGAATAATACTAAACAAGGTAGTTGTATTGGTTATCACATAATTACTGTTCGAAGTGCGAGGCCTTGCCGAAGCCACATATCCAGTACCTGCATTAGTGCGCTCTCCCGACACAATTAGCGGTATGTCTTCGCCCTTGACTCCTCGGAGGGTTGCTGATGGGACTTGCGGGTTGCCGGTGTATATCAGCGTTGTAATGCCCCACTGTACGGCAATGGTTGCCGGCGTAATATCAAATTGGGTTGTAGTGTTAATTAACACAATATTGTTGTTTGGAACGCTGGGCGCCGCCGTAGCGGTGTATCCTGAGCCGACGTCTGTTTTTTGTCCTGTCACGGTTAGCGCCAAGCTTTGTCCTTGCCCGTTTGTAGCGGTAGCGGTCGGAGCCTGCTGGTTGCCGTTGTAGGTTAAGTGATTATTGCCCCATTGTACGGTATAGGTTTCGGTATTGGTGGATTGCTGAACAATTGAAAACGTGGTAGTTGTATTAGTTAGCGTATAATTGTTATTCGGTGTAATGAGCGATGCTGTAGCTGTATATCCTGTGCCGATGTTTGTTCGCTCACCCGTCACGTTTAATGGCAGGTTTTCATTTTTAATGCCTGTAGCGTATGCAATCGGCGCTTGCGGGTTACCGGTGTAGGTCAGCGTTGTACTGCCCCACTGTACGGGAACGGTTGCCGGCGTAATAGCAAATGTGGTCGTTGTATTGCTTAAAGTAACACTGGGGTCAGGAGTGGTGAGCGACGCCGTAGCTATGTATCCTGTGCCGACGTCAGTTTGTTCTCCATTTACGGTTAGCGCCAAGGTTTGACCCTGGCCGTTTGTAACGGTAGCGGTTGGCTTCTGCGGGTTACCGTTGTAGGATAGCGATGTATTACTCCACACGACGGCATAATCAGGATTGGTAGATTGTTGTACAATTGAAAATGTGGTCGTTATATTACTAAGCGTATAATTGTTGTTCGTAGGGCTGAGCGCTGCCGTAGCTGTATATCCGGCGCCTACATTCGTTTGCTCTCCTGTTACGTTTAATGGCAGGTTTTCGTTTTTTACGCCTGTGGCAGATGCAGTCGGTTTTTGCGGGCTACCGGTATAAGTCAGCGTTGTAGCGCCCCACACGACGGGTACGGTTGCTCTGTTGATACTGAAAGAAGTCGATAGACTGCTTTGGATTAATATATAATTGTTGTTTGGAGTTGTCATGGACGCCATGGCTAAATACCCTGTCCCGACGTTTGTTTGTGCGCCCATCAATGTCAACGGCAGGTTTTCGCCTAAAACTCCCGTTGCAGTTGCAGTCGGCGTTTGCGGGTCGCCGGTGTAGGTCAGCGATGTATTGCCCCACATTATCGGAACGGTTGCCCGGCTAATGAAAAATTGGGTTGTTGTATTGGTCAACGTTATACTGGGGTTCGGCGTAGTAAGCGCTGCTGTTGCATTATATCCTGTACCGGCGTTTATTTGCGTTCCCGTCACTGTTACCGCTATGGTTTGTCCGAGGCTATTAGTTGCGATAGCGGTTGGCGCCTGCGGGTTGCCGGTGTAGGTCAGCATCGTATTGCTCCATTGAACATTATAGGTGTTCACGACTGTTTGCAAAATAGTAAAAGAAGTCGTTGTATTGCTTAGCGAATAATTACCGTTGGCAGGGTTGAGTGAGGCTGTAGCTGTGTACGGCCCCCCGACATTTGTTTGCGCGCCTGCAACGGTTAGCGGCAGGNTCTCGCTTTTGACGCCGGTAGCTGTAGCGGTCGGCGCTATCGGGCTGCCGGTGTGGGTCAGCGTTGTATTACCCCACACGACGGGAACGGTAGCTCGGTTGATACTGAAAGTAGTTATATAGGTTGGGAAATCTTGACTAATATAATAATTATTATTTGGTGTGGTGAAATCCGCCGTAGCCGTATATCCTGTGCCGACGTTTGTTTGTTCGCCTGTAACTGTTAACGGAATGTTTTCCCCTTTAACACCCGTAGAAGTCGCAGTCGGCTTTTGCGGGTCGCCCGTGTAAGTTAGAGATGTGTTACTCCAAACGATAGTAGCGATTGCCGGATTAATGGAGAAAAGTGTTGCTTCATACAGGCCACTCTCCGAGTATAACTTATAATTACTGTTCGGCGTGATGAGTGAAGCTGATGCTAAGTATGACGTGCCGACGTTTGTTTGTGCTCCTGACACGGTGATCGGCAGGTTTTCGCCTAAAACGCCGGTAAGAGTTGCAGTCGGCGTTTGCGGGTCGCCGGTATAGGTCAACACTAAATTGCCCCACTGTACATAAATTGATGCCGGATAAATGGTAAAAGTAGCGTTAGAGTTACTTAATGTATAATTGCTGTTTGGAAGGATGTTCGCAGTAGCCGTGTGTGTTCCGGCGTTTGTTTGCGCTCCTGTCACGCCTAACGGTACATTTTCATTCAACACGCCTGTGGCGGTTGCAATAGGCGCCTGCGAGGTGCCATTATAGTAAAGAAATGTATTTGACCATGATACTGGAATGGATGCGGGGGTAATATTAAAAAGCGTTTCGTCGTTTAGTAGCGTATAAAGCGAAAATTGCGGCGGCTTAGCTATTGCATAGTATGGACCTCCGACATTTGTTTGAGCTCCCGATATGGTTACGCCGGATAACGAAACGGGTGTGCCGGATTGGTTTATAAAGGTTGCCGTTGGTGTCTGCGGGTTGCCGTTGTAGGTAAGCGATGTATTACTCCACACTACGTAATAAGATAGTTGCGAAAACATATAAACGTTCAACCCAAGCAAAAATACTGTTATTAAGATTATTCGTTTCATTGTATTGCGTTTTTAGTTAATTATTTTCTTCTCTGAACTTGAAATAACTTTTGTCCCATGTCCTTTTCGCTACGGTCAACCGTGCCGTAAATCCGATGGCAAACGGTTTCATTTGCTTGGAATAGGAGTTTAAAGCGGTGTTGTAAACAAAATTGGCCGGGCTATCCGGCTGGAAAACTACGATGTTGGCGTTGTTACCTGCTGCTGATTGTCGGCTCAGCACATCATTTAACCCGTAGTCGAGATAAAGCCCTAAGTAGAGATTCATCTTGTTGACTAAGAGCCTCTTGACACCTAACTCGGCTGAAGCCATAAAAACGGTTTTCATATCGATGTCCGTATTGTCTTTTGGAATGGCTTGATTAGTAACGAATCCGTATTCGGGCAGGTTATCGTATGTGACGTTGTAAATAGGATAAAAGCCTGAGGAGGTAATACGGCCATTCGCCTTGTTATTTGCGGAAAGCGGGATACCGGCTTTTCCACCAAAAGCGGCATAGATAATTGTATTCCCTGTGCTTTGAAATTGCAGCATCAACGGGATAGTTGCCATCATTGCTTGATGTATCTCCTTATAGTTAGGCACGCTTACCATAAAATCGAGTGCATCGCCTGTCAAGTTGTTGGTGGTAGCCTGATGTGTAGCATAGTCGGCGATGGAGATGCCGCCGTTGTACGTGGCAAAGTTTGCGCCTGTGCCGATACCCCATTGAGGGTTAAAGAAGAAGTGATAACCTGCTCCAAGTGATATTGTCCAACTTTGGGAGGCGCTACCTTCGGTCGGCTGGGTCTGAAACCCCGATACTCCGCCGCCGAGATTGACGGAAACTTCGCTACGGTTAAATTCTTGTGCCATCACTCCCGAACCTGTCAGGCTTATGGCGAGGATAATAATTGTCTTTTTCATACGAAAATTTTTAAGAATTAAACTACTCATTTTTTCCGGCAAAGATACTACCATTCATAATTACCGGCAATCATATAAACATATGAAATATTATGTATGTAAAGGCATTAGGTTAACATAAAAAAGTCATTGGGAAAGGGGAATTGACATAAACGTCAATTCCCCTTTCCCAATGACTTTTTCCCGAAAGACATCAATGTTTTTTAATCAACCTCGCGGTTTCACCCTCCGCTCCCCTGAAATATATTCATATATTTATATGAAAGCATTATATCACCACGCAGCGAATAGGCTTGTACTGTTTCTGCAGGTTAAACTAATTTTTCATGGATGGCTTTGATGACGGCTTCTGATTTAGAGTTGACATGCAACTTTTTGTAGAGGGTGTTGATATGGCTGTAAACGGTTCCGATGCTGATGAAGCAGGCGTTGGCTACCATTTTATAACTGTCGCCCATGACAAGACGCTGGAGGATTTCGGTTTCGCGCCTAGATAGTTGATAGTTCTCCTTTTTTCCGTTGACGACAGGTGGTTTTGAGAAATATTCGAGCACTTTGCGGGCGATTCCGCTGCTGATAGGCGAACCACCCTTGTGGAGTTCATCTATGGAGCTGATAATTTCAGCAGAAGGCGTTTTTTTCAAAAGATAACCGGTAGCGCCTGCACAAAGAGCGTCAAAAATCTTATCTCTGTCTTCAAAGACTGTGAGAATCATCACATTAATATACGGAAAATCATTTTTCACCATCCGCGTCGCTTCAATGCCCGACAGTTCGGGCATGTCAATATCCATCAGGATGATGTCGGGACAATTTTCTTGACATTGAGCCAGAATATTAACGGCGGAAGTGGAAGCCGTACACAGTTCAAACCCATTCGTTCCGCGTATCAGGAATGTCAAACTTTCCATCAACGCGATATTATCTTCATATATGGATACTTTTATTGGCATATCTAATAGAATAACGGAATAATTGAATAATTGAATAACTTGGCCATCTTATTTATTTACAATTAGTTTTTTGCCGGTGATAATGCCGTTGTTTATTGTCTTAACGATATAAACACCGTTGGCAAAATTAGCAGTGCTGATGGTCGTTTGTTCGTTATGGATTACCGAACTGTGCACTTTTTTTCCTGTGAGGTCGGTAATGGTTACCCCCGAACCGACTGGCAAAGAGCCGATTGTTATGCTTTCTTTGGCAGGGTTTGGGAATATTGTCCACGAAGCGGATGTAGTTACTTCATTTCCTGTTGTTGCGCTTTTGCTTGCCTCGGCGGTGTTTCCGTAGAAGCCAAGGTTCACACGACCGCCATTCGGAGCAGGTTCGTTAGAGAAGTCAGACAACGGATTGCCGACATCAATCGCGGGACTGTTAGCGGCATCGTTGACCCATTGTCCGTTGGCGGGGTTAAAACGTCCGTTTGTCGATTGGAGGTGAAAATCGCCATTCGCTGCATTGGCGAACAAAGGGTTGGAAGTAATGTTGCCGGTACCGGTGTAACCTTGTTGCGTGAGTGTGTAGGTGACGGTTAATTTTGCTTGTGATATGCCGCTGGCTACAAATTGGAAATCGCTTCCGTTGTTCCAGAAAATGCTGTTTTCAACTTCCACAAGGCTCCCATTTACATACATCGCTGCTCCGTCGGTTGAGTTACCCGAAACCGTGCAGTTGTTCATATTCAAGGTAGACCATTTACCGCTACCGTCGTCGTCGACGAAAATCGCCGATCCGCTCTCTTTAGATGTATTGTTATAAAGCAATTCGTGTTCCATTTTCACGGTTGAACCATCGTCCACAAAAACCGCTCCGCCTCGCGACGGTGCGTAATTATTACAATAAGTGTTGTATGATAAGTTGACAGTTGTCGTGCCGCCAGGGTTGGCGAAAATACAAATTGCGCCACCCCAACCGTATCCGTAGGTTGCCCCTGTAACGTTTCCTTCGAAAGTATTTCGGGTAATCGTTCCTGTTCCGCTGATGAACACACCGCCGCCATGGTCTGAGTGGCCCGTATTGTTTTCAATAAGGTTGTCGGTAATGAGGAAATTGGTCAGGTCACTTGTTACCGTAATTGCAGCGCCGCGCGCTGACTTGTTATTACGGATAACGTTGTTTTTAAGGGTGACATTATGTCCGCACAAACCAATTCCGCCACCATTCCGTTCACCGCCCCACTCGTCGAGTTCTAATACTCCATTACTTTCGATGATATTGTTTTCAATCGTAATGTTGTTCATGTTTGGCGACCATCCGCCCTGAAGTTCAATTCCACACCGACCGTTACGAATAGTGAAACCATTGATTACCAATGATCCTGAAATAGCTACGTCGATGTTCGCATAAATACATGGCGCTGCGCTCGTTCCATTGATGATTGTTACGTTTGTCTGCGGATTAGCAGTATTAAAATCTCCGTTACCTGCATAACCGCCGAGCAACTGTACTTTTTTCTGTTCGATCTGTATGGCTCCGGCATATGTACCCTTGGCAACTTTGATGATGTCGCCGTTTGAGGCTGCATTAACCGCTGCCTGAATGGTGTTGTATGGGTTCGACGCACTTCCGTTGCCGGAACTGCCCGAACCGACATCGACACAAATCTGATTTTGGCTGAAAGTTGCTAAACAAATGCCAAAGAAACCGAGTAATAAAATTGTCTTTTTCATATTTATCAAAAATTTATTTGTTGTTGTTTGTCCCCCGTCATTGCAAGTAGAAAGGCAAACTCTCAATGTCGATCACAACTTTACAAACTCTACACGACGGTTCTTGGCTCTGCCCTCGTCAGTGCTGTTGTCGGTAAGGGGTGAGTTTTGGCCTTTGCCGGCAGCTATCAGGCGGTCTCGTGCGATACCGTTTTCCGTAAACTTGTCGACGACGGCCTGACTGCGCGCTTCGCTAAGCGTTTGATTCGTGGCGGCGCTACCTGTATTGTCGGTATGACCCTCGACGGAAAATCGCAGGTCGGGATTCTCTTTCATAAGTGCGACAAAACGCATGATTTCGGTCATCGATTCGGGTTTGATGGTCGATTTTCCCACATCGAAGGTGATGCCGTAGGTGATGATTTTACCGTCACTCGTCATGCGGTCGTAAAGCGGCACCGCGCCTTTGGCCATACGCAGGTTCTTAATGTAAATATTTCCTTTTTCCGACCATATCCAAAAATAAGCAGGTTTCTTTGTATTCGGAATATTTATTACTCTGTTGCCATCAATATAGTATTTCAGCGCTCGTTTATTGAATGAAACAGATACATGATGCCAATCATTGGGGGTAATGGAAATATTTTCATTTTGACTTCCGTTGTTGCCGTCAGGTCTCACCCATAAGGCTCTAAATAACATATTGGCGCCATTACCGTTAAAATACTGTCTTCCGATAAAAGTGCTGCCTCTCAAATAAGTTGACTGAGGATTCTCGTTTGTGTAGCCCGCGACCGTTCTTGTCGAACCTTCCTTTGACCCCCACTGTCCAATCTGTTCGATAGCAAAAGAAGTACTAGCATCATTAAAACGTATTTCACAAGCGATTTTATCTTCTTTTGAAACATCGCCATAAACGTCATATTCGATAGTAAACTCATCCGGGAGATAATTTTCGGAAGGATCCATCAATGGTACAATAATCGTATGGCCAATCAGATTGATACATTTTTCTCCGTTTAACATAGCAATTTCCGCATTACCTGTGCTTAAGTCCCACTGACTTGGAAACTCACCCAGTTTCTCATTGGCCGTAATGTCGTCGAAGAAAATCTCGTCACCCGGCACGAAGTCCGATTTGGCATATGCCATCTCTGCGGCTTTCAGGTCTGTCACCGGCGTAGCTGCGGGTATTGCTTCTGCATTGCTTACATTGACAGGTTGCTCGTTGTTTCCTGCCTGTGCAGGAACGTTTTCCGGCTGCGCCGGATTAGTCGGCTGATTGTTATTCCCTGTTTGTGTTTTGGCGTTTTTGTTATTGTTTTTGCCGCTGTTTTTGTTGCCGTCTAAGGCATCGTCAATAGCCTTGTTTATGGCTTTTTCCGTTCTGCGTTCTGCCTGACGGGTTACTGCTCTTTCGGCAGAACGTTCTACTGCTTTTTCAAGCCTTCTGTTGAACTGCGCCTGTACGACGATACTTGATAACAACAGGAAGGATAATGTAAATAAAAATTTAAATCTGTTCATAAGAAAAAAAATTAACTGTAAATTATTATTGCATAATCATTTTTTTCGTCCATCCGGAACTGCCCCTAATAATCATCATCGTGCCTTTCGGCTGATTAATAGAATAATTTACAAGGCCTTCCGGTTTTTGGGAATCGAATAATAATGTTCCGGACATTGAATATCCTTGTACTGTTTCGGTAACCGGATTATTGATCCGGAGCGTACTGTTAATTAACGTTGCGATAGTTTCAGGCGATAAAGCCGGAGCGATGGCGCCTGTCGGATTATTTTGTAAGGAAAATTGTATCCCCATGCCGGCGCATTGCGGGTTCGTCGCCAAAAAATCGGCGTTGAGAGACGGATTGACCTCTATTGAGTTGTTGTCGCTTCCGATATGCGTTTTCCATGCAGCAAGTCCGGCGGCGTCTAATTCATTGTCCGGTCTGTTATCGGAAAAAGTGGCGCTTTTACCGGCAGCATAATAACAGTTATTATTCATCGTCGGTTTGCCGGTTAATGATGACATACCGTCACATTCGTCGCTATATTCAACGACTATCATCGGACGATTGGAATTAGGCCACAGACATACTATGTTATGGTGGATATCCGGATTGACATTGGCAGGATGTCCAATGCCTTCATCCCAATCCTGGGGTGAGACGCCAAAGGATATGGCGCCGTGATATTGCCGTACGCCGCAAACTGCATTAACGACTGTGTTGTTGTAGACCTGCGCATCCTTCGACGAATATAGGCCAATACCTTGCCAACCTGCGTCAATAATCAGGTTATTACGTACAATGCCCCGGATATTTTCATAATACTGAGGATTTGATATCTCATCGAAAAATTCCAAATTGGTATCAAAACCGACCATGATACCGCCGGCAAAAGTGCGTTCAATACGGTTTTTTTCTATCACAGCATCAGTAGCTCCGCCTTTGGCATA
>JGI24702J35022_10002511_pt1 | contig 11201 bp, 8 predicted proteins | sample TergutTh196P4_FD_35022 | JGI IMG/M metagenome (IMG submission 35022)
GCCGGAAGAAGCGATAGGACAAAGAGTATTGGGAAAATTTAGCGGTGTTTTTAGCTATCCCATGATATGCGGAGTGGTTGAAAATTATCATTATGAATCCTTGCACCGGCCTATTGGCGGAATATGTATACACTATGGATATGGTCAGCACAAACGGTTTCTTTTGCTTCGTGTGATCAAGGGCAATTTGTCGGAACAGTTAAAAACCTACGAAGAAATCTACAAAAAGTATTTTCCTAATAATGTTTTCGAGCCGGTTTTTTTCGAAGATAGAGTTTCAAAGTTATACGACAACGAACGTCGTACGGTCCGTATAGCGGTCGTTTTTCCATTATTAGCAATTTTTGTTGCATGTATGGGCGTTTTCGGATTAACGGCATTCATGGCAGAACAACGCACAAAAGAAATAGGCATCCGTAAAGTAGTGGGTGCAAGCGTGTGGGATATCGTGAAATTGTTCACAGCCGATTATGTGAAATTGCTGTGTATTTCGTTACTAATCGCCATTCCCACATCGTGGTGGGTAGGCATACAGTATCTGCAAAACTTTGCCTATCGCATATCGCTAAGTTGGTGGATGTTTGCTGCAGCNATAGTTATTACCGCATCNCTTACACTGCTAACTGTAAGCGTTCTGGCAATAAAAGCAGCAATGACAGATCCGGTACAGAGTATCAAAACAGANTAATATTAGAGTATTGAATTTTGATGTTAAATAATTACAATTATGATTAAAACAGTTAATTTACAGAAAGTCTTCCGTACGGAAGAAGTGGAAACCTGGGCATTGAACGATGTCAGTCTCGAAATTAAAGAAGGCGAATTTGTAGCAATTATGGGTCCTTCGGGTTGTGGTAAAACAACAATGCTTAACATTTTAGGCTTGTTGGATAATCCAACCGGGGGAGAATATTTTCTGAATGGAATTGAAGTCGGCAAGTATTCCGAAAAGCAACGTACCCGGTTACGTAAAGGAGTTATCGGATTTGTTTTCCAGAGCTTCAATCTGATCGAAGAGTTGAATGTCTATGAAAACATCGAACTTCCTTTGTTGTATATGGGCATTTCTTCTTCTGAACGCCGGAAACGTATTCAGGCGGCAATGGACAGGATGGAGATATCGCATCGCTCAAAACATTTCCCTCAACAGTTGTCGGGAGGGCAGCAGCAACGCGTGGCTATCGCCCGCGCGGTTGTAGCTAATCCGAAACTGATTCTGGCAGATGAGCCGACGGGTAATCTTGACTCCAAAAACGGTAAAGAAGTGATGAATCTGCTGACCGAACTCAATAAAGACGGAACTACTATCATTATGGTGACTCACAGTCAACACGATGCCGGATATGCCGCCCGGATTGTCAACTTGTTCGACGGGCAGTTGGCGACGGAGGTGAGGCTTTGAGAATTAAGAATTGAGAATTAAGAATTAAAAACTATGAATTATATATGCTGTATCATTATCTGAAAATAGCTTTCCGTAACTTGCTGAAATACAAGGCACAAAACATTATCAGCATTATCGGGTTGGCAGTAGGGTTTACCTGTTTTGCTTTTTCGACTTTATGGATCCGGTACGAAATGAGCTACGACAGTTTCCATCCGAAAGCCGATCGGATTTATCGTGTAAATGTGGCGCCATTCAAGTGGGATGCAATGGGAGGCGGCGATTCGGAGATACAACCTGGCTCTTATATTTTAGGTACCTGGCTAAAAACGAATTTTCCTGAAATAGAAGAGGCTTGTGCGATACGCATCGTGACGTCTGACAATGTCGGGCTTGGTACAGATTATTCAATTTTGTATTATGACCAATACTTTTGTAAAATATTTGATATGCCTTTCCCGGAAACCCTTTTAATAGAAGGACAGACGGATAGACCGGTAGCAGTAATACCTGAATTTGACAATGAAGAAACTGTAACAAACATCAAAGAAACACTCGATTTTGATGTGCAAGCGACTATGCCTCGTTGGCCTGCCAATACCAATATTCAGTTCAACATAGCTGCTTCAATGCCCGCTATCAACTATCCTGCCGCAATGTTGACTAACTGGAATACACCGTTTGAAACATTCATACTGGTAAAGGAAGGTGTAGATTTAGAAGTGCTTGGGAAAAAGTTATACAAAATTGATATTCCTGAATGGAAACAGATTCCCATATCCCTTGTTTTGACGCCGATCAAACAACTCCGCTACAAAGACCCTACAGGACGGATAAAACCTGATGTCAAGCTCAGTCATATCCAAATTTTCACCATAGCNGGACTGCTGGTTATTTTGTGTGCATTGTTCAACCACCTGACGCTGTTTGTTACTCGTGTACAAATGAGAATGAGGGAATTAGCCATGCGTAAGGTAAATGGCGCATCGGATCCGCAAATTGCCGCTACACTTTATACCGATTTCATGTTAGTCATCCTGCTGTCGCTTGTTACCGGTTTTGCGCTGATGATTGGGTTGCTCCCAACTTACAAGGAATACGCATCGATCGGAAACACGAACGTCAGCATTTATACTGAACTGTTGACTTATGCGATTTTGTTGATTGTGTGCGGATTCATTGCCTGTGGCATTCCATTTTTTTATTTCCGTAAGCAAGTGTTGAACGAAAGCATAAGGGGTTCGGTAAGTCCGGGGTCACGCAATCTGTTCAGGAAAGGCAGTTTACTTGTACAGTTGATCATCAGCCTTGGCATGATATTTTGCACCTCCGTTTTTATTAAACAGATACGTTTTTTGCATCAGACAGGCTTGGGTATCAACCGTCATAATATTGCTACCTTTGAACCCTCATGGAGAGCGTCGCCTTCGTATCCCCTGCAATATATTGACCGGATTAAACAAATTCCGGGAATTATTGATGCAATTCCTGTAAGAGGCGGGGCTTTCCTCCGGAATATGGCGGTTACGTCGATCAGTTCGATTGGTTCGTTCAGGACGGCGGTTATTGAAAAAGACGGACAACGCATCAACTATACCTATTTTATATCATACGCAGACCCTCGTTTTTTTGACTTTTTTGGCGTAGAAATCATTGAAGGTATGAGGTTTTCCAATGAGAATAACAATAAACTTGTGATCAACGAAACGATGAAGAATGATTTGGGAAAAGACTTTGTTTCAGCAGAATTAGACATCATAGGCGTTGCCCAGGATTTTTACCTGACGCCCACCGCAAAAGCAAAACCCATAGCTATTCTTTATCCTGACGAACGGCAATTCACTACCATTGCCTACAAATACGAAGAAGGATTTCGTCAGCAAATTGAGTTAGCTACTGACAAATTTCTGCGCGAGGAATTTCCCGATCATGGGGGACGTGTCGTTTGGCGTCACTATATGGAAGATATTTTTGAAGAGCATATCAAGTCGGAACGGGCGTTGTTAAAACTTTTGTCGGTGATGACCCTTGCCTGTATCCTGATAGCCATTTTCGGGGTGTATTCGCTGACAAGCCTCACCTGCGAACAGCGTCGTAAAGAAATAGCCATCCGTAAGATTAACGGCGCCGGAGTATTGGATATCATGAACATCTTTTTCAAAGAATACCTGATTTTGCTTGCTTTGGCGGCGATTGTGGCTTTTCCATCGGGCTATATCATTATGAAAGGCTGGTTGGAGNGTTATGTGAAACAGACCTCAATGGATGCCTGGCTGTATGTATTGATTTTCCTGACAGTATTCTTGGTAATTATATTTTCAATTGTATCAATGGTATGGAAAGCTGCTAATCAAAATCCGGCGGAAGTGGTGAAGAGGGAGTGATTGAGAATTGAGAATTAAGAATTATGAATTAAGAATTATGAATTATAAAAGTTATGAACTGAAATAATCCGCGCCGATCCGCCCAATCCGCGTCATCGGCGTTCTCTATATCAGTTATTCAAAAACAGTTACAGTTATGGATAAAGCAGTTAATTTACAGATATCAATTATTCTGATTTCTCTCTTTGCATTAGCATGCGGAAAAAGCAGGAGACCGGGATTGTCGGATAAAAAGTTGTTTGTTCAAGAGGAAACCACCGACACATTACTGCAAGAGTTTATTAATTTCGATGCCGGAATGTCTGTGGTTCCTTCGGGAATCAAATACACGGAATCGAGAGCGGTTGATCCGGCTAATCCTCCGGTAGTATTAGATATTGAAAAGGCGCTGCATCAGGGAGCGGAAGATATTCCATTAAGCAGCATCGGGAAAAGTGTAAGGTATATCAAGACAACTTTACCCAAAAATATGTCTGTTTTAGATTTTGTTATCAGGGATGACACCTTGTTTGTTTCGTGCAGAGATCAGGACACTAACCGACAGTGTATTGTACCCTACACATCGGACGGTATTTTTATGAATAGCATCTGGAATGTTACTCCTAATGGAATTACAAAAAAATATCATCCTGATTTTGAGGAGGAAGTTATGCCTTCAATATNTNCACAGGAATCAAGAGAGCGTAACCAACCGCCTCCTCCACCTGGTTTGCCTCCATGGTCGAAAGGTGATAAAATAATATTCAATATAAATTTCGATCATACAGGGAAATACATTCACTACACCATCTCCCGTTGGCTTGATACTGAACATCCCGAATACCGTAAACACATTGTTTCGAGCTTAAATGGAATGCAAATGGCTGTTAGTTCCGAAAGGTTCAACGAACCGCCCCATAGCGCTTTCTATTTGCCATCCGACGGTTGGATTCATGTATACAGGACATTAGATAATTGGTTTAAAAAATCGCCATGGTGTCTGATAACATTTTCATCCCATGGGGATACATTGTGTCGGTTCGCAAATTACAACCCTGTTACACCGGTTAATGTATCTGCAGGGATGACCACAGAAAAAATAATCGCATATTTCTATAATGACCGATTGAATTTCCGTACGGATTATGCCGATACGATTTTTCGTGTAGTAGCTTTCGACCGGATTCTTCCTGTTTATGCGATACATACCGGAAAATATAAACTTTTTGCTATAGAAGGACTAAAGGGGCAAATTGATAATAAAGTCTATATCGAAAATATCAGGGAAACGCAAAGTTTTTTGTTTGTCTCAATTAACACGCCAACAAGAGAAAAACAGATTCTGGTATTCGATAAACAGCTACAAACGCTTCGATTACACAGGAATGAAAAATTTTCCAATGATATTGACCATGGTCCTGTCTTTTATCCCGAAAAAATAATGCCCGATGGGAAAACAATGGCTTGCTACTTTATTTCGGAGTATTTCCGGTATAATCCATCGGCCACCATGAGCAAATTATTCCCATCAATGGCAAAGAATTGTGTCATCTTCATGATTGTACAATAACAATAGTATTATTTAAATTCATAATTCATAATTCATAATTCATTAATAGTTCTTTGACATATTGACTTACACGTTTTTTTTGCAGATATTTGTAAAAAAATATTTTTTGCATTGATATAATCATCTTTTTTAATTAATTTTGCAAGAAAAATAATGAATTGAAAGAAATGGAAACAATAAATATAGTACAAAAAAGAAAAACAAGTTTTGTTTCTGTCAATAACAATGCTATTTCAGAAAAAAAATATTGTTCTGATTTGGAGGATTTTTTAGAAGGTACAATTTCCGGAGAAGAATTAATAAAATTTGTCTGTGATAAATTAGATGAAAAATACAGCCAAAACCAATCTTGTAGTATTTAATGAAAATGTAAAATTGCTTTTTTTTGAACTTATTGATAATNTGTATCAAAAAGGCTATTTNGGATTTCTTGATGAGGCAAAAAAGTATGTAACGGAAATNGAACACTATTTCAAATCTGAAATACCAAAATTACATCAATTGGGATTAAGTAAAAAGGCAACGCCCTACTTTGAAAAATATGGTAAAAAAATATATTTTATTGCCTATAAACGAATTAAAACTCGTACAACATGGTACGCTTTCTATGAGATTTTTAATAAAAGATATTTCAAAGTTATATACATTACTAATAATCACACTAAAGAAGCAGCTTATATCGAGCATATATTATAAGTCTTTTTATAATTACTCTAAAAGCGTGTAAGTCTATTCAAAAGATTACACGCTTTTTATATATGAAAGTGTGTAAGATAATAAGAAAAAAATCCGCGCCGATTCGCCCAATCCGCGTCATCGGCGTGTTCTATAAATCAGTTATTTAGTTATTCAATTACTCAGTTATTAATATTATATGAAAACATTACGATTGGCGTTCCGTTCTATCCTGCATTTCAGGATGTATTCCATTGTGAACCTGATTGGATTGGCGCTTAGCTTAGCTTGCGTAATTACTATTTTCCGTTATATATATGGTGAATTTACGGTTGACAAATTTAATAAAAAATTAGACCGGATTTATGTGATTACACAAGAAATGAGTTCAAGACCGGGAGAAGTCAGTTTCTCTGGGGTAATAACCCTGAGAGGGAGACAGACAATAGCCAACCCGTCAGAACATCCGGGCGTAGAGATGGTGTCTCATTTTACCCGCTTCGATATTGACGAAATCAATGTGGATGACCGGAAGTACAATGCGATAATTGTGGCGTCCGACAGTAATTTCTTGAAACTTACCGGCTTCCCTTTAGTGTCGGGGGCCGGCAAACTGACAGAACTTAACAGTGTATTAATTACTCAGCCTTTCGCTGAAAAAATCTTCGGAAATGAAAATCCGGTTGGAAAAACTTTTCAACATTCAACCGGCGAGATACTTACCATAACCGGTGTGATAGGGAAAACATCAACAAAAGCGACGCTCGNTTTTGACATCGTAATGTCTTCGGATTTTTCTTTCAGTTCGATGCCGTCGCCNCAAACATTCGTCATGTTGTATCCTGGTGTTGATTACAGGACAATTAATAAACAATATGAAGATTATNTTGATATGCCTCTTCGGGGGTATCAAATTCGTTGTCAATTATTTCCTCTGTCGAAAGTGTATTTCNACAAACATATCAATAATTGGGTATTCAAGCAAGGAAATCACGATCATGCAAACGTATTAATGNCAGTGGGTTTCCTGATTCTGTTGGTTGGTATCATAAATTATATCAATATATACACGGTTGTTGTTCTTCGCAGGGGAAGAGAACTTGGTGTCAAAAAAGTCTTTGGTGCAGGAAGACATAACATCTTCATTCAATTGTTGGCTGAAAACCAGTTGATGGCAGGTTTTGCGCTTATTTCAGCATTGTTCGTCGCTCATATAACATATCCTCTTATTAACAACGTATTACAACTTGAACAGACCCCCAATATTCATTTCGACTTACTTCTGATATTCGGTATATTGCTCTTTCTNCCTTTGATTACTACCCTATTCCCGTTTNTACGNCATAATTATTTCATGCCTGTCAATTCGTTACGCAATTTCGATAAAATACGTGGCGGTAGCTTNCACCGGTTTTTTCTGTCGTTTCAGTACGTGATTACTCTTGCTATGATAGTCGTTTCATTGTTTTTTGTCAAGCAACTTCGTTTCATGCTGAACACCGATCCGGGCTATCGAACGAAAGACATTATCAAAGTTCAGTTTCTGAAGGAGGCGGCAAGAGGAGTATTCAGGGATATGGAAGAATGGCAAATGAGACGGGACAAGGAAAACAGGATAGCCGACGAAATTGTACAGAAAATGAACACATGCCCGTTGTTTTCGGGTTGGACATACGGAAATAGTCCGAATAAATTTTCAGGCGGCGACACTCCGTTCAAACTTCCGGGAGGGGAAAATAAAAATATCACGCTCGAGTGGGTCAGCGCAAGTTGGCTCAGACTGTTTGACATTCCCTTGAAAGAAGGAAGGCTTTGGGATAACGAAATAGATAGTTTCTATGACTATTCATTTATAGTGACCGAATCGGTTTTGAAACTGTATGGGATAACCGATTTCAGCGAAGCCCTACTTCAACCCGAAAGCAGGCTTTGGATGTCTGTCGGCAGAGAAGAAGAAATGAAAACAAATCCGCCTTACAGAATTGTTGGTGTAGTGAAAGATTTTGATTATTTACATCTGTCAAAAAAATCCAACCCTGTGGCCTTTTTATACTCTGATGGGAGGAGATACGACCCGCTTATGGCGGCTATTGTACCGGGACGAACTCAGGACGCTATTGAGTTTTTAAGGAAACTGCATGAAGAAACGGCAGGAGGCGAATTTACCTATTCTTTTGTAGAAGATGAAATTCATGAAATGTATAAAGAAGACAAAAAAATTGCGGCAATTTATTCTGTTTTTACTTTTATTGCTATCTTCGTATCCGTTTTGGGATTGTTCAGCATGTCGCTGTTTGATATGCAACAACGCCGTAAAGAAATTGCTATCCGCAAAATAAACGGTGCATCGTTTTCAGATATTATCAGGATGTTGTTGAAAAAGTATTTTTGGGCTTTGACGATTTCCTTTGTTGTTGCATCGCCCCTTGCCTTGTTTGCCATTTATCGCTACCTCGAAGATTTTGCCATTAAAGCTCCTGTTTCGTGGTGGCTGTTTGCGGCTGCATTGATAATAACAGCCGGAATCTCACTGTTAACGCTGATTTGGCAAACACAAAAAGCGGCGAATCAAAATCCGGCGGAAGTAGTGAAGGGGGAGTAATTAGTAATTAAGAATTAAGAATTAGGAATTAAGAATTAAGAATTATGAATTAAGAATTAAGAATACCATGTTAAAAAATCTTTTTACAATTACATTTAGAAGCCTTTCCAGACAGGGCGTATTTTCAATCATCAATATTTTGGGATTGTCAATTGGCTTGGCGGTAGTGTTGTTAATTAGTTTACTAACTTTCAGCGAACTCTCGTTCGATAAGTCATTTAAGGAAAGTGAAAATATTTATCGGATCAATTCCGTAACTAAAGACGGCGAAACCTGGTCGACAACCGCTAACGCCGTCGGACCGGCAATGACGGCGGAAGTACCCGAGGTCATCACGACCGTAAGGACCGTCCGCAGAGCATATGATATGCTGAACAATGAAAATATCTTGCAAATACAAGTAATATGGGCCGACGAGGACTTCTTTCGCCTGTTCGATACGCCTTTTATTCTCGGAAATCCCGAAGAAGCGCTGAAGCAACCAAACAAAATAGCCATATCCGAAACAGAAGCAAAAAGGTTGTTCGGAGACAAAGACCCGTTAGGGCAGATGCTTGAACACACCATTTGGAGAAATACGCCTCCTTTGGAAATAGCGGCAGTGTTTAAAGATTATCCGGAAAACAGTTCGCTCAAAGACCATAAAATAATTGCGCCGTTTATGTTCTGCCAAGAGACTCCGTTGCATAGTCAAATAACATGGATAGTAGGTGAATTTGAAACCTTTTGCTTGTTGGTCCCCAATGTGAATTCTGAATCCATCAATGCAAAAATGCGTCAAATAGTTGCCGAAGCCACCGTAGATCAACCAACGGCCTTTTCGATTCAATTGCAACGGTTGACAGATATTCATCTACATTCGAGAAGCAACTTGGGACTAAGTTCAATTTTCAACACAGGCGATATTGAAAGGGTGAGGTTGATGACATTGCTGTCGGTGATTATCCTTTTAGTTGCATGTATCAACTATATGAATTTAAGCACTGCGCGCTCACAGAAACGTTCGAGGGAAATTGGTATTAGTAAAACGGTAGGCGCCACGCGGATGGAACTGATGTTACGATTAACGCTTGAAACGGCGATTTTCACATTTTCATCCTTTATTGTTGCGTTTCTGCTTGCATGGGCGCTTCTTCCCATCTTCAACAACCTTATGGATGTGCATCTGAATTTCAAAATGGCGTTTCAACCTTTCTTTTTATGCGTCTCGCTGTTGATTTGGATTGTTACAACCTTGCTTGCAGCTTCTTATCCTGCTATTTATATTTCGGGTTTTCCACTGTTATCGGCTATACGAAGCCAATCTATGCCCGGGTCGAGTCATGCCATAGTTCGCAAAGCGCTCAACGTTTTACAATTTGCCGTTTCTATTGTGTTAATAGCATGGGTATTAATTATGCAGGCGCAAATCATATTTGCCAACAATAAGGATCTCGGATACAATCCTCACAATCTGATTGGCTTTTGGATACACGACAGCAACCCTACAACATTATTAGACGAATTCAGAGCTTTAAGTACGGTCGAAATGGTATCCCGTGAAAACCAGCTTGGTAACTTTTTCGGAGTGAGTGAAAATCTGTTGTTTAAAGATCCGGATGACAACACAGGATTTCCGTTAAGACCCAATGCAACCGAACCCAATTATTTTGATGTAATGCAAATAAAAATGATTGCAGGCAGCACTTTTCCTGAAATGCTAATGCGTGATACAGTTGTTTCTACCTCAATCGGCGACAGGACTGTTCGTGTACCTGTAAATGATTTTGCAGAAATTGTGGTGAACCGCGCTGCTGTGGACTATTTNGGAATTANGCCGGAAGAAGCGATAGGACAAAGAGTATTGGGAAAATTTAGCGGTGTTTTTAGCTATCCCATGATATGCGGAGTGGTTGAAAATTATCATTATGAATCCTTGCACCGGCCTATTGGCGGAATATGTATACACTATGGATATGGTCAGCACAAACGGTTTCTTTTGCTTCGTGTGATCAAGGGCAATTTGTCGGAACAGTTAAAAACCTACGAAGAAATCTACAAAAAGTATTTTCCTAATAATGTTTTCGAGCCGGTTTTTTTCGAAGATAGAGTTTCAAAGTTATACGACAACGAACGTCGTACGGTCCGTATAGCGGTCGTTTTTCCATTATTAGCAATTTTTGTTGCATGTATGGGCGTTTTCGGATTAACGGCATTCATGGCAGAACAACGCACAAAAGAAATAGGCATCCGTAAAGTAGTGGGTGCAAGCGTGTGGGATATCGTGAAATTGTTCACAGCCGATTATGTGAAATTGCTGTGTATTTCGTTACTAATCGCCATTCCCACATCGTGGTGGGTAGGCATACAGTATCTGCAAAACTTTGCCTATCGCATATCGCTAAGTTGGTGGATGTTTGCTGCAGCCATAGTTATTACCGCATCGCTTACACTGCTAACTGTAAGCGTTCTGGCAATAAAAGCAGCAATGACAGATCCGGTACAGAGTATCAAAACAGAATAATATTAGAGTATTGAATTTTGATGTTAAATAATTACAATTATGATTAAAACAGTTAATTTACAGAAAGTCTTCCGTACGGAAGAAGTGGAAACCTGGGCATTGAA
>JGI24702J35022_10002512_pt1 | contig 11191 bp, 8 predicted proteins | sample TergutTh196P4_FD_35022 | JGI IMG/M metagenome (IMG submission 35022)
AATATTTGTTTTTTTATTTTATAGGAAAATGGACGCCAGTGACCTGTGGTATGGTGAACGGTATATGAATGGGGAGTAATTCGCATTTTGAGAACATCAGGACTAAAGTATTCACAGGGATATAATGATATATTTGCTGCTGAACAATAACTAATCTGGTGGCGAATATTTTTTGGTTCTAGACCATATGTTTTTTGCAAAATAGGATTGATAATGAGAGGGAGAGTAAGCTCGTCTAAAGTATGGTCATCCTTAATAAAATGGCGATTATTATAGTATTGCAAACAAGAAAAAATCCACTCTTGGCCGGGAATAGAACCTATAATGGCGGGCTCGTAATTCCCGTCGATGGCAAACCCCATAAAAGAATTTAAGTGGAGTAAATCATCAAAGGACTTAATGACTTCCACATCTGAATCTAGATAAATACCTCCTTCATGATATAGCACCCAGAATCTGATATAATCAGCAGCAAAGGCATATTTTTTTTGGTCAAAGGCTTCTCTCACCCAAATTGATGAATGAAGATCAAAAGTTTCAGAACTCCAGATTTTGATTGTATAACTGGGGCATTTTTCTTTCCAAGAATTAATACATTTTGCTATTAATGGAGGGTAGGCATCTCCACTCAGCCAACATAAATGAAGTATTTTAGGTATCATTGTTCTACTCTATTTGCCACTACATACATTATTCTCTGCTCTTCGAGGTAAATGGTTTATTTCATGATAAAAACTCATAATAAGCAACAAAATATACCTCTTTCTTCTTATTCTTTAATATTTATAGTTCAAAATTCGCCAATTTTATTATATATACCAACAATGAGAGCAATTATCAGCCACAAAATCTTGAAATTTAATCTGTCAAATATTTCATCTCTCATTTAATGTCAAGAGTTTTTTAGCTTCAAATATAGTATTTCTGAGGTAAATGGACATCAAAAAGTTTGATTAATTATAATAATTTTATATTTATATTAAACATAATTATATATGACTGTAAATTGTCATAACATAAGTTCAATAAAATAAGTAAAAATGAACAAATTTGACAGAAAAGTTTGAAATATTATTAATTTTTCATATAGATAAACCGTACCTATAGTTATCAAAACATTTGTCATTTTTATAGATAGTAAATCGTTTTGTACATAAATATCAAAATATCCATATCATTTTGTTTCAAAAGAAATAATAAAAAATCGCTTAAACTTCAATTCGTATTTTTTCAAACTTTATTGCGTCCTTTACTAATCGAATTATTGGCAATGAAGACTGGCATAAAGTTACTGTTTAAAACATAATTCAAAAGATAAGCATTTTTTTTGTGTTATGCCAAAAATTCACTTGACACATAAATATTTCTTTTCTACTATTACATGGGTATTATTATATAATACCAGCAACATGGAAGTAACATCTACGGTTACTAGCAAGAAATTTAAGTAAAGTATAGTCCTACTTTCAAGTTAGTTTATTATTTAAAAGTTAATTCGCACTAACTAATACTATTGGTAGATTAAAAGAGATATCCCATTATGTACAAAGTACTTCAAGTGTTAATTATAATCACATAGCAGAAAGAGTGAAATATAAAATGTTAAAAAGAATCATTTTTATTGTATGGGTCCTCTGGGCAATTAAACTGATGAGCGAGGAATTTATTCTGCCCAAAAGTCCTGTTAAAGCTGGTTTTCTATCCGCTTTTATACCAGGAGCAGGTCAAATTTATAATGAAAAGTATCTCAAAGCAGCTGTTTTTATCAGCGGTCAAAGTTTTTTAATCAGTCAAACCATATCTTTTGATCACCAGATGCAGGCAGCTAAACGCAAACGGAATGGATATGACAGTAATGAATCACCAGAGGAATATTACCGATTAAATAACGAATATAACGCTCATTGGAGGTCTCGTCAATCATTTATCTTTTGGATCGGGACTTCTGTTCTCCTTTCCAGTATCGAAGCTTATGTTGATGCTCATCTTATTAATTTCAATGAAAAGAAAAATGAAATTCGACTAAAATTTGAGGAGGACAAAATTATAGTATCCTTTATTTTTTAAATAAAGAAGAGCTACATTTCAATGACGACAGTTTCCACCACATCTCGGCTTTGGACATTTACAATTTGTAATCTTAAGGTTGTTTTAGTTGTAGTTTCCACTACATTTCCGCTAATAATATAATCAACCCCCATAAATTTACCAATGTCAATGGCTGAGTCTTCATTCATTGATTCATTAAAACTGTAGGTTAAACCGTAGTATTCGTGAAAATAAGGGAGCATTACTTCCCAATCTCGATTAATGATAATATAACGATTTTCTGTCAGAATTAACTCCATTTCATCAAAAATACTAGAAGCAACGCTTGGGTCCTGACTTTTAATATATACAACACCAATAACCTTATCGTGGGATATTTTTTTAACAAGAGTAATTAATCCGTTATTAAGTTTACTTTCAAGGGCAAAAGAGGATTGATTCATGGTTCCCCAAAAGAAGAGTATAAGAAGGGCTAACACTTGATAGAAACAAAAATAATTTCGCCGAAAAGAAGGAGAAGGAAAGCCCGTGGAAGACAATGTATGAAAGCTTTGAAGTCCTAAACAGAATGCTTGTGGTATAGGTAGAATAGATTCCTTTTCGTTCTTCGAACCTCTAATGTTGGGAAAGTAACCGCTACGATAAAATATTAATTTATGGGACATATTTTATTTCCTCTTCCTTAATATAATGAAGGTATTTATTTAAGCTATATGCTCTTTATTCTGTTTTAACCGCCCATTTACCTTTTTTACGCGATCCTTCATGTTCAACCAAACCTTTATTCTTTAATTTAGTGATAATCATCTGAATTGTCCGAATAGATTTTCCTAAGGTATCAGCAATCTCTTGCTGTAATACCGATGGGTTATGTTGAAGAATATTAATCACAGCAATTTCATCAGAAGAACAACATACTCCACAGAAAAACACTTCTTTGGAGTTTTGTGATTTTGATTCAAGGGAGTATTCTTCGTTAAGGGGAATAATAATTCTAAAAACGTCACCATCAATCAGTTCAGGATCCTTTCCCGAATATCTTCGTGAATAATGATACAAGTTACGAACTCCAGATCCTAGTTCATCAGCCAAACCAATATTCCGAAAGAATGAAGCAATAATCGGGTTTTTGGGCGTTGGTTGAAAATTTTCAAGAGAAATAACGGTATTATTGATCGTATGATTAGCATTTTCAATAAACATTCTTTCTTTTTCGATGATAAACTTTGCGATATAATCACTAAAAAAATCGCGATGAATGAGGGTATTAACTAATAATTCACGAGCAATAACATTGCGAAGATTAATACGAACATCGCCATCAAGAAAAAATTTATCCCATAAATGTTTTTCCGCAAATTGCATTAATTGCTCATAGCTTTCGACAAGATTAGTCTGCACAATTATCCGATCATCATAACGGTCGATATTTACCTTGCGAACTATGGCATCAGTCCGATATACAGAGCTAACGGAGCGAATTATTTCGTCCTTACCTAAGAGCATAATCGCGGCAAAATTAAACCCTTTTTTCCCTATTTCTAAATCTTCTCCAATTAACCCAGCATTATGAAGTAGTTCTATATCGGTCATATTTTTCCAAGGATGATCTTTATTATAATTGACAGCCATCTGCTTGATGCGTGGTAATAAATCTAACCGTAAATGCTCTAGTTGAACATAAGGATAAATGCGTTTTTCAGTGTAAATTTTTTGCTTTCTGATATAAAAAGCAGCAATCTGGCTTGGGGCAGTAATCCGAATATTAGCATGGCCTATCCGGTCATAAATTGCGTTTTTATAACTATGGATATCGGCGGAAGGAGCAATAAAAATACGAATAACTTTTTTCTCTTCATATTCAATTACTTCAGGCGATAAATCAAAAGAAGGGCTTAGAAAATCAGTTGTATTTAATAATTTGTTTAACTGTTTCATTGTATCATCAACTAATTCTTCTGGGATTCCGCTTACCGTCCCATCATCATCAATCCCTAAATAAATATCTCCGCCATTTCTATTTAAAAAAGCACAAATAGTTTCAAAAATTGATGGATTAAGTTCATTGTCAAAATTACTGTACTCAACAGTCATGGTCTTACCAAATTTTAATGAATTTCTTAATTTTGCAGACGACATTTTTCTTTCTCACTTATATTCTTTTTCTACTAACAGCAGGTTTTTAATCAAAATATCTTTTCAGTTTATGTTTATCATTGATAAAGAATCTGTTAATACTCGGAAGCAAGCAAAAAACTCCCAAGCCATTTCTACTATTCAGCAATCGTTATTTTGATTACTTCTTTAATACTGGTTATACCATGTTTCATTTTCTCAAGCGCAGCATTATGTAAGGTTTGCATACCATCTAATAAAGCTTGCTCCTTTATTAAGTCTTGATTAGCACTATCAAAAATTAGTTTTCGAATAGGAGCAGTTACTTGGAGAATTTCAAAGATACCTGTACGTCCTAAATAACCAGTATTATCGCAATGTACACAACCTGAACCAATTTTAAACCTGATATCTTTAGCTTCTTTTTCAGGTATACCCGCAACGCGCAGTTCATCTAATGTTGGTTGGTAATCTCTGGCGCAATAAGAACAAATCTTCCTTACTAACCTTTGTGCCATAACTAAATTTAACGATGAACCAACTAGATAAGCGGGAATACCAATATCGATTAATCTGGTAATCGTTGCTGGAGCATCATTCGCGTGCAAGGTAGTAAACACTAAATGCCCTGTTAAGGAAAATTTAATAGCAATATCAGCGGTTTCTTGGTCTCTTATTTCGCCAATCAATATAGTATCGGGGTCTTGGCGCAATACAGAACGCAATGCAGAACCAAAAGTTAAGCCAATTTTTTCGTGAACTTCAATTTGGGTAATTCCTTCTAGACGATACTCAACAGGGTCTTCAACGGTTATAATATTTGATTCAACATCTTGAATAGTTTTAACAGCAGCGTGCAAAGTTGTGGACTTACCAGAACCAGTTGGTCCGGAAACAACGATAATACCATATGGTCGGCGGATCCATTTACGAAAAATATCTAAATTTTGTTGCTCAAATCCAAGAGTGTTTAAAGTATATCCAAATTCACCTTTATCTAAAAGGCGCATCACCACTTTTTCTCCTAGCACCGTAGGGGTAATCGAAACACGAACATCAACGGCTTTGAGAGATGTTTTTAAAGAGATATGCCCATCTTGCGGTAATCTCCGTTCAGCAATATTCAGCTTAGACATCACTTTAATAATGGAAACAAGCCCGGCGTGCATTTGAACGGGAGGATTCATCACTTCACGTAAAGCTCCATCAACACGGTAACGAACGCGTGTATGCTTCATCAGTGGTTCAATATGGATATCGGTTGCCCCTGCTTTGATCGCTTCAGAAATAATCACATTAATTAATTTTACAATAGGAGCATCTGCATCTTTGGCTGAACCTATGGATATCTCTTGTTCATTCTCGTCAAAGGCAACAAAATCGAAATTTCCCACGGCATCTTGAACCTGTGATTTAGTGCGAATATCTTTATAATAACGTTCAAGAGCTTCTTTTAACAAACTCTCCCCTATTAAAACAGCTTGTACATTCTTCTGGGTCATTTTCCGCAGATTATCAATAAGCACCAAATTATCTGGGTCAGTCATGGCAATAACCAAACTACTACCAACAGTTTTGATCGCGAGGCAACGATTTTCAACCGCGAAAGGTTCGGGAATAAAATTCAATAATTGGATATCAATTTCTTTTAAATCATTTTCGTAAATAACTTCTAAATCTAGTTGTTCTTGTAAAGTTTCGAGCATATTATTTTCAGATAAATATCCTAATTTTACTAATGTTTCACCAATTTTTAAGTTAAAATTATGTTGTTTAGCAAGTCCTTCTTGCAATTGTTCTTCATTCAGGTAGCCCTTTTCGAGTAAAATTTCTCCAAATTTTTTATAATTCATCATACCGCCAATTTATTTTTTTATTACTCTCCTAAAATTAAGAGGAGAGGAGAAATGAAATCATTGGATAACGATAATTTCCCTCTCCACTTGAAAAAATTAGGAATATAAATACTGATTATTCCCCTATACCTGGAGAACCCCAATATTTTTCCATGGTCAATGGAATAAGAGTTGTAGCTTCAGTACCTTCAACTGTTATTGTAACATTAGCTGTTTGAGTAGCTGGAGGAGCCGGGACATCAACTGGAAAATAGTGAGGATAAGAATAATAACGTTTTAATTGCCCTCCATTAGCACCGGTTGGCGCAATATAGGGATTTCCTGTCGGATTAGATGGAGAAGCACTTGTTGGCTTAAGATTATTAAAATCGACGGGATATATATCGCTAGGACATACTTGTTGATTTGGGTCGAGTAAAAAACCTCGATCTATGGAAAAATACAAGATTGCATTTTCCATAGGAATATTTTGACCATCCACAACTTTTAGGGTCATCAAAACAGAAAGAGCAGTATTAACGCTATGGTAGGGTGCAGCGCCCCAATTTGGGAAACGCCAAATCATGTTCGTAATATCTGTTATTGCTGTCAAAGTTATTTGGTTCATTGGTAATGTAAGCTCTCTAGATACAGTTAAACTATTTCCCACTTCAATATTTAGCCTTACTTTTTTATTTGATAATTTCCCATGATAGTAAATACGAGTATAGGCCGTACCATCGGCAGAATCTCCAAGGGCTGTTTTATTACCAATATAACTGCTTCCAAAAACAGTGATTAATTCGCTTGGAATGTCTGTTTGTCCTTCAGAAAGATTAAAATATACTCCTGTACCATTAGCAACAGGATTTCCATATGTATCCTTTACTAAAGCAGCTATTTCAATCATCCATGTTCCTGCTCCTACCGAGGATCCTGAATTATAGCTCGGACTTAATAACTCAACTGTTTCTGGCGCTCCTGAATGAATAACAATATTACTTTTCATCACGGTAATACTAGGATTCTCGATGAGAGTAGCACCAATTTTAATAGAACCTGCCAATTGCCCTGAGTTGATGGTAACTGTAGCAATACCATTAATCGAAACAGTACTATCTACTAATTTAGTTCCATTAATCCTCGCGTCAGCTGGACCGTCGATAATGCGAAATTCGACTTCTTTTTCTGTCATTACTAGCTTGCCGGACATATCTAAGAGCCTAACGCTTAAATCACTAGAATCAGTTCCTCCTGTACCAGCAATATTGAGTGAAATAGGACTATTATTTGTAAATTGCATATACTGCACAATTTGTTCGAGCATCGTTGCACGCTTCACTACCACCTTTAATTCTTTTTGCAGTTCGGTACCGATATAAGCATATAATGTTGTGCTCAAGGTATCTGCATCAGCTGGAATTGTTCCTCTTGCTGCTATAACACGAGCGTTTACAAACCCTGAGCTATCACTATATGCCGTAATAGGATAAAAACTAACCATGGAATGATCGCTACGGAAACTGACTGGTTGTCCAATTACAGAAAAACCTGATTTATCTTGAACGGTGGCAAAAACTGTAAATGATGAATCTTCATAAACAGTATTAATACCAGTTGTAGTAAGAAAATCAACTACCTGATACAGATTAGTATTCCGTATTACGGTGATTGATAACTCTTTTTGTAATTTTTTCCCTAGATAAGAGTAAAGTAAAGCCACTTGTGAGTCTGCATTAGAGGGGATTATTTCACCAGGTATCTTTATGGTTGTATATGCAAAACCTGCCTCATCTGTTATTGCTACAGCAGGTGTAAAATTAATTTGAGGATATTGACCTTTAAATCTAACTTCTTGGTCAACCACTGGAAAACCTTGACGATCATGAACTATTGCCCACACTGTTAGTAAACTATCTTGGAAAACTGAGGTCTGAGCAGAATTAGTGGTAAAAGAAACTATTCTTTTTGAACTTTCTTCACTATCTTTTCGTCTATCGCAAGATAGAATGAAAACAAGTATTAAAACTAGAGCAAAAATACAAATCTTGCTCAATAAATGAGTTATAGAAAATTTATTGTTCATTTGGACCTCCTTAATGATCTTCAGTTTTTCTTTTAATCAATTCTCTTTCCAATCGTTCATCAACTTCATACTCATATTGTTGTTCATCTAAGTTTATGATCCGGGGAGTAATTTCGATTACTAAATCGGTGTTTTGTACATAGCTATAATTATGTTTAAACAATCTACCCAATAGAGGTATAGCACTGAGAAATGGCACACGGTTAGTGGTATTAACTAAATTTGCGCTTAATAAACCACCAACATGGATTTTCTGACCGTCACGTACTGTAACCGTTGTGTTTACCCTTCTTGTTTTTGTACGCGGGACATAACCTCCCACGAGATCGGTTACAGAGCTGACTTCAGGAGAAATCACCGCGGTTATATAACCCTCTTTGTTTAAAGATACTTGAACACTAAGCTTAATCCCAGTTTCTTCTCTTTCTACCTGTACTTGTTTATCGTTATCCATAACCACAAAAGGAATTACTTCACCTATAAAGATCTCGGCATCTTCTCCATTCAAGGCTGTTATCCGTGTATCAGTTAGTAATTGAGCTGCATTGTTTTCTAATAGCCAATCAAGAGTAACATCAAAAGCATTTAATTGTCTGCTAAAATGACCTACATCATTAAAACCATCAATTTTTTGGTAATATTGGTTATCAGGCAAAACGCCAAGAGCCCCCGGATTACCATGCGAAGTTGCACCAGTATCATCAAAATAATCAAACGGTAACCCTACTCCTTTGGAACTAGCAGGGTTTTCAGCCAATATCGTGGTTAAACTATTCAAACGCGACCAATCAATACCTAATTTTTTTGTATCATTTAATGATACTTCAATAAGGCGAGCACGGATTTCGATCTGTTGTTGAGGAATATCCATTTCTCCAACACGGGCAACAATATCGGAGTATGTTTCCGGGTTAGCATAAACCATTAGAGCGTTTTGCCCTCCAATCGGAATAACTTTTCCGCCGAAAGAGTCAAAAGCCTTAGAAACTTTTTCGGCATTAATATTGTTCAAAGGTATTATATAGGATCTTTCTCCTACTTCCTCTCGAACCCGGTCGCGTGAACCAACTAAGTAGGTGTTTTCACCAATAAAACGGTACGATAAACCAGACATCCGAACCACAGAACCAAGAGCATGCTCAAAAGGTACATCCTTGAGGTTTACCGTGATATGTGGTTCAGAATCACTATCACGGACATTTTGATCCAACGAGATAACAATATTCGAGCCACTAAGAGTCGATAATGTGGTTAATACACTAGAAACTGTGGCATCTTCTGCTCGAATCGATATCCGCTTTTGTCTTAAATCAGCTGATTGGGCTGATAATAAACAATAAAACACTAGTAATAGCCCCATAAATGCCCATTTTTTAACTTGTTGATTTTTATCAATCATACTTTCTCCTTGTTATGTAATTATTCTTTATTTTTATATAACTCTATTTACATTCACCACAGTATCATTCTTTGTTCAGTATACACAAAAAATCTCCTGTGGGCGAGTACTAAGATTAATTTAGTAACATTTACTAACCAATCAATTAATATCTGGATTCAGAAGATAATTATCAATGTAGAAGTCCAAAATCGCTCAACTGGTAGGGATACTTATGGGAAAAAGTACCTATTATTGCAATACATCCTATTAGCAAACGGTATCCCTTCCTTTGGTATAAAAAAAGAATAAATCTTCGCTGAGAGCATTAATGCAAAAGCTAATAGCGGAAATTTGTCTCTTTGAGAAAGATATATCTTTCATATTTTTCCCCTTATTTTCCCTTGTATAGTAAATTTTAAAAAAGTATTTATTTTGTCAATAGAAATTTGGATGATTTGGAATTAATATTTAATAATATAATTAATATCATGTTCAAAACTACAGAATAAAATATGGTTTTATTGGTAATCAGACATAAATTTTTAGGTTCGGGTATTTCCCCCATACGTTTTGTAATGATACACTCTATTCATCCTATTCTTTTTATTGGTTGTCGCATAAAAGAAAGCAAGACCTTCATTCCTTGGTGCTTAGATTATAAATCTTCCCTCTGTTTTATAGCATTTTGTCTGCAAAGAAGAATAATTATCTCCTTTATTTACTATTATCAACTACGAAATAAGTCTTCTACCTATAAACCTCACGATACGACAACTTCTATTATTTATCTGTTCATTTTATAAATGATTGCAATTATTCACTATATAAAACATGATTTAAATGGTGCCCAAGCGATCCCAACTATTTCAGAAAATTTTTTTTTTTCACTGCTCTAAATTATTGCGCCTCGATACTGTAGAAATAAACTCTCAAACCTATGGACTCTCTCTGGTCATCAGTGCCAGACCAAACGACACGATGTTTTCCAACTGCTTTTATTTCATAGTCTAGAGTCTTAACTCTTTACCCTTTGATATTATAAGAGGCTGTCGCATAGTGATGTAGCAACGGTATCTTGCCGTTTCATCAAAACTTACCGATGTCTAAAAAAATCTATAACAGTATGTATTGCAGCAAGAAACATATTTATCTCATCTTCAAATCTCAACAACAAGATGCTGTTGATACCCATTAAATTTCACCTGATATTTCCGAGCTATAAAAGCTTGATATATCTACATCATTGACTGACACACAAATCAGAAATATTCATCGATATCAATGTATTACGTAACTATTCGTTTTTTGTTGTTAGTGATATCTACCTCAACTATTCTCTCTATATAGTCTCTATTAAAGAATTCTTCTAAAAAATCATCATACAGAGGTATCAAATCTTCTAGGTGAACATACTTTTTATTCTTTACATCATTGATAAACTCTCTAAAGGTTTTCTTCATCAGGTATTTGACGAACATTTCTATGAAAAAGTCTTCGATTTGTCTACCAAATTCAAAGATAAGCTGACCTATTGGCTTTTCTGGAGTTCTCTCTTTCAGCGAGCTTATCATTATATAAAATATACATTTTATAGTCATAACGTTTAGTTGAGGTGCATACTGTCAACTAACCATTAAAACTCCCCACCCCCATAAGCCCGAAATAATTATCGATATTCTAGAGTTGGTAAAGGGAAAAGGGGGAGGTAAGATGGTCACCTCCCAA
>JGI24702J35022_10002513_pt1 | contig 11185 bp, 9 predicted proteins | sample TergutTh196P4_FD_35022 | JGI IMG/M metagenome (IMG submission 35022)
GCTGTGTTGTCCAAAAACCCGGCTCACTGCCATGCTTGACAATCTGCCCGATTGCGCCGAACACCCTCGCACCCGCAAGTGCGCCTATCACCGCGAACGTGAGAACACACAGGACGTCCCGCATTCTCAGGCCAAATGCCTTGTGCTTCACCAACGCAATGGCGAAAGCAAACACAATGCCGAGAATCGCCATTACGATATACATTGGGAAAGGGTCGCCGTCGACATAAACAAAGGGCAGCATACTAAACTTTACATGAGCATATGGGGTGCCCACTATTCCTTTCGCATTAGTTTCACAAAAGCGGCAGGGCATCAGGGGCTGCTCCGCCGTGCTGGATTTTAGGGCTATTCTGTACGACTCCTCTCCGCGATCTGCTCCAATTCTGCTCTAGTTAGCACCAAGTCATTATCGGGGTGCAAGCTTTTAAAGGTGTCTCCGTCCACGGGGTCTGCACGGTAAAAGGTCTGCCAAGGGTTCACCACGAAAGTAAATCTAGCAACAGGAAACTCGCTATATTCCTTCGGATCTACACCACTTAAAAAAACAATCAATTCATCGCCAACTGCACGCGTGACGAAATCAGGGTTTATAAGCAATAGGTTGCCAAGTTGTCCGCCAGCTTGTGCAACTTCTATCATCTCGCCCGGACGGACGTTGCCTTTAAATACTTCCAAAACCCTAAGTTGGTGAATCGTATAGATATCATTACTTGGCCATTCGCCAAGCGAAATATTGAGCATCTCTGTTCTTTCGCCCAAGACCTCCACTCGCGCAATATATCTTTCAGCAGCGGCGGCAAGCGAGTCAATGTTGCTGTAGCGCTGCCAGCTTGCATGGAAATATGAAGTATATACTTCACCGTCGCTCAAGTCATAACTTTCTGCCCAAGCAGGCAAGTGCATGCCGGTATATTGTGCCTGAGTAGTCTTGTTTTGTGTTTGAGTGGTCTTGTTTTCCGCTTTTGTAGTCTCATTTTGTGCTTGGGTAGCCTCTTGCCTTTGTATATTTCCTTCTGTTGGTCGCGCTGCATTCTCATCTGCAATGTTGCTTGGGCTGTCAGTCACGCATGAGGTTAAAACCAGCGAAAATGCTAACGCTAAGGCTATAACTAAAAGCAGATTTTTCATGAGTATATTCTCCCTATTTGTATAATATATTAACGCTGTCCATGTCATATGATGTGGGGGCGGTCAGAACTCCTCTGTCTCTATCTACATTCATTAAACTATTTGTTACATTAGAATTCATGTTTTTGTCTCCTAATCCCATCACGTGTCCAAGCTCATGAGCCATCGTGCTTTTTATAACGTTACTCAGGCGAGTTGCGTTATTTCCTGCATCTGCTTGTATGACTCTTGAGTTCAATTCGATCTGAAATTGTGGCATGAAAGCAACACCCCAAGTAGCATTCTGTGGAGTCATACGTCCATGCCAAGATTCAGGATTTGGCTGTGCGATAACCCGATTGTTCGAGCTGGAGCTTGGTACAGGAAACCAAGTATTTGCATTGCTGTTATTCCAACTGGTTCTGCCATTTTCCATAGCTGTCCGCCAAGTTGAATCAGTGAGGCCTGAAGCAATTTCATATGTTTTTAACGGAATTCTGGCATAACCATACCACAGTTTATTAACAGTTTCGTGGCGGCTGTAATCAAACGCTGGGCCTTCAGATATCCAGCAGGCAGTTTGGTCCCATGTGATGCTGACTGTATTATCCCACCTATAAGATCCTGGTGCACGAACCTCGCCGACCGAATCTCTCCATCCACCAAAAATAAAATCCGTTAGTGCCAGAGATCCGCTTCCGCTTAGCGTGATATTGCCAGGTATGGGAAAAGATTGGGATGCTGGCGCTGAACCACTGGCACCATTTTTACTGTAAGTAATTGTTAGTGTCGTCGGCTGCACTGCCTCCGCCGCTTGTGTAACCAAAACAAATGTTGCATCTCCACCGCCTGATATAGTTATCAGGCCTATTCTGACGGAAGTAGTATCGTTTGCCGTGACGGACAGCGTGAAGGAACCATTGTTTGAACCGCTTGCTTTTGAAGAAGTAAGCCAGAGTTGGTTAGAAGATATAGTCCAACTTGTGTTAGAAAAGATGCTAAAGCTAGAGCTTGCTGCGGCAGCACCGGGTCCCCAGGAGGTCGAACTCACTCTTAGAAAGGTGGTTGGCGGCGGGCACAAACAAACGTACACCAATTCGACCGCATCACAGGCCGCATCCAGCGGATCACAGCCCGCCCTTGAACCCGCTCCGCCTGCCATCGCCCTGCCCGCCACAGCCTTTGTGACAACAAACTCATCCGAGCCTTCGTCCTCAATCCGGGCCAGCACCGCCGTCGCGATTGCGTTCATGGGCGCGACAAAGGCCTCCTGGAATGCGGGGGTTTCCATGAAAGCCGCTAGGCCAAGCTCGCCGCTGTAATAGCTGTCGAGCACGGAACCCACATCAAGTGAACTATATATTTCCAAGCTGTCAAGCCCGAAAGAACTGATCACTGTATCCATTTTTTCTTCGGTGACCAACTGCTTTGAAGCCGCTTGGTTGTCCTGCCTCTCCTGTTTGCTTACGGCGCCGCGGCCCTTTTCCATGGAGGGCTCCTCCGCGTTCAGCGCCGCCAGATTTTGAATATAGAGCGCTGTCACCCAGGCTAAAACATAGCTGAGTGTTTCATCCTCTTCTTCAAACAAAGCTTCCGTTTCCAGGCTGATCGCTTCCCAGCCCTCGAAGATGTAGCGGACGACGTTCTTCAAAACCCGGCTGGAAGGCTCGCCCAGGTTTTCCGGGTCCGTTTCTTCGTTCAGCTCCTCTTTCGCCAGTTCCTCAAGGTCCCCAAGCTCTGCGTACAACTCTTCCAGGGAACGTGTAGTGGCCTCCCGCAATATATCCGCAATCGCAACCACGTCAAGCGTCGAAAGGTCTTCGTTCAAGAACTGGCTCAACATCGATACGATTAAGAGATCCTCGGCGGTCACGCCTTCGCGCAGCAATATCCCGTGGAGCATCACGCCGAGATCGACCATATCCTGCGGAAGAATGGCGTCCAGCAGGGCCTGCATCGTCAGCGGGTCGATATCGACCAGTTCCACATCAATCCCTTCAGCCTCCGCAAAGGCAATCAGAATCCCCGTTTCCGTCAGGCTTTCTTTCAACTCATAATTCCTGATCTGAAAAACATAGGGTTCGATCAAGCCGGGTGGGATTTCGATGCCGTTCATTTCCGCGAAGTTTTGCAGGTATGCGGCCAATACCCAGAGCAGCACAGGGATTGCAATATCGTCAGAAATTTCGGCGCTGCTTAAGATGTCATCCACTATCCCGAAGCAATGCGCAAGCATCACACTGACCATGTCTTCGATGTCCCCCTCCAGTTCCGGGATGTACAACGCATTGACAAGCTCCGTCTGGGGGTCTTCGGATGCGAAAGCCTCTTTTATACCCTGCAAAGACTGATAGGCAAAAACCTCTGCCACATGCTCGATAAATTCCGTTGCCTCCTGCTGCGTGTAGGCTTCGCCCATCATCAATGCAGTCTCCAAGGCGGCCACATCGCCTATTTCGCTCTCAAGGATAAGGGAGAAAAACGCAGCGTCAAGCCCGATCTCGTCAGCCCGAATCGACCCGAATCCGCTGTATGCCTTGCTTGGGTCATATCGGAACGACGCGCCAAATATGTCTACCAGGGCTTCAAACATGCCGATACTCGCGGCTTCCCACACCATCCCGGCTTCGTCGAAAAGCACTTCAATGCCATTCATGTCGGCATGATTCTTAAGGTAACTGGACACGATCCATATGTATGAATAATTGCCAAGGCCCAAAAAGTAGTCTGCTGTTTCCTGAAAATCAGACCACTCTTGCGTTTCGAAATAAAGAGTTTCTGCATCCATATAGTTCATTTCGAAAACTTCCTGTGCGAGGTCATCCAAAACAAGTGCGGTAAAATCGGCTGAAATGCTTTCATAATAGCCGAACGCGGTTGCCAACATGCTTTCAACATCCGCAAGGGGTTCCTCCCACGGCACGGGTGCGAAAGCAGCAGCCATACCTTCCCCAGAGGAAAAAACTGCCTGCCAGATGTCCATTAAGTTCATCCGCGCGAAGGTGACGGCCCAGCGCTCGACAAAAAACTCAATATCCTCCGTGGAATATTCCGCTTCCTCCAACAGATCGATCAGGTACTGCAAGTCGCCCAACTCATAGGGCAGAATAAAATCAGCCAGTTGAAGCTGAAAACTGTTGTCCTCAAGCAATTCACCATAGCTGATGTTCGGGTCATATTCGAACGGCACGTCGCCCAGGACGCTGCTGTAATGCGCAAAGCCGATCGCGGCGGCCTCATAGACCATCTCCATTTCGGGCGAGAATTCTGATCTGCTCGGGCCCGGCTCTTCAATCGTTGTTGGTTCCTCGGTCGTCGTCGGCGCTTCAGTTGTTTCGGGCTCTTCGGTCGTTCCGGTTTCCTCGGTGGTTTCGGATTCTTCGGATAATCCAGACACTTCTGTGGATTCTTCTGAAAAGGCAGTCGTCGTATCCGCATTGGCGAATACCGTTGACCCTAAAAGCAAGGCGAGAGCCAACAGGACGGACAGGGTGCGCTTGAATTGGGTTTTCATGGTGATTACCTCTTCATTATATTCATCTATTGTTGGATGTTGCGACTGCTAACAGGATAATATTATCATTTTTGCACGGCGATGTCAAGCGCTTTTGAGCAAGAGCAGCAAAAAACCCTATACAAAATCGGAATTTATGGCAATTTAACCAAGGCACAAAAAATGTTGCCTCCACCTGCTTGCATCGTCAGGGGAAGGGTGGAGATTTTTTTGCCACAGGATTTGAACAAAAAAATACGACCCCTACCTTGACGACGGACGAAAAGACATAATGGAAGCAGGGATGGAAGCCGCAAAGCGGCCTCCATCGCAAACACGCTGACCGTCAAGCATACGGTAGTGAAATTATGTTCCACCGTGGCGAAAGACACCCCGAAAAGCAACGCCAGCCGCCGTACATTCCCGCTTACTCCGGAAATCCATGCGCTGTTCCTGCAAGCAAAAGCCGATGAAGCCGCCAGCCGCCGCCTTCTCGGGCGGGAATACCACGAATGCCCCTACATATTCAAGTGGCCGGACGGCAAGCCCTATTCGCCGGATTTTGTGAGCCAGAAGTTTAGCAAGCTACTCAAGCAACACGGATTGCCGCATATCCGCTTCCACGAGTTGCGCCACAGCTGCGCTAGCCTGTTGATTGCTCAAGGATTCAACTTGAAGGATGTGCAGGAGTGGCTGGGACATGCGGACATCACGCTGACAGCCAACACCTATGCACACTTGGACATTACGCGCAAGAAATCCATCGTGGATTCCATCGCCGGGAGCTTTGCGGGGGCGCGTTAGAAAAAGCGTTAGAGGTGAGTAGGCAAGGATCCTGAACGAGGAAATGCAAAAACCCTCAACACCATGAGCATCAAGGGTTTCCGCTGGCTAACCACGTCAGGTTTGAAACAAAGCAGCGATTGCCGCCATTTCGTTGGGAGGTTCAACGATTGAGGGAAATTGCGCAGAAGTATGCGGTAGATGCTTTTTCCTGCGGTGCAGGGCTTATATAGTGTGGATTCGAGTCTGACACGAACGGCTGTAATAGCACGACAATATGACGGAAACATTGCCAGTGGTGCAAATCGCGCTCTTGGTGCAAGCCACCTGTTTCAGTATAGTTCAGCTAGTAGGTATTCAATAATCAATTGGAAGGGGTTCACAACTGAGAGATGGCTTGTGTCAAATCGTTCGAAAACCAGGGGTAACTCCGAACAAGCTAGCAGAATAGGGGTGTCTGAGTAACTATTTGCAAGCTCGGCAATATCAGAAACTAGGGCTTCCGAGCAGTCATTCCTCATAACAGCACATATGGCCTTATTTAGTAGCAACTGTTCTTGAGGACTAGGAAATGTATATTTGCTACAGAGACTCCTAAACCATTTTGAACCAACAGTAGATTTAGAAGCAAAGACTACTACGTCGGATCGGGGAAACATCTGATCAATATATTTATTTGCCAATACCAATCCATCAATTAGCTCAATGCCTACAGCATCTGTTATTTCTCTCAAATACGGTGTAATGCTTACGCAAGGACACACCAATGTATTAACACCACAGTCTCTTAATGCTTCCACCTTGTTCATAAGCATTTCCGAATTATTATCAACGCACCCCGAGTCGTCCACAATATGGGTTGAAGCGTTATAGTATATAAACTCAGGGTATTCGTTGTCTAAAAAGGGCGCTCTGGCTTTTGTGAAAGCATCAAGAAATTGTCCAGTAAAATGAAGACCAGCCACAGCACCAAATCCCCCGAGAATTCCCAGTCTAGGCTGATTCATCATTTCCCTCTCTTTTTATCTCTTGATGGTAAAACTCTATCGCTTTTTCTAGCAGTTGTAGCGTGTCATATTTGTGTGGCAATTTAGATAGCTTTTTCTCGACAGTAATGTCTTTGCTTTTACTTCCTACATTCATAGTATAACCAATTAGCCTTTCAGGGCATGTCGAATGACCTCTCCGTTGCAAACGAAAATTTGCTACTCCGAGATTTGAAAAGCTTGGATTTACAAAATCTGTGCTATACAAATAGACAAGGGAATAATTCGAGACATCTATTGAAACCAAGTCATTTGAACTCCAGGAACCACGATAGGATTTGTCCTCATAGTATGCTTCCCCTACAATAACTACATCATCCAAACTTTGCTCTATTTGTTCAATACAAAAAACCAGCCTTCTTTCATCACCTAGATAATAGTAACCAACCCAAACCCCTTCTACATACGATGCTCCAAGGATGAGCCTTTTTACTATGTTTATTCTATTGCTCAAATAGATTATTACTTTTGCGAAAACATGAAAAAATCCAAAAGCCAACACAAAATCCATGAGCATCATGATCGCGTATTGAAGAGTATTGTTAGAAATACCGCTTAAATCAATCTGCTCTGTCAGCTTCCACGTCAGGTAGACAAATGCAGATGTAACTAATAATGATATGTTGTATACGCGCTTTATCATAGTCGCCCTCCCATCAGAGCACTTTTATCATGCATTTGTGCTCTATTCCTGCCTCTATAAAAGCATCCCCGACCTCGTTATATCCAAGTTGGACATAGAAACCCATCGCTTGGATTTGTGCGTTGAGAGACGCTGTCTTACATCCATTTTCCCGCCCATACTCTTCAGCAGCCTTCATAAGAATATATCCGTAACCTTGTTTGCGCCACATTTTTCTAACGGCCACTCTTCCAATATGTAGGTCAGCGCTTTCGGAGATGGCGCGAGCATACCCAATGAGGTGGTTGCTACAATAAAGGCAAAAATGCACAAACGTATTTTCACCGCCCTCAAATTCATCAACAAATGAAATTCCTTGTTCTTCCATAAATACTTCACGCCGAATTTCAGCAATTTCCGTCGTTAAGTCGAAATACCTTTCAATACGCATCATCATGACAGAATATTTAGTCCTCTCAGAACATCCTTAGCTAAGAGGGAAGGATTCACTTTTGCGCCACACAGGAAATCATCAAGAGGTGTGGCGGCATTTACGACCAGTTCCCATTGCCGTCTGGTCAGTTCCTTTTTCTCTTCATTGAAATCCACTTCACCACCAAGAGAGTTTGACGATAAATTATCAATGCTCACATCTCTAATTAGCGTCAAATCGCCGCTTGACAGCTTAGTTCCAAAAAATCCTTTGCCAAGCAAACTTAATGAAGCCTCCGGGAAAGCACTTTTTTCAATGGCAAACGACCGGGTGTACTGAAATTGAGACACATCAGTCCCGTTATTGCAATAAGGCTTGAGGTCGGTAAGAAAGCTTTCAACCTCTTGCCGGTCAGTTCCTGTTCTCAGCAGATTTAGCTTCTCGCTTGGGAAAATGTAAAGCCTTCGCGTAGGAACACCTTTCTTATCCGCTTCGAACATTTTATCCATCCAGGCTCCCTCAAAGCCATTATCAATCCACTCGTCATCCAAGAAGCAAGACAAAGCCCATATTTCTCCCGCATAGTTGCCTCGGCGTCTCTGCTTATCCTCAATAATCGTATTGGCGGATAAAGTCAACTGGCTATAATACACGGAGAGCTCAAGTGCGCCCGTACGTTGATCTGCCATATACTTTTTCAGGATGTTAATATTGCTTTCCAAGGTTGCTTTCAAAAACGGCTTCAGTTTATCGTCTACACTAAGAAGGTCTTTATAGACTTCGCCGAGTTCGATTTCGGAATGAAGAGATTCAATGTGCTTGTATAGGTTTGTATCTCTAACCGCCGAATTTTCCTTTTGAGCGTCGTAGTTGAATTTTACAGTAAATTGAAGCAAAACAATAGAAGCACCAAGCCCTATCGCGAGCGAGGCAATTTTCCCATCAACAGGAATCTTGCTGTCCTCAACAAAAAGAGCTATGCAGGCAACTGCCACAGGGATTAGGAACTCAAGGATAAACGCGATAATTTCAATTACATCGCGCTTATCCTTTGGGGGCTTTCCCATTTTTTTGAATCACTCCTTGCTGCATTCATACTCATACTTTGCAATATCATCAACGCCAAGATAACCGCCGTCCAAAAACAAAACGGTGGCATTGACAAAACTGGCTTTATCAGAGAGTAGATATTCAACAGCATCAGCGACTTCATGTGCTTTTCCGAGTCGACCCAATGGGGTGATATTCATGGATACTTCGAAGGGGCCGTCCGTATCCATCTCGCCACCGATCCATCCGGCGGCCACGGCATTAACACGGATTTGGTCTTCTCTGCCCCAATTGCAAGCCAGCGACTTGACCAAGTTGTGCGTGGCCGCTTTGCTGGCAGCATAGGTAATACCACCGAAAGAACCGCGCTCGGATTCCGTGCTTGTCACGACAACGACAGCAGAGTGCTTGTTCATAACTTTCTTCAGTTCCGCAGCCATCATCAAAGGTGCATAATAGTTTGCCGTAAACAGGGTTTGTGACAGGGCGTAGTCGAAATTGCTGATGTCCTCAATTTCAAACATGAACTCGGCATTTACGAAGCCGTCCAGAGGGCCTTTTATCCCGAGGAGCTTTTGCTTCAGGTCTCCTAAGTCGGTGACATCAACGCAGATCATCTCCAAAGAATCCGCAGGGAACTCTTTGACAAGGGACTGAGCGTTGTCGGCATCGTCTTTGCCGTAAAGCCCAATGACCTTACAACCCGAACCGATGAGTTGCCGTGCCGTAGTTTCGCCGAAGCCAGGATGTGCCGCGCCATTGACCACATAGGTTTTCTTCATTGCCTGTTCCTCCTTATGGATGTGTATAAGTATATTGTTTCTGTTGGTCGGTCATATTTGCAAATAGCCACCTAATCGCAGGACAAACACGTGCCTTTTGTCCGAAGTAGTCGAGAGTTTCGTTAAGCACCTCGCCAGGGCAATACCCGCAACAATAGTATTTAGCAATACAGTTTTTACAGTGCGGGATATTGTCAGCAGTTCGAGATCGAATAATGCTAATTTTTTGATCGTCATACATGATCGACTGCGTGTCGGGGTTCCATTGACCATAGTAGAACAAATCCATGTGGTCTCGATCATTTCCATATAGCGCCATATCGCAAGCAGATATATAACCGTCAGTCGTTACATGAGGAACAGGCAAACATGCGCGACAAGCGTAATTGCACTTTCGGTCAAAATTACTTGTCAAAATACTGCCATACTCCACGCCTAGTTTTTCGGCATGTTTTACCGCCTCTAGAAATTCCCGTGCAAATTCCATCAGATCAAGCGCGTCATTGGATTCTTGTTCTCCAACGACAGGAAAAATGGGATCAACCCATACATGTCGAATACCAAGAGCGTGGTAGTAATCAATGCATTCTTTCTGTATTCTAAGGTTATCGGTGGTGATTGTACTGCGTATGCCCACCATCTTCTTTGCATTTGCAACGAGGTATCTGATATTCCGTTCAAAAACAGGAGAAGAATCGCCTCCGCCCAAAAATGGACGATTATTGTTTTGGATTGCTGGGAGACCGTCGCATGACGCCCATATGTTATCTATGTTCGCTGCAACCCATTGTGCCGTGCTTTCTGAGAAGCAAGCGTTGGTCTGTATTTCAGAAGTAACCTCGCTTGGTGCCAGCGACTGAGCGTACTCAAGGATCTGTTTGACTAAATCAATCCTCGTTGTTGGCTCTCCAGCGCCTTGAAATCGCACATGCTTTGCATAGTCAGTAGCAAAATAGTCAATAATCGCGGCTTTTGCAAAAGCAGAGTCAATGACTTGATTCTTATGAGAGCCTTCTGCTTTGTTCGTATAGCAATAGATGCAGTCGAGGTTGCAACTTGTCGTTATAAAGAAAGAAATCATTTGCTTGTCTACGTGCGGCATACCAGTCCTCCTCTACTACATGTCGTCATTACTCAAGTTGTACCGATAAAGTAAGAGTTTGTATCCATGTATTGACAACTGTCACATACCGTTGTATAATTAACAACATAGACAAAAGATGTCTCCTGCTTTAATCTTATGGTTGGTTATTTCGCTTACCAACTGTGGGTACAAACGCTGGATACAAACTCTTACTTTAATATCCAAAATTCTCCATAATGCTAGTTTTCACGCGCCCAATTGAGGAATGTTCTGTGCGTAATGCCCAAAGACCGGGCGGCTTCGCGGGCGGAAATCTGGCCGAAAGCCCAAGCCGCTCGAATGTTAGCGAACTCCGGCGGGCGTTTTTTGGGCGGACGACCGAATTTCACCCCTCTGGCCTTCGCCGCCGCGATGCCCTCGGCCTGCCTCGTGCGGATATTTTCAAGCTCGACGGTCGCCACGTAGCTGAGCAACTGGAGCACGATGTCCGCGATCAGCGTGCCCGTCAAATCCCGGTTTATATGCGTGTTGAGCAGGGGCATATCCAGTACGATGACATCGGCCCGCTTCTCTTTCGTAATAATGCGCCACTGCTCGATGATCTCCGTGTAGTTGCGGCCCAAGCGGTCGATGGACTTGATGTAGAGCACGTCCCCCGGGCGCAGCTTGCGCAGCAGCGCCTTGTACCGGGGCCGCTCGAAGTCCTTGCCCGAAAGCTTGTCCATATAAATCTGCGGCGCGAGAACGCCGTGCTCGGCCATCGCAATCATCTGCCTGTCCTC
>JGI24702J35022_10002514_pt1 | contig 11174 bp, 6 predicted proteins | sample TergutTh196P4_FD_35022 | JGI IMG/M metagenome (IMG submission 35022)
ATTGCCACCCAAGCCGTGTTAGACGGCGAAGCCGCCGAACGCTCCCGCCTCGCCCGCGACCTGCACGACGGCTTGGGCGGGATGCTGTCGGTGGTCAAACTAAACCTCAACGGGATGAATCCCCGCGCCGTCATGGATGGCGACGATGTGGAGCGTTATGGTAAGGCGTTGGAGATGCTGGAGCAATCTATCGGCGAACTGCGTCGCGTGGCGCACCACATCATGCCCGAATCGCTGATGCGTTACGGCTTGAAAGTAGCGCTGGAAGACTTTTGCCATGCCGTCCCGGGCGCTCATTTTCAATATCTTGGGGAAGAGCCGCGTTTGGACAGTCGCCTCGAAGTGCTGATTTACCGCTGTGCCTACGAACTGATCAACAACGCCGTAAAACATGCCAGGGCAAACACCATCAACGTGCAACTGATGGTTGACGAGGGCGTGGTCTCGCTCACCGTCCACGACAACGGCGTCGGATTCGACCCGCAAACCGTCAACGCGGGAATAGGATTGGAAAACATCCGCACCCGCATAGCCGTCCATAACGGCAAGATGTCCATATACTCCGAACCGGACGCGGGGACGGAGGTGAGCATCGAAATAGAAAAAGTGGAAGATATAAAAACTTGAAATTAAAAAAAAAGATGTACCTTTGCGCAAATTTTAAGAGATAGAAATATGGTAGCAACAATAATGGAACAACCTGAAACAGTCGCTTTAACTTACAATAAGTCAAAAAAATACGTGGACAGGGTATTAAATATGGAGTACACCGCCATAGTGAGAGAAATTGAAGATGGTTGGTATATGGCACAGTGCGACCAAATACAAGGAGCGCTAACACAAGGGCCAACTATTGAAGAAGCAAAAGAAAACCTGAAAGATGCTATATGCCTTTTGCTGGAAGATGAAATGGAAGATTTTAGAAAATGAAAACAGGAATGAGAACAGCCATTCCAAGACATAACGAAATCAAGGACACTGTATGCAATGAAATCTGTAAACAGGTTGGAGTTCCCAAGATAAAATAACAGGTTTGATAACAGTGTTTTATGGACGAGATTTCTCCATTTTCAAATAGGTCGTTTTACCCGTTTTCCTCGCTCCCCAAAGGAAAAAGGCGTTGTTGGCGGAGACGTCAATATTTAAAATTCTTTCCATTTTTTAAACCGGCACTTTAAATTTTATTAGTTTTTTTAAAGTGCAAAGGTAGTATTTTTTTTTGTATGCCGCCCTTTTCATTCTATCTATCCTTTTGATTGTTCCTTTAATCAGAAATATCGAACTGCCCGAACTGATAAAGTAACAGATATATCAGTGGTGGACGCAGTGTTTGGACTACCAAAAAACTGCGCCCAAGCTTTTGGAGGAGTGGTAACGAATTCAGAAGAACTCCAATAATAATTGGAAGCGTTGAATCCGCCTATTGTAACTCCCCAACTATACAGACGCTGCAACTCATCTTTACTTGGCAAAAACCAATCACTATAACCATTTAGAACTAAGTTATTACATAAATGAATATGTATCATCAATTCCAATAGTGTTATCCATCATCCACCCTGTAACTTGCCACGTATTTGGAATTTTCCCATCAGAAAAAGTGATAAAATTGTGATCTTCCGTTACCGTAACGGTTGCAACACCGCTTTTGCTGTTATCTACAACGGATGTCGCTTTTACAGTGAGGCTCGTTGCAGTTTCGTCCATTGCTACGGCGAGCGTTCCGTCTGTAGCGATAGCGGTACCTATCTTCGTTCCGCCCGTTACCGTCCAATTTACTGCCTTATCCGTTTCTTCAAGATTAGTTCCGGCAACCGTTGCGGTAAAGTCTTGCGTGGCACCTTTGGCAATGCTGATGGTTACAGGTGTTACCGTTACACCGGTGACAACAGGCGTTTTTTCAGCGCTCTTTGGGTCGTTTTCTTTATCGCAACCCGAAAACATGGTCATTCCTGCGAGGCAGATTGCGATGGCAATCACTTTTCTCAAATTTAAGTTTTTGAACATTTTAATTACAATTATTTTATCATTTCCTATTTATTTAAAATATTTTGCGGAATATCTTGTGGCGTAGTTGTGTTTTTTAATACAGCATACGTTGATTGAGTTCCACATTCATTCATTTCTACTTTTATTGTTCCGTATATGCAAGCATTGGTTACTGTCAAATTACAGATAAACGGTCTTTCTTCCAACGTTATTTTGCCATCAATTATATCAATGGGACTTGTTGTTTCTAATCCGCCACCATTAAAATCCAAACTGCCTATCACAGGATAGCCAGATGCATCTACTGCCATAACATTATAGCCATTGACCGTTTTAAGAGCAATATTTGTACGTATATTTGAATTTTCCAAATACTCGAATATGCTTTCACGCTCCGATTTTTTGCGTTGTTTATCGTAATTTGCAGGAGTAAGATTCAATTCCTCAACCGTTAATTTCAAATTCGTGATTTTTGTTAAATCTGCCGAAAGAGTAAAATACAGAACTACATTTTTTGATTTTTCAAACGGTATTTCTCCCAAATATTCCTGCTCGGAAAAAAACACCGGTTTATAGTTGGCAGTAAACAGTTCTCCTGCCAGTTTAGGTGTGGATGTAAGTATTTTACGCTCCGCTCCTTTGTTTTCGACAAGGAAAAATAATGGTGGCGTTTCCGCTTCTTTGGATTCGATTGGAGCAATGCCTTCAAAACCGATTAACAGGAAACGTTCCTTGATACGATCTGCTTTAAGGATAATGTTATACACAGAGACAGCAGACTGTGTGGTATCATTCACTGTCGTGCCGACAGTCGCAATCTCCATTTCGGCAGGCAGTTTCACGCCGGGATTTTCGGCATCGAAAATAAACCATCGTTCCAATAATTTTTGCATATTCCCTTCGTTTGCGCTAAGCAACGGATTGGTACAAATTATTAAAATATCACCCATCGGTTGCATTTTGATGGAAACGTCTGCTTTGTTTACCTCCGTTCCTACTTCACTATACGTGTCATACGTTTTAAGGATGTCATCTGCGGTTGGTCCGCAGGCTGAAAATACACTTGCGATTATCGTCGCAATTACTACTTGTTTTCTAATATTTGCCATTTTCTTCTTCTTTTTAATTATTATTTATTTTTACAATCTTCGTCGTTTTACCGCCAATCCTCAAAAAATACACCCCCTCCGGCAAATGTGAAATGTCGAGGGTTGTGGTGGGGTGTTGTGGTTGGTGGTGGTGATGTAGAGACGCACGGCCGTGCGTCTCTACGGGGGCGGCGGCGGTCAACACCTTCCTGCCATACACATCAAAAATTTGCACATCCGTACAAACACCATTCATGGCGTCTCTACCATCGAAACCCGTAATGTGTAATTGACCATTTGTGGGGTTGGGGTAGACACGCAATGTCGCATCTTGCGAATTATCGGTGATGCTTGTCGGATTTGTTGAATATTTTACTATGATGGCGTCGCCGCCGCCTTTTCCGGTAAGGTCTTCCAAATCGCCGTTTCCGAAAGAACTGCCACTGCCTAATAAATCATACGACTCTCCTACTGCAATAATACCGTCCGGCACTGCAACGATAGAATGATACTTGTCATAACCTTTGCCTCCAAAGTGCTTTTTCCATACTATATTGCCGTTAAAGTCATATTTTACAAGAATGGCATCGCAAGCGCCATGTCCTGTAAATCCTTCCCAATCGCTGCCGCCGGAAGTGCTAATATAGGCATAACCGGCTACAATCACTCCGTCAGATACCTCTGTTACACAGTCAAAGCCGCCATGAAGGTTCTTCTTCCACACTACATTGCCGGAGTTATCGTATTTCACAATTATGCCATCATTACTACTATTATTCCCAACTGCAATCACGCCATCAGATACTGTTGCTACAGAATAATAATGATAACCTGCGTTGTTTAAATCCTTATTCCATAATATGTTACCGTTGTTGTCGTATTTTACGATGATCACATCCCTGTACGATGATGATTGATATTTGTGTCCGACGGCAATAATGCCGTCAGATACTGCCGTTACGGATTCGTACCAATCTCTGTAATTAGTGCCAAAACTCTTTTTCCATACCACATTGCCATGATGGTCGTATTTCACTATAATAGCATCGTCGTCTATTTGTCCTGCAACGCCTACCCAGTCGCCATTTCCGAAAGATTGATAATGAGAAGACCCTACCGCAACAATGCCATCGGATACTATCGTTACGCCATCATAACGGTCATTGCCATTTCCGCCAAAATTTTTCTTCCACACTACCTTGCCGTTAAAGTCGAATTTTACAATAATGGCATCACCATTTCCTTTTCCCGTAACACCTTCCCAATCGCCGTCACCGAAACGATGCGAATCTCCCACCGCAATGACACCATCGGACACAGTCGCTACGGCATAAAAGTAATCAAAACTGCTTCCGCCAAAATTCTTCTTCCAAACGACATTACCCGCGTTGTCGTATTTCACTATGATGGCATCATAGTTACCGTTTCCTTCAACGCCTTCCCAGTCGCCGTTGCCGAAAGACCAATCGCGTGAACATCCTACCGCAATAACTCCGTCGGATACCGCTGTTACGGACAAATACTCATCTGCACCGAGTCCGCCAAAATTCTTTTTCCAAAGCACGTCGCCCTGCGCCCAAACGCTCATGCTCACCGCTAAAAATGCTATGAGCATGCTTCCAAAATGTAATTTTCTGTTCATCTTCAATTATTATTTATTTTTACAATTTTCGTCGTTTTACCGCCAATCCTCAAAAAATACACTCCGTCCGGCAAATGTGAAATGTCGAGGGTCGTGGTGGGGTGTTGTTGTTGTTGTAGAGACGCACGGCCGTGCGTCTCTACGGCGACAACCAACACCTTCCTGCCATACACATCAAAAATTTGCGCATCCGTACAGACGCCATGAATGGCGTCTGTACCATCGAATCCCGTAATGTGTAATTGACCATTCGTGGGGTTGGGATAGATACGCAATGTCGCATCTTGCGGATTATCGGTGATGCTTGTCGGATTTGTTGAATATTTTACTATGATGGCATCGAAAGTGCCTTTTCCGGTCACTCCTATCCAGTCGCCATTGCCGAAAGAACCCAGATATGAATCTCCTACTGTAACTATGCCATCTGAAACCACCATTACAGATCTAAATCTTTCCGTATCACTTCCGCCGAAATTTTTCTTCCATATAACATTTCCGTCGTTGTCGTATTTCACGATGATGGCGTCGTCGTAGCCTTTTCCCTCAACGCCTTCCCAATCGCCGTTACCGAAAGAACCGAAAACGGACCCTCCCACTGCCACGACGCCATCGGGTACTGCCGTTATGGAAAAATACCTATCGTTCTTGCTTCCGCCAAAGTTCTTTTTCCACACCACATTGCCATCGTTGTCATACTTTACAATAATAGCATCGTCGTTACCTTTTCCAATAATGCCTTCCCAGTCACCGTTACCAAAAGATTCAGACTGCCCTACCACAACAACACCATCGGATACTGCTGTTACAGAATTATAACAATCGTCATCACTACCACCAAAGTTCTTTTTCCACACCACATTGCCATTATGATTGTATTTGACAATGATGGCGTCGTCGTAGCCTTTTCCCGTAATGCCAGTCCAATCACCGCTGCCAAAGCTGGAAGAGGAAGAATAACCTACCGCAACAACTCCATCGGAAACCGCTGTTATGGAATTATACTCGTTTGAACGATTCCCGCCGAAATTTTTCTTCCATACTACATTGCCATTATTATCGTGTTTTACAATAATGGCATCAATTATTCCTTTTCCGGTAACGCCTGCCCAATCGCCGCTGCCAAAAGACTGGGACCAGGAATACCCCACAGCGACAACGCCGTCGGAGACTGCGGTTACAGAATAGTAGCAATCATGCCAACTTCCGCCGAAATTCTTTTTCCACACTACATTGCCATTATTATCGTATTTCACAATAATAGCATCAGAACCTCCTTTCCCCATAACGCCTGCCCAATCGTCTTGACCAAAAGAATATGGATCGGAATAACCCACTGCGATAATACCATCAGGCACCGTCGTTACGGAATAATAGTAGTCATTTTCTTTTCCGCCAAAATTCTTTTTCCATATAACATTTCCGTCGTTGTCATATTTGACAATAACAGCATCGTTAACGCCTTTTCCCGTAATGTCTGCCCAATCGCCGGTGCCAAAGGAGGTAATGTAGGAGGTTCCCACTGCTATAATGCCGTCTAATACCTCGGTTACAGAGTAATAAATATCAGGACCAGCACCGCCAAAATTCTTTTTCCAAAGCACGTCGCCCTGCGCCCAAACGCTCATGCTCACCGCTAAAAATGCTATTAGCGCGCTTCCAAAATGTAATTTTCTGTTCATCTTTAATTATTATTTATTTTTACTATTTTCATCGTTTTACCGCCAATCCTCAAAAAATACACCCCGTCCGGCAAATGTGAAATGTCGAGGGTGGTGGTGGGTTGTTGTTGTAGAGACGGGGCGCGCCCCGTCTCTACGGCGGCAACCAACACATTCCTGCCATACATATCAAAAATTTGCACATCCGTACAGACGCCATTCATGGCGTCTCTACCATCGAAACCCGTAATGTGTATTTGACCATTCGTGGGGTTGGGATAGATACGCAATGTCGCATCTTGCGAATTATCGGCGATGCTTGTCGGATTTGTTGAATACTTTACTATGATGGCGTCATCGGCACCTTTTCCGGTAATACCCGCCCAATCTCCATTGCCGAAAGAGTCTGAACCGGAATNCCCCGCCGCAACAATGCCATCGGATACCGCTGTTACAGAATTATAATAATCAGCACCACTGCCGCCAAAATTCTTTTTCCATATTACATTTCCATCGTTGTCGTATTTTACAATAATAGCATCGTTTGAACCTTTTCCTATTGTACCGTTCCAATCGCCGGCACCGAAATCAATAGAGTATCCCACTGCAATAACACCATCGGATATTGCCATTACCTCATAAAATCCATCTCCATCATTCCCTCCGAAGTTCTTTTTCCATACTATATTACCGGCGTTGTCGTATTTCACAATAATAGCATCAGAGCCTCCTTTCCCTACAACTCCTGTCCAGTCGCCATTACCAAAAGAAGTTGATCCGGAATACCCTACTGCTACTATGCCATCTGCTACTGTCCTTACAGAACGATATTCATCTCTACCGCTACCTCCAAAATTTTTTTTCCATACTACATCACCTGTGTTGTCGTATTTTACAATGATGGCATCATCACCGCCTTTTCCTGTAACGCCTGCCCAATCGCCATTGCCAAAAGAAGTTGACCAAGAATATCCTATTGCTACTATGCCGTCTGCTACTGCCGTTACGGAACTATATTCATCAACATCACTGCCACCAAAATTTTTCTTCCATACTACATTACCTGCATTGTCATATTTTACAATAATGGCATCACCATTTCCTTTTCCCGTAACGCCTTCCCAATCGCCGTCACCGAAACGATGCGAATCTCCCACCGCAATGACACCATCGGACATGGTCGCTACAGCATAAAAGTAGTCAAAACTGCTTCCGCCAAAATTCTTCTTCCAAACGACATTACCCGCGTTGTCGTATTTCACTATGATGGCATCATAGTTACCGTTTCCTTCAACGCCTTCCCAGTCGCCGTTGCCGAAAGACCAATCGCGTGAACATCCTACCGCAATAACTCCGTCGGATACCGCTGTTACGGACAAATACTCATCTGCACCGAGTCCGCCAAAATTCTTTTTCCAAAGCACGTCGCCCTGCGCCCAAACGCTCATGCTCACCGCTAAAAATGCTATGAGCATGCTTCCAAAATGTAATTTTCTGTTCATCTTCAATTATTATTTATTTTTACAATTTTCGTCGTTTTACCGCCAATCCTCAAAAAATACACTCCGTCCGGCAAATGTGAAATGTCGAGGGTCGTGGTGGGGTGTTGTTGTTGTTGTAGAGACGCACGGCCGTGCGTCTCTACGGCGACAACCAACACCTTCCTGCCATACACATCAAAAATTTGCGCATCCGTACAGACGCCATGAATGGCGTCTGTACCATCGAATCCCGTAATGTGTAATTGACCATTCGTGGGGTTGGGATAGATACGCAATGTCGCATCTTGCGGATTATCGGTGATGCTTGTCGGATTTGTTGAATATTTTACTATGATGGCATCGAAAGTGCCTTTTCCGGTCACTCCTATCCAGTCGCCATTGCCGAAAGAACCCAGATATGAATCTCCTACTGTAACTATGCCATCTGAAACCACCATTACAGATCTAAATCTTTCCGTATCACTTCCGCCGAAATTTTTCTTCCATATAACATTTCCGTCGTTGTCGTATTTCACGATGATGGCGTCGTCGTAGCCTTTTCCCTCAACGCCTTCCCAATCGCCGTTACCGAAAGAACCGAAAACGGACCCTCCCACTGCCACGACGCCATCGGGTACTGCCGTTATGGAAAAATACCTATCGTTCTTGCTTCCGCCAAAGTTCTTTTTCCACACCACATTGCCATCGTTGTCATACTTTACAATAATAGCATCGTCGTTACCTTTTCCAATAATGCCTTCCCAGTCACCGTTACCAAAAGATTCAGACTGCCCTACCACAACAACACCATCGGATACTGCTGTTACAGAATTATAACAATCGTCATCACTACCACCAAAGTTCTTTTTCCACACCACATTGCCATTATGATTGTATTTGACAATGATGGCGTCGTCGTAGCCTTTTCCCGTAATGCCAGTCCAATCACCGCTGCCAAAGCTGGAAGAGGAAGAATAACCTACCGCAACAACTCCATCGGAAACCGCTGTTATGGAATTATACTCGTTTGAACGATTCCCGCCGAAATTTTTCTTCCATACTACATTGCCATTATTATCGTGTTTTACAATAATGGCATCAATTATTCCTTTTCCGGTAACGCCTGCCCAATCGCCGCTGCCAAAAGACTGGGACCAGGAATACCCCACAGCGACAACGCCGTCGGAGACTGCGGTTACAGAATAGTAGCAATCATGCCAACTTCCGCCGAAATTCTTTTTCCACACTACATTGCCATTATTATCGTATTTCACAATAATAGCATCAGAACCTCCTTTCCCCATAACGCCTGCCCAATCGTCTTGACCAAAAGAATATGGATCGGAATAACCCACTGCGATAATACCATCAGGCACCGTCGTTACGGAATAATAGTAGTCATTTTCTTTTCCGCCAAAATTCTTTTTCCATATAACATTTCCGTCGTTGTCATATTTGACAATAACAGCATCGTTAACGCCTTTTCCCGTAATGTCTGCCCAATCGCCGGTGCCAAAGGAGGTAATGTAGGAGGTTCCCACTGCTATAATGCCGTCTAATACCTCGGTTACAGAGTAATAAATATCAGGACCAGCACCGCCAAAATTCTTTTTCCAAAGCACGTCGCCCTGCGCCCAAACGCTCATGCTCACCGCTAAAAATGCTATTAGCGCGCTTCCAAAATGTAATTTTCTGTTCATCTTTAATTATTATTTATTTTTACTATTTTCATCGTTTTACCGCCAATCCTCAAAAAATACACCCCGTCCGGCAAATGTGAAATGTCGAGGGTGGTGGTGGGTTGTTGTTGTAGAGACGGGGCGCGCCCCGTCTCTACGGCGGCAACCAACACATTCCTGCCATACATATCAAAAATTTGCACATCCGTACAGACGCCATTCATGGCGTCTCTACCATCGAAACCCGTAATGTGTATTTGACCATTCGTGGGGTTGGGATAGATACGCAATGTCGCATCTTGCGAATTATCGGCGATGCTTGTCGGATTTGTTGAATACTTTACTATGATGGCGTCATCGGCACCTTTTCCGGTAATACCCGCCCAATCTCCATTGCCGAAAGAGTCTGAACCGGAATACCCCGCCGCAACAATGCCATCGGATACCGCTGTTACAGAATTATAATAATCAGCACCACTGCCGCCAAAATTCTTTTTCCATATTACATTTCCATCGTTGTCGTATTTTACAATAATAGCATCGTTTGAACCTTTTCCTATTGTACCGTTCCAATCGCCGGCACCGAAATCAATAGAGTATCCCACTGCAATAACACCATCGGATATTGCCATTACCTCATAAAATCCATCTCCATCATTCCCTCCGAAGTTCTTTTTCCATACTATATTACCGGCGTTGTCGTATTTCACAATAATAGCATCAGAGCCTCCTTTCCCTACAACTCCTGTCCAGTCGCCATTACCAAAAGAAGTTGATCCGGAATACCCTACTGCTACTATGCCATCTGCTACTGTCCTTACAGAACGATATTCATCTCTACCGCTACCTCCAAAATTTTTTTTCCATACTACATCACCTGTGTTGTCGTATTTTACAATGATGGCATCATCACCGCCTTTTCCTGTAACGCCTGCCCAATCGCCATTGCCAAAAGAAGTTGACCAAGAATATCCTATTGCTACTATGCCGTCTGCTACTGCCGTTACGGAACTATATTCATCAACATCACTGCCACCAAAATTTTTCTTCCATACTACATTACCTGCATTGTCATATTTTACAATAATGGCATCACCATTTCCTTTTCCCGTAACGCCTTCCCAATCGCCGTCACCGAAACGATGCGAATCTCCCACCGCAATGACACCATCGGACATGGTCGCTACAGCATAAAAGTAGTCAAAACTGCTTCCGCCAAAATTCTTCTTCCAAACGACATTACCCGCGTTGTCGTATTTCACTATGATGGCATCATAGTTACCGTTTCCTTCAACGCCTTCCCAATCGCCGTTGCCGAAAGACCAATCGCGTGAGCATCCTACCGCAATAACTCCGTCGGATACCGCTGTTACGGACTCATACTCATCTTTACCAAGTCCGCCAAAGTTCTTTTTCCAAAGCACGTCGCCCTGCGCCCAAACGCTCATGCTCACCGCTAAAAATGCTATGAGCGCGCTTCCAAAAGGTAATTTTCTGTTCATCTTGAATTATTATCTATTTTTACTATTTTCTTCGTTTTATCCCCAATCCTCAAAAAATACACCCCCTCCGGCAAATGTGAAATGTTGAGGGTCGTGATGGGGTGTTGTTGTTGTAGAGACGGGGCGCGCCCCGTC
>JGI24702J35022_10002515_pt1 | contig 11166 bp, 7 predicted proteins | sample TergutTh196P4_FD_35022 | JGI IMG/M metagenome (IMG submission 35022)
TACCGTTTGACTACAAAACACAAATAACAACATTATTTTAATGCAACTGTCTTCTTGTTCAACATCGTAAATTGTGGTAAGAAAAAAGTCGGGAATTACGGCTGAATGGACCATAACCATGTTTCCTCAGATGTTGCAGCCATCCATAATCCTTAGACAAACACCTAACACAATTAAATATAACCTGAAAAAATAATCAACAACAACTGCGCATATTATTTTTTGGCACATAATTTTTAAAGTTTATGGATATTTCAAAGTTTTAAGTCGTTACTTACTATTTCATAAATATATTAGTAAGGCTTAAATCGCATTATAGTTTTATTTGTATTTGGACTGAAAATAAACCTCATAAGAGTTATTTAACGATAACACACAGTGGACATAAATAATCCACAAAAATAGTCAATTAATGAATAATAGCAAGAAATGAGAAAATAATGTCTAATGTTGAAATCACCATGTTTGTAGAGTTAAAAAATATCAGCACTATTGTAACGTGGTTCTGTGCTCTCATGAGGCATACAACAGTTCGCACTATACAGCTATTACTAGTAATAAGTACTATCCAAAGTGTTAAACACCATATTACTATTTATACAAAAAAATCGCTGAAAAAAATTTGCAGTAAACATAAAGTCACAGGCAGTCAATAACCATGAAAACACAAGATATTTACAAACCACTTATTGTTCAAAGCGACATGTCACTACTTCTTGAAACAAATAATGAATCCTATGAATCCGCAAGAGATGAACTTTCATCATTCGCTGAAATAGTGAAGTCACCTGAGTACATTCACACATACAAAATGACGCCAATCTCGCTTTGGAACGCAGCAAGTGCAGGCGTGAAAGACACAGATATTGTAGAAATACTTGAAAAATATAGCAAATATTCAATATCTGAAACAGTAATTGCACGTTTAAAACAAATTAGCAGTCGTTACGGAAGAGTACGAATTATTAAAAATCGCGACGAATTATTTTTAGAAACTGACGATGAAAATATCATGGCACAACTCTGCGCTGAAAAATCTGTTTCCAAATTTTTTATCGAAACACCACAACACAATATCGTTAAAATTAATTCCATATTTAGAGGACATATCAAACAAGCTTTAATGAACATACAATTCCCACCAGAAGATTTAGCAGGCTATTCAGACGGTGAACCCTTAGAATTTGACCTAAAACTAGACGTATTCAAACCACGAGACTACCAACTAGCATCGGTTAGTGCTTTTCGCGCCAACGGTAAAGGTGACCATGGTGTTGTAGTCTTGCCTTGCGGCGCAGGAAAAACCATTGTGGGCATCATTACCATGTCAAAACTAAAAACTGAAACGCTCATTCTCACAACGTCTATAACTGCCTTAAGACAATGGATAAGTGAATTAAAATGCAAAACTAATATCGACCCTGAATTAATTGGCGAATACAGTAGCGAAAAAAAGGAAGTCAAACCAATAACGATTTCAACGTATCAAATTATCAGTGCAAAGAATAAAGATGAAAAACAAAAACATTTTGAACTATTCTCAAAACGCAACTGGGGTTTTATTATCTATGACGAAGTGCATACCCTTCCGGCACCTGTTTTCCGCATTACAGCGGAACTTCAGACAAAACGCCGTCTTGGATTAACCGCGACACTTGTAAGAGAGGATGGCCATGAAATCGATGTATTCGCACTTATCGGGCCGAAACGTCATGAAATAGGCTGGAAAGTCCTTGAAGGACAAGGATGGATTGCACAAGCAGAATGTTTTGAAATACGTGTGCCCATGCCTAATGACTTAAAAATGCCTTACGCTATAGCATCAAAACGTGATAAATTTCGTATTGCAGCGGAAAATCCAGATAAAAATATCATCATAAGCAAGCGCATCGCAAAACATCGTGATGCACATATTTTAATTATAGGCACCTATCTTGATCAGCTTAAACGTATTTCTGAACAATTGAGTGCGCCGCTTATCACTGGAAAAACAAAAAACAAAGAACGAGAAGAACTTTATAATCGTTTCAAAAACGGTGAAATCAAGTTACTCGTAGTGTCAAAGGTCGCAAATTTTGCCATAGATTTGCCTGACGCAAATGTAGCAATTGAAGTTAGTGGTAGTTTTGGCTCAAGACAGGAGGAGGCACAAAGATTGGGACGAATCCTCCGTCCTAAACAGGGTGAAAATAAGGCATATTTTTATACAATTGTATCTCGAGATACATGTGAAGAAGATTTTTCAATGCACCGTCAATTGTTCCTCACAGAACAAGGATACCCATATAAAATTACTGATGAGAAAGTGTAACAAATGAATAAAAAAACAGAAATAACAGCCTACTTGAATAATTGCACGACCAGCGTGGCGGATGGTTGTGCGATAGGAACAGGTTTAACCGCTATACATAAACGTATTTTCAATTGTAAAAATAATGTTATTAAAGCTGAAATGGTTAAAAACCTTACAGAGTTTTATGCTGAAGAGAAAAACATTATAAACATTTGGAAGTCCTTAAATGAATGTGAACGCGATTTTGTTTCTTACATTGTTCAATATAAAGGTAAAGAACACATTCAGACTACACTTGAATATGCAAAGAAACATAAAATTGCGATACAATACAAAACAATAAGGGGATATAACAATAATATTTTTGATGAGTATAACTATTCCCATTTGAAATTTTTACATATATTAAACCAACATATTCCAGGAACAAAAACCTCATTATTGTTTCCAAGTGGGAAAGATATGCCATCATTTATTTTTGCAGTATTGCAAAAAATTGTTGAACCGATGAAATATGAATATAATGAATTTATTCCAACAAAAGCTGATTTCGTCATTTGTCGTGAACACAGGCTTGGAGACTTTGCTGCAGTCGTTCGATTTGCTGGTACTGAACAATTAAAAGTAAAAGCAGAAACGTATGATATTACTAAATCAAAACTGGTAAAAATGTCGGAGTTAATTGGTTTTGAAGAAGTATGTGATCAAAACGGCAAGTTTTGTGCGCCAAAAGAGGCAAAGCGTAATAATGATTTTAAAGTTGCTCCGTTGTTGTTTACACTTGCGGCTAATTCAAAATTAGTTGATATTGATTATAATGGAGATGTATTACCTGGGAAACAATCAACCACACTGCTTATGATGCCACTACATGAATTTGCTAAAAAATTGTTTACCGATTACGCCAAAGAAAATAGCATATACGAACTTCGGTACATACCACGTATTACAGCATATAACAGAGAAAAATGGATAAAATGGCATGAATGTAGAAAAGAAATTTTTGAATTACTAAAAAGTTGCCCGATTGAAACATTCATTAACTTTGAAGATTTCAATAAATACGCAAAAATTTTCTACGGCAACTTCTTCAGACGCATGTTATACTACACCGTCATGATAGGAGGATACAATTTCAGTTACGATAATTTTAGAAGTTATGATTCAGATTGGGATAAGTGTGAAGCACAAATTATAAGACTTATTTTATCATTCCTATCAATAATTGGGATGATAGATATTGTATATTCGCAAAATATGCCCCGTACAAAAAATCCTTACAACACCGAATTTTATGTGGGAATCTCAGGATTCCGTATCACAAAACTTGGCGCATGGATTCTAGGTATGACAAATAAATATGAAGCATCCACAACTGCAGTTATGCGAAATGAAAAAGGCGAATTACGAGTATTACCAGATTACTCCATCGTTATTTCAGGACTTAAATGCCGCATCGAACACGAAATTTATCTCAGCCGATTCCTTACTAAAGTGTCCTCCGATGAAAACGCCTCAGTATATAAACTTGACTTCAAATCAATAATTCGAGCTTATGACGACGGAATAACTCCAATGAAAATAAAAAAATACTTAAAAAACGCAAACAATAATACTTTACCAAATAACGTAGAACGCTCTCTAACAGACTGGCAAGCCAAAGTTGGCAAAGTAAAAATTCGCGAACTCACAGTTCTCGAGACAGATGACGAATTATTACTTGAAGAAATAAAACACATCAAAGCTATGAACAACATTATAACTGGCGATTTACGTCATGCAATCAGCCTTGTTAGCACAGGTAAAAAGAAAGCAAAAACACTAATCGAGAATAACGGATGGATAGTAGATATCTAATCATCAAATCATGCAAATTAAAACATAAAAACGAAATATTCACCACCTCAACATACTCTACGTTAGACAGCCAAACACCATCCAGAACATCGGAAAACACATAACAACTGAAACGTTCAAATTCAACCCTCAAATAAAAAATCAAAACAACCATACAGTTCAAATTCTGCAGAATTTTGTACACATACAACTCATATGACAAAACTGATAAACTATACCACATTTTTTTCTACACAAAAAACATTTTTACACATACATCAAAAACAAACAAAAGAGCCTTTTTACAATAAAAAATGTATACACAAACAGCCGCCAAAAACCATTTCAGAAAACTATGTAACATAGTAACACTGTTTTGTAGCACGTAATTTTTAGGAAAATATAGGTTTTCGGAGGTCGCCCATACAAACATAACAAAAAATTAAGCAACCTTTTGAATTTGTTCCACAATTTTTTGTATTTGCACTCTTGTTAAACAATTATTTTCTTGATTTTTTATGTAACTTACAAGTTGTGATAATCGAAGAACTGTAACAGAGGAATTACTAATACGTAAAACAACATGTACATTGGTAAAAACAATTATACCCTTTACATAAACCCCATAACCCATAAAAACTGACGATACATCAACTATTTTTTTGATTCTTTGAACATTATGTTTGACTTGTAAACTTGGGCTACCAATAACAGTTTTGCCAGGTCGTTGCCATTTGTCACCATTACAAATTATTGTACCACCCCAATTTTTAGTTTCCAACACATAAACACCACTAGGCCCTACTATAACATGATCAATATCACCACCACCTTCTTTTAGATAAACGCCATTTATGAGATAATAATCATCACTTAAACTACGTGTTAATGTACTAATTACTGTTTTTTCCCCTTGTCGCCCACTTTTGTAAATATGATACTTCCGTTGATAATACCGAAACATCAACAAACCAATTAATGTTGCTACAAACCCTACAACCTCAACTACACCAATACCTTGAGTTCGAAACAAAATACAAAAACTTGTCAAACCAAAAGCTATGACAAAAAAAAGAAAACTTAAACATGCTTTACCAAAATATTTTTGAGATTGACTTTTCAAATAGTCACTATCTTTACCTATTTTTCGCACATAGCGCACCCTTAAATAATCAAAGTACTTACTGACTTTATTTACTATATCGCCATTTTTAAACACTATCTATAACATTAACCTTCTCGGATTTTATTTCTGACTCCATTTAATTACACCACAAACTAAAACCACACACAACCCACAACATCCACACCTACCACAACACCTAGTCCAAAAACTTCACCGCAAACCTAACAACAACATTCAAAACAAACACACACCCACAAAAAACACACCTACCCACAACTTTTTTCCCACAACACACAACATACAACCCATAAATTTCCTCTTAAACACTTCACCACTCTTATACAACCGCAAAATCCCCAAACACCCACTAACACCCATAAACAAAAACCCATCAAAAACAAAACAACCAACACACACTTAATAAAGAAAAAAACCGCACTCATCACACTCTACATACACAACACAAATAACTTACTATCTAATCAGTTAACAATTAGCCATGTTTTTTGGGTACGACATTTCTTTTTACCACTATAACACCTTTTTTAGTTTTTTCAAAACACTCCACTGAACTCTCCACCACACCCACCAACACAACCTCAACCCTATCACCTCCTCTTTTTTTATAAGGACTTTTTACCCGACAAACTAAATTGCCCACCCCAATCAAGACATACTCTACCCACACCACAATATCATGAATTGTAACCTCACAAACGTCAAACTCGTATGATAACTCTTTTTGTGTAACATATTGACACCAATATTTCACACACATAAAAATGGACTTTCCAAAGATAATTTGGCATGTCTACCGCATCGTTTATGTTTCTCTGCATTAACAACGCGTAAAACCTCAATTATAACATCAAATGTTTCTTTTTTAACATCAAATAATTGTTTAAAAATCTTCTGGACTTTGTTTTATAGCTCTTTCACATCAATTCATACAAATCTGTCAAACAATTATTGTAATAAACATAAAACAAATCAATCACACTTTCATAATTTCCAATAATACTCAATATACAGAATATTTGTTTCACGTATTTAATTTTGTATAAGGTTAATTAGAAAGAAAAACTGTCACTCTTTTGTCCCAAAAACAGACACCCATATAAATTAGAAAAAAGCAATACCAAAACAGAGTGTTCCGCATTCTCTGCTTAACAACCATCTCCAATTTAATCAAGTTAACGTGTTTAGAATATAGACAGCAGATATGTTGGGTAAAAAGTTTATATTGTTGTCTGATTTTTGCTTTATTCTAATATAAAGAAACAATTCTATCGGAAGTAGGGATTTACATGGCATATTTAACTACAACAGGTTCGGGACAACCCGTCCTTATCCTTAAAGAAGGAACAACACGAAGTAGAGGAAAAGAAGCCCAGAGAAACAATATTATGGCTGCACGAGTAATTGGCGAGGTCTTAAAAACCACATTAGGTCCAAGAGGCATGGATAAAATGCTCATCGACAGTCTAGGTGATATTACAATTACTAATGACGGCGCAACAATTTTAAAAGAAATTGATGTTGAACACCCCGCTGCGAAAATGATGGTTGAAATTGCGAAAACTCAGGATGACATGGTTGGCGATGGAACCACCAGTGCAGTTGTCCTTGCAAGTGAGCTTTTAAAGAAAGCCGAAGAGTTACTTGAACAGAACATTCACCCAACAATTCTAGTTAGCGGTTACCGTAAAGCATCTCAGAAAGCAATTGAAATCATATGTAAAATTGCTGAACCATTAGATACCGATGACCGCAAAACTTTACTTAAAGTAGCTTTAACTTCAACAAGTAGCAAATCCGTTGGTAGCGCAAAAGAACATTTAGCAGAAATCGCTATAGATGCAGTAAAACAAATTACTGAAAAACGTGGAGACAAAACGATTGCAGACATTGATAACATTCAAATCATCAAAAAAACTGGCAAAAGTTTGCTTGAAACAGAATTAATCAAAGGCATAATTGTTGACAAAGAAGTTGTCAATCCATGCATGCCAAAAACAAAACAAAACGCAAAAATCGTGCTTCTTGACTCACCACTTGAAATTGAAAAAACTGAAATCAGTGCAGAAATCAGAATTAAAGATCCATCACAAATGAAAGCATTTCTAGATCAAGAAACTGACATGTTAAAAGAAATGGCTAACAAACTAAAAGATGTGGGTGCAGACGTGATTTTCTGCCAGAAAGGCATAGATGATATGGTACAACACTTTCTAGCCAAAGAAGGCATCATAGCAGCACGGCGTGTAAAAGAATCAGATATGGAAAAACTCGCACGCGCAACAGGCGCAAAAATCAGCAGTGACCTAGACGATCTAAAGAAAGATGACTTAGGCCAAGCAGGTTTAGTTGAAGAACGCAAAATCGGCGATGACAAAATGATTTTTGTCGAAAAATGCAAAGACCCACACAGTGTAGCAATTCTACTCCGTGCAGGCTTAGAACGCATGGTCGACGAAGCCGAACGTGCAATGACCGATTCACTATCCGTCATATCAGATGTTATCGAAAACAACAAAATAGTACCAGGCGGCGGCGCAGTAGAAATTGAACTTGCAAAAGAACTACGTAAATACGCCACCACAGTAGGCGGACGCGAACAACTTGCAGTCGAGGCATTTGCAGAAGCACTGGAAGTAATCGCAAAAACTCTAGCCGAAAACGCAGGACTAGAACCAATAGATATTATAGCACAACTGCGCACAGCACACGACACAACAGACAATAAAAATAAAGGTATCAACGTCTACGAAGGCAAACTACAAGACAGCATCAAAAACGGCGTCATTGAACCAATCATTGTCAAAGAGCAGGCAATCAAATCAGCAGCCGAATCAGCAGCCATGATACTGCGCATTGATGATGTAATCACATCAAAAACACCAAAAGGTGCCCCAGGCGGCATGCCAGGCGGCATGGGCGAAGAATAAAAATTCCCACCACCCAAATTTTTTAATTTTTTTGCTTTAACCAATAAAGACAATAACAATTTTCTGATACCAAGTTTTTTGTACAAATTTCTGTCTGCACTCTACGAAAACGTATTTATGTTAAAAGTCTTACCATTGTGCAACAAACACTCATGCGCTCTGGTAGTATAGTCCGGTCAAGTATAGCGGCCTCTCGAGTCGCGGACCCGGGTCCAAATCCCGGCCAGAGCACCAGTCCTCTGTATGTGATTCCCTTCCTCACGTTTTAAAAATTTCAAACAACACTTAGAGTATGAGCAAATGAGCCAAACCACGACGACCAACGTCTTGTAAAACACCGCCACAACAGAACAAAAATTAAAAACTGTATGATACGAAATATTTAAACACTAAAAACATAAAAATATTTCTAAAACACAAATTTTTCAGAATTGTTTACGACAGCAAAAATTCTGTAAACTAGTTTTCAGACAGTCTCCCCAAGAAAAATATGATACAACACCTACAACCTGACCCTATACAAAGAAACCGTCCTAAACATAGAAACAACTCAATACAAAAAGAAAAACCCTTGAAAAAAACAATACCAAATTACAGACAAGACTAAACAAGCTCGAAGAAACTATCTCAAATCTAATAGCGACTCAGAACAAAACTTAGTCTTGTTTATTACCTCTAAACTTTGTTGCTGACACTCTTTTTTTGTTTGTCTTCCAGCTTTTTTTGGGCATCTTTAAGAACAGCAAGATAGACCTGTTCAACAGATGTTAAAGCGGCTACTGTCTTTTGACGATATTTTACGTATTCACACTCTGCTTGTGCAAAAGCATCCTTATGACTAACTACGCCGGCATCAGACAAAACTCCTTTGCCATAACGTTTAGCAAAATCATCCAATTCCCCAACCCAATCCTTCATATACATAGGCTTATGTTGCATAGCTCGAAGCTCCGCAAGATCAAAAAACGCCGACACCATACGATTCAACACAGCGAGCTCTTCTTGAGATAGATAATTTTTGGCAATTCCCACTTCGTTTTTTGTAGGTTGCTCACCTGAAAAAACAGTCAACCCCATAAAAGGCAACTCTGCATTAGCTCGCTGGGCAATCACTTCAGCAGCGGTATGCCCATGTGCTGCGAAATGAATTTTATTTTGAACCATTTTGAAAAACTCTTGCGACACAGGCGTTCGCGGGTCATAGTCTACACTTGTGGCATAAAGATCAAGAACCTGACGATAAAACACCTTCTCACTAGAACGTATATCACGAATACGCTCCAAAAGCTCAAACCAATAACTCCCACCACCAGCCTTTTTCAACAAATCATCATTCATCGAAAAACCCTTAACAATATATTCACGCAAAACCCCTGTGGCCCAACGCCGAAACTGAACCCCACGCAAAGACTTTACACGATAACCAACCGAAATAATAACATCCAAATTATAATACTTTGTTTGATAATTTTTACCATCAACCGCAGTTGTCAAGTATTCCTTGACAACTGAAACTTTATCAAGCTCACCCTCTGCAAACGCGTTATTAATGTGCAGACTAACGTTTTGTTTTGTTGTTTGAAACAACTCGGCCATCTGTGCTTGGGTCAACCATACAGTTTCCTCTTCCAATCGCACATCAATCTTTGTACGCCCATCACCAATTTGATAAATAACTATCTCAGAATTACCAAGTGCCATAACTAATTACCCTTCTACTGCTAATTAGTATCTTTTTTCAGGCTATATAAAGTCTATAGAAACAAGTACAAACAAAAATCAAACAAAGTTCCACATTTAATTTGCCTTCACAGATATACATTCTTTGCAGATTAGCTTCAGAAAAATGAAATGCACAATATGCAACAAAGGTCACACAAGAAGTAGTTTTAGAAGAGAAAAAGCATGTGGCAACAAGAAACAATTATTGACAAGGAAAATACAGAAAAATAGTAAAGAATAAAAGTTTGAAGCGTTATTTTGTTTCTGATGACCGCTCAAGACAAGCCGTAATCTGTTCATTGGTGAGTCTAAGCTTGCCTATCTCTCGTAAAAATTCCTTTAGTAACTCTTTATCAACTTGAACATATTCAGTCAAATCAGTTCACTATAAATCAAAGGTACACAAATTTTAGTTCTTTGTCAATACAGGCGGGTAAATCCATAAGTCATCTCACATTATAAGTATTACAGTTGTAACTTTTTTTATTTATTGTGTTTTGTTGTTTGGTTACAGCAGTATTAGTGGTTGTTAGTGTTGATTGGTATAAAATTGTGAATTAGAGCCTGTATTTGATGAATTAATGGCATGTGCCATTGGTTATGTTTATCATTTTACAATTGTAATACTAAGCTATAATGATAGGGTTAATTGGTCTAATGATGAGTTTTTGGACTTTTACATCCGTCCAGCAAACTATCAACCACCATTCTTAGTGTAGTGTTCGTTTAAAGCAGGTTGTTCCACGGAAGTAAGTAGATTTTTGGACTTGTTCTTAGTTTGCCCCTCATTTCAGAACTTTTTGCTCACGATGTTTTATTTTACTTCCATAGCGTTCATGTAATCAAGCAAATTGAATCTATAATGAGTAAAAAGATGGTCGTCAATTGCAAATTCAATTTTTTGCTACACGCCACTGCTGAGTAATAACGCTAAAGTTGTATTTGCTGTTTTCAAGAAAGATACTTGTTGCTTGTAATGTAGCATTGGTAGATTTTCATGGAAGAGTTCGCCAGCGGTGTTGAATTGGAAGAATTGTGAAAACCAGACTGCGCAAAAACTAAAATATTTTTATAACACCTAAAACCAAAATTTTAATAAAAAAACAAAACAACACACCAAACACACCCCAAAAAAACAAAAAAAACAACCACAAACCACAAAAAACCACAAAAAACCACAAAAAACCACAAAAAAACAACCTACAAACCAAAAACACCCGCCAAACCAACCCCATCACCCC
>JGI24702J35022_10002516_pt1 | contig 11162 bp, 10 predicted proteins | sample TergutTh196P4_FD_35022 | JGI IMG/M metagenome (IMG submission 35022)
GGAATTGGGCGAGAAAGGCATGGANGCAGAAGGTTTTAGCGGTTTGGACGGGCGCACTACGATTTTCGATTATTGGAGTGTCGAATCTTTGCGCAACTGGTACAACAACGGAAAAATCAACACTGAACTTTTGACGGATGAACAGAAGGCTTTGCGCGATTCCTATATTCAAATACTAAGTTTGTGTAACTCCTCCCAAGCCATTCGTGAAGGAAAATTTTTCGACCTGATGTATGCAAATCCGCACAGCAACTTTTTCAATCCTGACAAACAATACACTTTTATGCGGTGCGCCGGAAACGAGCTGCTATTGATTGTCGCTAATTTTGACGAATCGGAAGTTGATGTCGATGTTTTTCTACCGGTATATGCTTTTGATTATTTTGAAATTGATGAAACGAAAATTGTTTCGGCAAAAGAGCTTCTATCGGATAAAAAGATGCCGGCGAAAATCAGTCGGGATTCGCATTATTTCGTTCATTTAGCGGGAACGAGCGCTTGCTTTGTCAGGTTTTCGTTAAAATCCTAACTATTGAAAATAATTTTGTAAATTTGCAGGAAAAACAATTTAATTATTTAATAACGCTATGAAAGAAATATTTATTACAGAACAAGAATTGGAATACCTGACAGATATTCCTACTATGGCTGGCGAGGAAACAATTTCTTATAACTCAAAAATGAATTTTGAAAAAGAATCTAAAGGCTGTATTACTCTTGAACAATTTTCAAGAAACATAGATGACGCAATAAGAAGATTAATACCCAATCCATGATACTAATTAAACCAAATGTAAATGCNCTTATAAATGATTATGTTAATTATCTTATTAATGAAGGCGTAACNTCTCAAACAAGAGCATTTGATAAAAAGAACCTAATGATACAAGCCATTAACTCCAATCTCAATGGAATAGTTACTCACAGATTATCTCCATACAAAGCATTGGGAAGAGATAAAGATTGCTTGTTGTATGTGTATAAAGACCGAAAAAGTAAAACTCAGTGGGGATTTGCTTATAAAAGATTTGATAAAAACAATGCAATTGTATACTATATGAAGAATTTAAAATTAGTTATTTAATTTTTTTAATGTACCTTTGCACTATTCAAAAAATAAATTTAAATCCTAATGGTCTCATACAAAGTCTTTTCGGGTTCAAATTCCCGTTATTTAGCTGAAAAAATATGCAACAGTCTGCAATGTCCGCTCGGAAAAATGAACATTCAGTATTTTGCCGACGGGGAATTTTCCGTCGCTTATGAAGAATCCATCCGGGGAACGAATGTTTTCCTGATCCAATCGACATTTCCCAATTCCGACAATTTGATGGAGCTATTACTGATGATTGACGCCGCCAAACGCGCTTCGGCCAAATCCATCATCGCCGTAATTCCTTATTTCGGATGGGCGCGACAAGACCGGAAAGACAATCCGCGAATAGCCATCGGCGCTAAATTAGTAGCCAACTTATTGAGCGCAGCAGGTATTAATCGTTTGATAACTATGGATTTACATGCCGACCAAATCCAAGGATTCTTCGACGTCCCAGTCGATCACCTCTATGCATCTGCTGTTTTTATAGATGAAATCAAGAATTTGAACTTGAAAAATTTAGTCATTGCTACGCCCGACGTGGGAGGAACCAAGAGAGCCAATACCTACGCCAAACATTTAAATGTCCCGATGGTAATTTGTTACAAATTACGCAAAAAAGCCAATGAAATCTCTGAAATGAAGATTATTGGTGATGTAAAAGGCATGGACGTTATTTTGGTTGATGATATTGTCGATACAGCAGGCACCATCACCAAAGCCGCCAATTTGATGATAGCGGGAGGAGCAAATTCCGTGCGTGCGATTGCGTCACATGCCGTCATGTCCGATCCGGCTTCCATGCAGATTGATCAATCAGCGCTTTTTGAAATTATTTTTACCGACAGCATCCCTTATTCCAAAAAAAGCGAAAAAGTGAAGATCGTATCGATTGCCGATATGTTTGCAACAGCCATCTATCGAGTATGTAACAATGAATCGATTAGTTCATTATATGTGATATAGTGGTTTTCCATTTTGGAAAATTTTTCAATAGGTAAAAAAATTTATTTAATTAGTAACCAAACATTTAAAGAAAAAAGTTGATAACTTTTCATAAAAAGTTGATAGGAAAAGAAAAAATATTTTTATTTTTGAAGTCTCAAATAGAGACAAAAAAATTACAATCTGTCTACTATCTTGTGTTATAAACGCACACAAATTTATGAAAAGTAACATCTATTCTTTTGACGAAGCCTATAAAGCTTCGCTTGATTATTTTTATGGCGACGAATTAGCAGCCAAAGTATTTGTCAATAAATATGCCTTGAAAGACGCTTTCGGAAATATTTATGAAAAAACACCCGAAGATATGCATNGTCGGCTTGCGAAAGAAATCGCCCGNATTGAAAAAAACTATCCTAACCCTCTTACCGAAGCGGAGTTGTTTAATCTTTTCGACCGGTTTAAATANATCGTTCCCCAAGGAAGTCCGATGACCGGAATCGGAAATAATTTTCAGATTGCCTCTTTGTCCAACTGTTTCGTTATTGGCTTGGATGGCGCCGCCGATTCTTACGGAGCCATTATCCGGATTGATGAAGAACAGGTGCAATTGATGAAACGCCGCGGCGGCGTTGGACACGACTTGTCGCACATTCGTCCTAAAGGTTCGCCGGTGAAAAATTCTGCATTGACTTCTACCGGTTTAGTACCTTTCATGGAGCGTTATTCCAACTCGACGCGCGAAGTGGCGCAGGACGGACGCCGAGGCGCCTTAATGTTGAGTGTTTCCATCAAACATCCTGATGCAGAATCTTTTATAGATGCAAAAATGACAGACGGAAAAGTTACCGGCGCCAATGTCTCTGTAAAAATTACAGACGATTTTATGGATGCCGTGATCAACAACAAACCGTTTGTACAAAAATATCCCGTTGATTCCGAAAATCCGGATTACGTGACGGAAACCAACGCCAAGGCACTGTGGGAAAAGATTATCCACAATGCTTGGCAATCTGCCGAGCCGGGCGTTTTGTTCTGGGACACGATTTTAAAAGAATCTTTACCGGATTGTTATGCCGATTTGGGATTCCGTACCGTTTCCACCAACCCTTGCGGGGAAATTCCTTTGTGTCCGTATGACAGTTGCCGGCTTCTGGCAATCAATTTATATTCGTATGTAACCAATCCTTTCCAACCGAACGCCGCTTTTGATTTCGATTTATTCAAAAAGCATGTGATTTATGCTCAACGAATTATGGACGATATTATCGACCTGGAAATCGAAAAAATCGATACGATTCTCAGCAAAATCAACAGCGATCCGGAAATGGAGGAAGTGAAACATGCCGAACGGATTTTGTGGCAAAAGATTCGTCGTAAAACGCTTTTGGGACGGCGAACAGGTGTCGGCATCACGGCTGAAGGAGATATGTTGGCCGCTTTGGGTTTTCATTACGGCACGGAAAAAGCGACCGATTTCGCCGAAGAAATACAGAAAACGCTGGCTTTATCAGCCTACCGTTCTTCGTTGATTATGGCCAAAGAACGAGGTGCTTTTGAAAATTTCGACGCTAAGCGAGAAGAACAAAATCCATTTATGAAACGTCTGCAAGAAGCTGATCCGCAATTAGTTGAAGACATGAAGAAATTCGGTCGCCGGAATATCGCCTGCCTAACCATTGCGCCTACGGGAACGACTTCTCTAATGACGCAAACGACTTCGGGCATCGAGCCGGTTTTCCTACCGGTTTACAAAAGGAGACGGAAAGTAAATCCTAACGATTCGGCCGTCAAAGTGGATTTCGTAGATGACGTAGGTGATTCTTGGGAAGAATATATTGTTTTTCATCATAAATTCGTCAATTGGATGGAAGCAAACAAATATCCGACTGCTAAAAAATATTCTCCAGAAGAAGTAGACGCTATGATTGAGAAATCTCCTTATTACAAAGCCACTTCCAACGATGTGGATTGGTTGCAGAAAGTTCGGATGCAGGGGCGTGTCCAAAAATGGGTCGATCATTCCATCAGTGTGACCATCAATCTGCCGAATGAAGTGGACAAAGAGTTAGTGAATCAGTTATACATTGAGGCTTGGAAATCAGGCTGTAAGGGCTGTACGGTTTATCGTGACGGTTCGAGAAACGGCGTATTGGTAGCGACTTCTAACGAAAAGAAGAAAGACAAAGACTGCATTGAGCCACCGGTTATTGTTGCCAAACGTCCCCGCGAATTGGAAGCGGATATTGTGAAATTCCAAAATAACAAGGAAAAATGGATTGCTTTTGTGGGCTTATTGAACGGTCGTCCTTACGAAATTTTTACCGGTATCAACGATGAAGATGAAGGCATTTTCCTTCCGAAAAATCTGGCGAAAGGGACAATTATCAAAAATACAGATGAAAGCGGAAACAAACGTTACGATTTCCAATACACCAACAAACGTGGTTACAAAACAACCATCGAAGGTTTGTCCGACAAATTCGATCCCGAATACTGGAATTATGCCAAATTGATTTCCGGAGTGTTGCGTTATTCGATGCCGGTTGACCAAGTTATCAAATTGGTGGAAGGTCTGGAATTAAGTGACGAATCGATCAATACATGGAAAAACGGGGTGGAACGTGCATTGAAAAAATACATACAGGACGGCGCGCAAATGAAAGGACAGAAATGTCCGAATTGTGGACAGGAAGCGATTATTTACCAGGAAGGCTGTTTGACTTGTACTTCCTGCGGAAATTCAAAATGCGGCTAATGCTCTCATCGAGAGCAAACCTACTTAGGTAGCATTTCTAAGAATGCTGTAACCCAAATAATTAGTAGTTTCCGTTACAGGACAAAGGTTAAAATATCCGCTACAAATCCGGTCATTTTCGATTTGCAGCGGATATTGTTTTTGCAAAGCAACATGTTTTTCGTTTAAAGTTTGGGAAATTTTGTGATATTCCACAAAGAAATGTCCCTGTGAAGCCGGACAAATGTGATTTTCAAACAAGCGAATCGCCAGATAACCCATGCTTTTCCGCATGTTTATTTCGACGCAAGGATGCAACCGGAATTGATTTTCGGAAGAATACACCAACATATCGACACCAAGGTTCCCTATATAATGAGGAGCGTACATTTCGTGCAAAATTCCGGTAAGTGTTTTCTGTACTTTTTGCAATAAATGCTTGTCTATCAAAACTGTAATTTGTTTTTCCAAAGTTTCCTGATTGGCTAACAAACTGCTCTCGTAAGCGCCTTTGGCATTGGTTTGAAAAACCGAATAACCTATAAAATGCGTTTTCTTCTCTCGGGTAATCTCAAAGTGCATGGAAAAATCTAATCGTTTGTCAAGCGCTTTTTCGAGTGAAACTTGGGATTGTTTTTTCAACATTCCGCTGATAATCTGTTTTTCCGATTGCGGTAATTTTCCCGGAGAAAGCCAGAGCAGGCCGCGACCGGAAGAGGAATAAGGGGATTTGAGCAATAGACTGTTATTGCGGGCTCGACCCGCAATCCCCTGCGATTGAATGGGGGATTGCGGGTCTCCGCTACGCTGCGCCCGCAATGACACGTTATGAACAACTTTTTCTATTTCTTCCAAATCGGAATAAAACTGCGGAAGAATGCTTTTATCAATTTCAGGAACCGCTTCCATCAAAGAAGTAAGCGCCTTCTGCGCTGCAAAACGGCTTCCGAGAAAACGATATTCTTCTTTCCATTTCGGAATTTGCAACTGCAAGTCATACTGCTTACTAAGCGTTTCAAAATAGTGGATGACCTGCGGGGAAATGCCCCAAAACTCAACAGGGGAATTAGGCGAAAGGTACAAGGTACAAGGCGAAAGGACGGACTTCATCTTTTGCCTTGTACCTTGTATCTCGTGCCTAACAAAGACGTAGTCTTCCGGCGAAGCATACCAAACCGGAAGTAACGCCAAATCTTCCTGCATCTTAGCAACCATTCTCGGCAATTGATAGTATTTTGAAGCATTCAGCACAGCCGTTTCATGCCCCGGATTAAAATAATGAATCATAACGTCGTGATTCTGAAAAGTCCGGTTTCTCGATCAAAATACGCTCCTTCGCACCGGAAAAAATTCTCCAAAGCGCCGTTTTTCCTCAATTCGTCGGGAGTTCCTATGATAAGCCCCTTTTGTTTGTCCATCAGCCAAAGTTTGTCGGCAATTTGCAGAGCCAATTCCAAATCGTGAGTTGAAAGGAAAATCGTTTTCCCGGATTGAACGGCCAAAAAGTGCAGGAACCGCATGATTTCCACTTTGCTCGGAAAGTCCAGAAAAGCTGTCGGTTCGTCCAAATAAATGATTGGTGTTTCCTGAGCAAGCGCTTTGGCAATCATCATTTTTTGTCTCTCTCCATCACTCAAAGTATGAATCGAACGATCAGATAGCTCCTCGATTTTCAGATAAGCAATCGCTTCATTGACAACCGTTTCATCCACATCATCCAATCTGCCCCAAAAACCTGTGTAAGGATTCCTTCCCAGACTAATCAAATCACGAACGGTCATATCGCGAATATCCACCTTTTCAGTCAGCACAATGCCAACGGTTTGCGACAATTCTTTCCCCGAATAAGATTCAATCGGTTTTCCAAAAATAGAAATTTCACCGGACAATTGTGGTTGAAAGCCGGAAAGCGTTCGCAACAAAGTTGATTTACCGACACCGTTTGCACCAAGCAAGCAAGTCAATTCGCCGCTGTAAATAGTAGCGTTAAGGTCTGCGGCCACCGGTTTCGTACCCTGTTTAACGGAGTAGCCTATCGACAGATTTTTGATTTGGATGGCCGTATTTTTCATTACTGCTTCACACAGATTCCTTCTCTGCTCAAATACGCTTTCAATTCAGGAATCTTTATCTCCCCGAAATGAAAAACACTTGCCGCCAATGCAGCATCGACTTTCCCTTCGATGAACACATCACGGAAATGTTCTTTGGTGCCGGCTCCACCCGAGGCAATGATTGGAATACCCAGCGAAACGGACAAGGTGTGCAAGGCTTCATTGGGATATCCGGTTTTTACTCCGTCGTGTTTCATGCTGGTGAAAAGGATTTCGCCGGCGCCCCGGTTTTCGGCTTCTTTTGCCCAAGAGAATAAGTTTTTGTCGGTAGGAATATGACCGCCGTTCAGGTAACAAATCCATTCATTATTTATGTAATCCGCATCTATAGCAACTACACAAACCTGACTGCCAAAGTTTTCGGCGATTTCACTAATCAAATCCGGACGACGAATTGCTGCCGAATTGATTGAAATTTTATCCGCTCCGGCATTCAAAAGTCTTTCAACATCCGAAAGTTCGCTAATTCCCCCCCCTACCGTAAACGGAATATTCAAGTTTGCGGCCACTTTTGTAACCATCTCGGTAAAAGTTTTCCTGCCTTCGTGCGAAGCCGTAATATCAAGAAAAACCAACTCGTCAGCACCTTGTTCGCTATATTGTTTACCAAGTTCAACCGGATCTCCCACAGAGCGAAAATTAATGAAATTCACCCCTTTAACCGTCATTCCGTCTTTAACATCCAGACACGGTATAATTCGTTTTGCAAGCATAAAGATTAAATTAATTTAAATTATGACTACAAAAGTAACACTTTTTTGCGAAAAATCTTACTTATACGCAACCAGATTTGAAATAGCATACATCGGATAAACATCAATGTCCTCGTAATGTGCAAAATTTTCGAGCGAAGTGCGTACTCCGCGTTCAATTTTTTTTTCTTTCATAAACAATCTCAGACTTTGCATAGCACCTTGCGTTCCCGCTTTTACTTCAATCGGAATGATTTGTTCATTTTTTTGCACTAAAAAATCCACTTGTGCATTACTTTGACGTTTTTCTCTTTGCCAATAGTATAACGAAACCGGATTGTAGTATGACGAACCTTTTACAAGTTCCAGTCCGACAAAAATTTCGGCAATCGCACCCCGATTGATTGTTTTAAAATCGTCCGTAACAAATATTTGTGACATTTCCAAACCAAGAACACGCTGAATCAACCCTGTATCGAATAAAAACATTCGTTGAAATTTCGGATTAATTTCCGCACCCAAAGGAATGCCATTGGCTGCCGTGTGCGTAACCGGATAAACCAATCCTGCCATAATCAGTAATTCTAAAGCCTGTTTTACTTGTGCATTAGAGGTTTGTACGGCTGCCTTTTCATATGTAAACTTTCCTTCCGCCTGTTGGACAACAGACTCAAAAACCTCGTTCAGTCGTAAAATGGGAACTTTCTTTTTATACTTTGCAAAATCATTTTTCAATGAAACTAACAAACTGCTTAAAACTGTTTGAACCTGCAATAAATCATTAGTTTTTACATATTTGGCAACCGAATCGGGCATTCCGCCGATAATCATAAACCGTTTAAGAAGTTCCACCGCTTTATTATGAATCACTTCGTGCAAAGGATTTTCGGCATTTGCCTTACGAATAGCTTCTACCAACAGGTTTTCGTCCAAGGCATTCAAAAATTCGTAAAACGAAAAAGGATACATAAACATTGAAGTGATTCGTCCAACACCAAAAGAAGGTATTTCTTCAAGTGCAAACTCCAATAGTGATCCGGCTGCAACAACATGTAAATCAGGCATTTTCTCATAGAAAAAACGCAATGAAGAAATGGCGGGAATACAAGTTTGAATTTCGTCGAAAAACAAAAGTGTTTTACCCGGAACAATTGGCGTACCGTATTTTATGGCTAACTGTTCACAAATGGGCTGAGGCGAAAGTGATCCCTTTTCAAAAAAATCTCGTGTTTCCGCGTCTTCTTCAAAATTGATTTCGAGGAAATGCTCAAAACTTTTGCCTAAATGTCTTATCGCAGATGATTTTCCCACCTGACGCGCTCCACGCATCAACAAAACTTTATGATCTTTTTCCTTACTCCAAGCCAAAAGTTCGGCATCAATATTCCGAAAAAAATAGCCGTTTTTATCCATATAGCTCACTGATTTTTTAGTGGTTGATAATCAGACGCAAAGGTAACATTTTTTTTGAAAATGCAAAAATGTAAGGGCAAAAATCTGTTAATTTCGGTAAAATGTAAGGGCAAAAATCTGTTAATTTCGGTAAAATGTAAGGGCAAAAATCTGTTAATTTCGGTAAAATGTAAGGGCAAAACTTTTTTTTCAATCCGATTTTTCTACAAATCTTACTAAATCTTTCAATCCGATTTTCCCTTCATAAATNGCTTTTCCGATGATAACGCCGGGAATATGCGCTTCTTCCAACTGTTCAATATCCTCNATATTACTAATTCCACCGCTTGCAATCAAATAAACTTCCGGATCGATTTCCTTGATTTCTTTGTAAAGTTCTATGTTAGGGCCGGTTAACATTCCATCGCGACTGATGTCCGTACAAATAACTTTCAGAATATTTTGCCGGCGCCACTTTTCGATAAAAGGAATTACTTCTTCATCCGTTGTTTCGGTCCATCCGCTTACGGCAATTTTCTTATCCTTGCAATCAGCGCCCAAAATAATGTATTCCGCTCCAAACTTGTCAATCCAACGTTGAAAGATTTCCGGATTTTTCACGGCAATACTTCCTCCGGTAACCATTGTCGCTCCACTATCGAAAGCAATGTCCAAGTCGGAATCCGATTTCAGACCACCGCCAAAATCGATAATCAACGAAGTCCGTGAAGCAATTCTTTCCAAAACCCTGTAATTGATAATCCGGTTAGCTTTCGCCCCATCCAAATCCACGATATGAAGGCGATTAATTCCATGATCTTCAAACATTTTAGCTACTTCCAACGGATCTTCGCTATATACTTTTTTCCGGTCATAATTTCCCTGAGAAAGTCGGACAGCTTTCCCTTCCAAAATATCAATGGCCGGAATAATTTCTATCATTTCAAGAACCGGATTGTCAGCGGATACATATAGTTTCCGCCATTGCTGGCATTGATTGCAGCCATGATGGCACATGCAATTTGCAAGATAGCGATCAGTCCGAGTAAAAGGAATCCTACGAGAATGAGACACAATATGCCGGATATAAGCATATATATGAGCATCGAAATGATAAAATTTATAATTTCCTTTCCGTTGGCATTGACTCTTGCATTATTGTCTTTATTTACCATCCACAAAATCAATGGTGCAAAAAATCCTAATCCCGGTAAAATGAATCCTCCTAACTGGGAAATATGCATTAATGCAACGTAGGAGTTTTCAGACATCCCAAAAAGTGATGAACCATTGGATTGATACCTTGTGTTATTGAATATCTTATCTTTTTCACGTTGATATTCTTCTTCGGTAATCGTACCGTTTCTTCTGAGTTCGTCTAATACTTTTAAATCTTCATAACTCATGTCTGCAATTATTTAAATTGTAACTAACATTACTTGGCAAAAGCAATCGCTCTCGTTTCTCGAATCACCGTGATTTTTACCTGTCCCGGATAAGTCATTTCGTCCTGGATTTTCTTGGCAATCTCATTTGAAAGATTTTCCGTTTCTATATCCGTAATACGGTCTGCTCCAACGATTACGCGTAATTCGCGACCAGCCTGTACGGCATACGTTTTCACTACGCCCGGATATGACAAAGCCAATTGTTCCAAGTCATTCAAACGTTTAATATAGGCTTCGACGATTTCGCGTCTCGCACCCGGTCTTGCACCCGAAATAGCATCGCATACCTGAACGATGGGCGCCAATAAGCTCGTCATCTCTGTTTCGTCGTGGTGAGCGCCGATAGCATTTACTATATCCGGTTTTTCCTTGTATTTTTCGGCCAATTTCATGCCGAAAACAGCATGTGGCAATTCCGGTTCGTCGTCCGGTACTTTTCCGATGTCGTGCAACAATCCGGCTCTTTTGGCTTTTTTCGGATTAAGGCCTAACTCAGCCGCCATAATCGCACAAAGATTGGCCGTTTCGCGGGAATGTTGCAAAAGATTTTGTCCGTAAGAAGAACGATATTTCATTCGCCCGATCATTCGAATCAATTCCGGATGTAAACCGTGTATACCCAGATCAATCGTTGTCCGCTTTCCGGTTTCGATAATCTCGTCTTCCACTTGTTTGCGGACTTTATTCACCACTTCTTCGATGCGAGCGGGATGAATGCGTCCATCCTGAACCAGCTGG
>JGI24702J35022_10002517_pt1 | contig 11155 bp, 8 predicted proteins | sample TergutTh196P4_FD_35022 | JGI IMG/M metagenome (IMG submission 35022)
TATATCCTCAAACGGCGATTTTTCGATATTATAATCAATAAGTAATCCGTTGACAATAGGAACTTCACCAAATACGCGAACCAGAGAGAAGTAAGCCAGAGACCTCAGAAAATAAGCCTGTCCCAACGCTCTGTCTTTTTGCGATGCGACATAAGCTGCAGACCTGCCGGGTTCATCTATATTATCCATGGATTCAATAATCACATTTGCCTGCTTGATAGCATTATAAGGATTATCCCAATGTCCGTAGATACGGTCATTGTTGTCCTGAGCGTTAAAGATGTCAAATTGCAGGAATGCTGTTTTATTTCCTCCCGGTTGGGTGGTCACATCATCCCCGCCCCAAAGGGCTGTAAAACAAGCAGCTTCGTTATACATCAGGGTGGTCATGCTGTATAAAGCATTGACGCATTTATCAAGATCGCTCAAAGATGTTGGGTAAGTGCTTGGAACAACAAGTCCATACGTTGTTTCGTCCAAAAAATTGTTACATGACGAAAACGATAAGATAGCCAAAACTGAATATACAATGTATTTTTTCATGTTCTTATTTTTTAAATGTTTAAAAATTTAACTGTAATCCGAATGAAATAGTACGCGGATTAGGATAAGCACCAACGTCAACAGCGCCGTCAATATCGTTGCTGGAGGAAGACGTCTCCGGATCGTAACCTTTATATTTTGTAAAGGTTAACAGGTTTTGAGCGCTAACGGTGAGTCTGATATCGGCAAACCCGGTTACAGATCTTTTGATGTCGTAGGATAAGCCGATATTCTTCACTTTCACATAACTGCCGTCCTGCAAGAACTGGGAAGAAGCCATAAAAGTTTTCCCGGTATTTGTTGTCAGACTTCCAAATTTGGCATTTTCGTTTTGAGGAGTCCAATAGTCAGCGCCATCAACACTGGTTATCGCAGTAGCATCCGAATCAAGAACTGAAGCGGAAGCATACGTTGTGTTCAATATTTTCCTGCCCTGAACTGCCTGAAGTAAAATATTTAACGACCAATTCTTATAGGAAAAGTTGTTNTCAAACCCCCACACGAATTTAGGTAAAGCGCATCCGATAATATGTTGGTCGGTGCTGGTAATTTCACTGTCGGTAGCATCAAAGTTTAAATATTTGTTATCACCGGGTTGAAATCCAAACTGTGCCGCTTGTGCCGCCTCCGAAGATTTATAAATTCCTTCCCATCTATAACCCCAAAATGACCCCATGGATTCACCTATTTTCAGCACAAACGGAGAATCTTGAAACATTCCCGTAATCGGAATGGTCGAACTCCATATCATCTTTTCTTCGCCTAAATTGACGACTTTGTTTTTATAGGATGAGATATTGAAGTTAAAATCCCAGGAGAAGTCTTTAGTGGCGACCGGAACGGCGAAAAGAGTAAATTCAAATCCTTTATTTTGTACATCCCCCACATTTTTGTTGATGCTGCCTCCTCCGTTATAATTGGGTATGGAAACAGCCAGCAATAAATCCGAAGTATTTTTGACATAATAATCAGCGCTTAAAGCAATCCTGCCTTGAAGGAATGAGACGTCAAAACCTATATTGGTTTGTTCGGTGGTTTCCCATTTGAGGTCGGGATTATCCGCGCCGACATAATAAGTACCCGGATACATGGACGGTTGACCGTAAGAATTTGAATAGTTATCTACCCTGGCAATCGTAGCGTATGGATTTACGCCCTGGTTACCTGTGATGCCCCAACTTCCACGGATTTTAAGGTTATTGACCACCGTTTGTCCCTGCATAAATGATTCTTCCGTAACTCTCCAGGCAAGCGCCGCTGAAGGAAAGTAACCCCATTTGTTTTTACCCTGGAATTTTGATGTTCCGTCGGCGCGGTAGGTCGCCGTAAGTAAATATTTACCCATGAAAGAATAGGCGACCCTTCCGAAGAAAGATTGCAGGGCATATTTTGTCCGGTTGGAAGATGCATTCTTTGTGTCTGCAAGCCCCAGATTATTATATCCTACGGAAATGGGATATACCCCCATACCGGAGGCGTTAAAATAGGAATATAAGGTACTTGTTTGTTCATTGGCAGCCATAACGGTAATATCATGCTTGCCTTGAATGTTGGTATTATAAGTCAAAATATTACTGTTCTGCCAGGTGTACGATTTTGATTCACTGAGAGAAGCCGTAGTAGGATTATTATTTGTTATCCATTCGTTGGAAATGTTCCCATTTTGGCGACTGATATTGTCAATACCCAACAAAACATCCAATTTCAAACCGTTTATAATCTGGTACGACAGTTTCGTATTTGCAGTCAACGACGTATTCAAAAAATCGCCATGTCTTTCCTTTAATTGCATTAAAGGATTTGAATAATTGGTACCGCAAAGATTATCTGTACGGTTCCATTTACCATCGGCGTCATAGATGGAGAAAGTCGGCGAAAAAATCGGAGCAAGCCAAACAGGAGTACCTTTTGCGCCATTGTCCCCCGTATTTAATCCCGTAGTCCGTCCTCCTGTTAAACTCAGGTCAATTTTTAATCTCTTCCCAACAGAGGTGCTTACATTGGAACGCAACAAATATTTAGACATTTTGGAATTGGTAACAATCCCTGTCTGGTCAATCACATTTCCGGAAATATAGTAGGAAGAAGTTGGACTTCCTCCGCTTACTCCGAGTTTGTAATCCTGCGTGATACCGGTTTGGAATACTTCATCCTGCCAATCAACGCCACCGTTTTTCCTGAAATTTTCAATTTCAGCAGATGAAAAATAACCGGGTCTGAAAACGTTGGTTATTTCGGCAAATGAAGCGGCGTCCAACAGGTCATATTTCTTAGGTAATTGGTTGATACCCAAATTAACGGATGCTTGTACCTGAGGCGTTTGGTTACCTCCTTTTTTCGTAGTAAACAGTACCACGCCGTTTGCTCCCCGCGAGCCATATATAGCGGTTGCGGAAGCATCTTTCAGGATGGTGATATTTTCAATATCTCCGACATTGAGTTCATTCAATCCGACATTCAACACAACGCCATCCACCACATACAAAGGGTCATTACTTCCGAGAATAGAATTTGCCCCTCTGATACGCACCTTCAGTTCCGAACCGGGAGCGCCCGACAAATTCGAAATGGAAGCGCCCGGAACCTGCCCCTGCAGAGCAGATGCAATATTTGTTACCGGAAGTTTCTCAATATTTTTATTGGAAACAGTGGATAGCGACCCTGTTAAATCGCTCTTTTTAGATGTGCCGTAGCCAATCACCACCACTTCTTCAAGTTGGCGGGTGTCCTCGTTGAGGGTAACATTGATGGCGCGTTGATCACCCACCAAAACCTCCTGCGTAGCATACCCTACAAACGAAAACACCAATACAGCGTCCTCGTTGGGTATATTGATAGAAAATTGTCCGTCAGCGCCGGTGATGACGCCGATATTGGCGCCTTTGATCACCACGTTCACGCCGGGGAACGGTACACCGTCGGTATCAGTTACTGTGCCGGTAATGGCGATGCCCTGCGCTTTTTCGGAAAGCGGCATCACGATCTCCCTGTTTGACAGAATAATACTGTTTTCCAGAACAGAATACTGGATTTTAGAATTGCTGAACATGATGTCCAGCACATCACGAAGTTGCCCGTTCACCACATCAATGGAAACAAGGCGGTTCACATCTATTTCCTTGTTGTTGTAGAAGAAGAAATAGTTCGACTGTTTCTCAATATTTTCCAACACATCGGAAACCGTCTGGTTCTTCACCTGTAACGAAACAATGGCGTTTTGTCCATGTATTTCGTATGAATAGACCAGATTCAAAAAAACAAATGATAAAACAACTGACATTCTCATGAATAAAGAAATTTTTTTGTATGATGCAAGAAACTTTTTTTCTACATCGAATAAATAATTAATTAAAAAATACATAAATTTACATGTTTTTAAATATTAAAACTATGCCTGTGCCAAAACAGGCTGATTCAACTCGTACGGGAGGATTAGCCAAAATTCTCCCGTATTTTTTCATGTTATTCTTTTTTTTCTATAGGCATGATTTTTAAATTGTTAATAACTTATTTTAATTCTACAATCGTATTGTTGATCGTTCCATCCGGGTTTAGATCGAGACCTTTAATTTCGTACCTTATGTTGGATGAAATTTTGAAATGTTCCAAAATCTGCACTAATTGCAGGTTAGTGAAAGTACCTGTAAAACAATAACCTTTCAGTCGGGGCGAGATAATGAACCTTGCATTATAACGTTTGCCCAGGGCTGATGCAATCTCTGTTATCGGCGTATTTTTGAAAATAATCTTGCCTTCCTTCCACGATGTAAACGCCATAGCGTTCACATTCATCACGTCGATGGTTTTTCTTTTTGTGTCCCAAACCGACTGTTCTCCAGGATTAAGCGTTAATAATGATTTTACTGGATCAGAAATATGAACCATCTCCACAGAACCTTCAACCAAAGTAGTAGAAAAGGTCGGGGCAGACGGATATGCTTCTACGCAAAACTCAGTACCAGTTGCTTTCAGTTTGAACACATTGTTTACGTTCACAAAAAATGTTTTTTCTCTGTCTTTTGCCACCGCAAAATATACTTCACCAGTTATGGCTACTTCGCGGATGTTCCCGTTAAAATATGTCGGATATTCAATACGCGAGTTGGCATTGAGCCATACCTTGGTGCTGTCGGGTAAAACGACAGTGGTTACTACACCTGGCGCAGTACTTACCGTTACCATTTGCGGTTGGTCACGATTTGGCTCCTCTTGATGCCGGGCATAATATAGCGCAACACACAATAATGGAATAAACAGTACAGCGGCCACACGCTGAGTCCATGTTACGAAACGAAGCATTCTGTTTTTCCGTATCTTTTGTTTGGCTTTATCAAGTGAGTGAAATGGTTTTGCTTTGCGCATACATTTCAACGCCTCATTCCCGTGGTCAAGTACGCAAATTTGCTCTAAAATTTTCTGATTTTCGGATGAAGCGTTGATCCAACATTCTACATCGGAAATCTCCACATCTGAAACTGTTCCTCGCAGATAACGGAACAAAAGAGACTCTATATTGTTTTCGATTTCCATTTATGTTATACTTCTTGTACAAGTAAGGCGAAACAAAGACGAAATACCCTAAACTTTTTTGAAAAAAAAATTGAGCTGAAAAAAATTGTCTCTTAAAATAAAAATGATTTACTTTGTGATCTTAAATTGCATGATAAAACTATCTTTGCAAGAGAATAATTACACACTGGTTACCAGAAGCATTCGCATGCTTAACGAGGAAAAATTCGACAAATTGTATGTAGAATATTATCCTTTGATGCTGGCTTATGCACGAAATTTTGTCATATACGAGGATGCCGAAGAAACTGTTCAGGATGTAATGGTATGGTTGTGGGAAAACCGCAAAACAGTAAAAATCAAAAGTTCGCTAAAAAGTTATCTGTTTCGTTCGGTACGCAACAGTTGTATGACAAGGATCACGCAGGGACAAGCACAACAACGACTTCGGCAGGCTATTTTCGATACGGTACAGCCTATTTACGAAGATGTTGATATGTTTACCGTAGAAGTGTTGACGCAAAAAATAAAGGAAGCGCTCAACCGCTTACCCGAAAACTATCGTATTGCTTTTGAAAAAAGCCGGTTCGATGAAAAAACCTATCCCGAAATCGCTGCAGAATTGAATATTTCCGTCAAAACTGTCGAATATCGCATGACACAAACGTTGAAACAGCTTCGTACCGAACTGAAAGATTACCTGCCGGTAACATTATTGGCAGCATTGTTGGGTTTTTGAGAATGCTTGTATGCAAATTTCACAGCGTGATAGGTATTCCATTATAAAAGTCAAGTATTTTTGCCCGGAAGATATAATTATATTTGGCCTGGGCTTGTTCCGACAGACTTTGGGTGTATCGTGTTTTTGATTCGTTAAATTCAAACACTGTGCTTTTTCCGGCGGCATAACGCTCTTCGGTATAGATAAATGCTTCTTTGGTTGCGGTGACTGATTTTTCGGACGCCATGTATTTTTCCTGTGCGGCAACGGCATTAAAAAAAGCTTGTTGTATCTCCTTATAAAGCGCCTTTTTACTGTTTTCTATCATTAACTCTTGATTGATAATGCCTACGCGGGCTAAACGCACATTGTTCCGAATCTCAAACCTGTTAAAAATTGGGATATTTAAACTTATTCCGACGGTTTTCCGTGCGTTTTGCGTCCATTGTTCGCCAAATGGTACAGATATGGTATTGTCGCTTCCAAAATAATGGTAATACCCGTTACTGTAGTTGGCAAACAAATCCAATTTTGGATAATATTCACCCTGTGCAACTTTCAGCATCATTCTCCGGCTTTCCAACAGATATTCCTGTTCTCTGATTTGAGGTTTAATGGTAACTGCCTGATCAAAAATATCGTCAGGAGGTAAAATACTTCCCATGTTATCGGTCAGGGCATCTTTCATTTCAGGTTGAACAATATCAAATTCGGTGCCAAGACGTTCCAATTCCAAAGCCTGGGCTAAGTCCAATAATGCTAACCTGACATTGTTTCGGGCTTCCGTAAGCGATATTTCATCTTTGGCTAATTGCGCCCTGATGTCATATAATTGCGACATAGGAACTTTACCGGCATCCACCAGTGCTTCGGTACGGTTTACCTGTTCTTTCGTCAGATTCACCTGCAATTCGGCAATATTCAATATCTCCTTGTTGTAGAGCACTTGTAAAAAATAGGAAGCTACGCCGATTGCCAGGTCTTCTTTTGCTTTGTTTAACGATTCGGTGGCAGCCTGCAAATTCAACTTGCGAACAGCGATGTTATTCGGTATCTTAAATCCGTCGAACACGGGCATTCTCATTTGTACGTAAAATGATGAATTGGCAGAGTTTCGGTCTACAATCGTGCCTTCTCTTGACGGTGTACGTCCAAAGTCAAGATTTTGCCCCAAAGAGGCATTCACATTCGGTAACCAACTGTATTGGCTCGTGTTGAGTTCTATTATTTTTGACTCTTCATCCTGTTCCCGTTGCTTCAGGATGACATTGTTTTCAACCGCATGTTGGATACAATCTTCCAATGTCCATTGCCTGGGAACACCCTGTGCATATATACTGCTACAGAGCAGACAGAATAAGATGATTCCTGTAAAAAAACTTTGTTTCATGATCAATTATCAATTATCAATTACTTTTTCTTCGGATCAATCGCAGCGCCACGAATCTTGTCAGTTGCTTCCAAACCCTCTTTGACTTCGATTTTGATACCATCGCTCAATCCGATTTTAATGGGTTGTTTTTCGAAAATTTGTGTAGGAGTATCCTGCTTCATGATTTGAACAAAAGTTGAATCTCCGTGAAATTCGACCGTACTTTCGGGAATAGTCAACACATCTTCAGCTCTTTTCAATACGATTTCGGCATTAGCGCTGTATCCGGCGCGAATAAAAGAACTGTCGGGTATGGTAATCGCTGCTTTTATTTCAAACTGAATTGCTCCGTTTTTTTCCACTCCTTTCGGTGACACGTATTCCAAAACGGCATTGAAAGTTTCGCTTTCCAAAGCGCCAATGGTCAGTTTAATTGGCATACCTTCCCTGATTCGGCCTATTTCTGTTTCATCCACATTACCCCTGAATATCATATCTTTCATGTTGGCAACCGATGCAATCGTTGTACCGTCATTGAAATTATTACTCTGTATGACAGAATTTCCCACTTTTACCGGAATGTCAAGAATCATACCGGTAATGGTGCTCCGTATCTGGGTGGTACTCGACATGCTGGAGTTTCGGGCTATACCGTCGCGTATGATTTCTAAAGCGCTTTGTGCATTGGTAAATTCTTCTTTCGCTTTCAGGTAGTTGGCGTTCGATAGATTGAAATCTTCGTGAGAGATGACGCCTTGCTTGTGGAGCGCTTCATCGCGCCTGAAAGTTTCCTCAACCTGCTTGAGTGAAATTTCAGACATCTTAACGCGCGACTCTGCGCTGTTCAACTGAACCATTTCCGGAATCACCTTGATGGTGGCAATAATGTCGCCTGCTTTGATCATTTGACCGGCTTCTTTGGCCAATGTAGCGATAATACCTGATATTTGGGGTTTGATTAAAACTTCATAGCGAGGTTCCACATTACCCGTGGCAACGGCTTTTGTCTCCACTGTTCCCTGTTCGGGGTTTACTGTTTCGTATAAGGTAATCACCGGCTGCGACTTCTTCCATAAAAAATAGAATGTGCCGATGACGGCTAATCCTACTATTGAAAGCAGGATGGTACGCACGATTCGTCTAAATAATCCTTTCTTCTTCTTCATTTTTAATTTATTAATTATTTATTATTCTTTATTCTTTGTTCACTGTTCATTATGAATTTATTCTTCTCTGATGGCATCAATCGCTTTGATTTGTAGCGCTCTCCATGCCGGTATAAGTCCTGCCAAAAGACCGCTGATGATGATAATAATGGTGGCCACTATCGCTACCTGAATACTTATTTCCGGATTTTCAAAGAAGGTAACGTTATCACCGGAAGGTTGCGCTGAAAGCAATCTGTTGACCACATCCAGCAGAAAAACTCCGAGCGTTAATCCTGTAAGTCCGGCAAGAGAGGTCAATAACAGACTTTCGCTCATCACCTGCGAAATGATGTTGAAGGGTTTTGCGCCCAATGCCCGGCGTACGCCTATTTCCTTGGTACGTTCCTTAATGGTGACCATCATAATATTGCTTACTCCGATGATACCGGCAAGTAAAGTTCCCAAGCCTACAATCCAGACTAAGATTTCAATGCCGGTGAACAGCATTTCGAAAGTTGCAAATTGCTCTGCCAGATTAAACTGTCCCACCGCTTGCGGATCGGTAGGGGAAATTTCATTTTGGCCTTTCAGTAAAGCGGATATCTCATCAACAACCTTCGTAACAGGATAGCCATGTCGGACATTGACGCAAATAAAATTGATCCTGTCTCCCTGATTCTGGATTTGCTGCATGGTGGTGAAAGGAAGAAAGACAGACTCTTCCGATCGTCCGCCGATATTGATATTGGAAGCCCGTTGTTTGATAACGCCTACTATCTGATAATAAGACCCGTTTACCCGGATATATTTTCCACAGGGGTCTTCATTCCGAAAAAGCGTTTCGTACACTCTTGAACCAATCAGGCAAACTTTTCGTCTTTCCTGTATGTCTATTTCATTGAGCAGCCGGCCGTAATGTAACTCCTGCGATTCTATATTGAAATATCCGGGCATCACGCCTTTCACGTTATAAGTGCCTGTCAATTGGCCATATACAATATTTTTTTCACTTCTGTTTCCCCAAACAAGTGGGGAAATATCAACTATAGCCGGTACATTTTGTACGATATTATCAATATCGCGGTTGCGCATACTCCAATAACGTCCTTTGTTGAATCCTTTATAAGGTTCGCTGGTACGGTCGGTATAAAAAAAGACGGAATTGGTTGCAAAGCCTTTGAAATTGCTGAAAATTCCATTCTTCATTCCTGCTCCGGAACCCAATAAAATGACCAGCATCAGGATTCCCCAGAACACGCCGAAACAGGTCAACAAACTGCGCGTCTTGTTACGGGTGATGGTCACCCATATTTCTACCCATCTATCTATATCAAACAGAAACATTGGTTATTGAATATTGATTATTACTCCATTCTCATTGCTTCTACGGCAGATATTTTTACCGCCTTTCGCGCGGGAAAATAGCCGGCCAACACCCCTGCCACGATTAATACGCCTGTTGCAGCAAGCGCTGTACCCAAATCAACGGTTGGGTTGTGGAAAACAGTTGTGCTCTGCATTCCTGCTTCGGAATTGGCCCCTGACATTTCCATTGCATAATTGATTAATTCGGTCAGCCCGATGCCCAAAACCATCCCGATATAGCCAAATATTGCCGTAACCAATACAGACTCTACGATAATTAATTTCAGTATAGACGATGGCTTGGCGCCGATGGCTTTTCGGATACCGAATTCCTTCGTCCGTTCGCGAACGGTAATCAACATGATATTGCTTACCCCCACGATTCCCGCCATCAGTGTCCCAATGCCAATAATCCAGATAAACAGTGCTATTCCGTTGTTCATCCCCTGCCACATGCGAAATTCATTTCCTGTATTGTACATACCTATCGGATTTTTGTCGGTAGGGTCGAATTGATGCCGACGAGCCATTCGTTCCCTGAAGCGTTCTTCGAAGGCCTCGCTTGCGGCTTCGGTATTGATACCTTTCAATGTAAATGTCAACCGGTGAATACGATATCCTCCCTCATACAGTGATTGTCCGGTAGTAAAAGGAATATAGGCAGCAGGCGAATTACTGCCATTTTGTTCTTTGTAAATACCCACCACTTGAAACATCAGGTTGCCCAATTGCACAAACTCGCCCAATGGTTCTACCGAATCATCGCGAAACAATACTTTTATCATTCGGGGAGGCAGCACAATCACTTTCCTTTTTTCCATGATATCCAAGTCATTGATAAATCTTCCCGATAGAATGGGCGTATAAAAAATGGAAGCATAGTCGGGGTGGACAGCCTCAATATCCCCGATTAAAAATTCCTTGTTGTAGGTCAACGTATCTGTTCGGTAGTTGGTTGCCGAAATCAAATCTACTTCGGGATNGTCTCTTTTGATGGCAAACAGGTCATTTTCATTAAATCTGATTCGCCTGTTGGGCTGGTAACCTTTAAACGGCTTTGTAGTATAACGCGACCAGCACATCACCGTATTATCAGCCATATACCTGAAATTATAAGCAATCCCGTTACGTAATCCGTTGCCGGAAGCCAGCAGAACGATCAGCATGAATATGCCCCATGCAATCGCAAATCCGGTAAGAAACGTGCGAAGTTTATTCTTTTTTATGGTACTCCATATTTCATGGAGGTTGTCAAATTCAAACATGACTCGTTTTCAATTATGAATTATGAATTACGACTATTCATTGTTAATTGTTCATTGTTAATTGTTCATTGTTAATTATCAATGATTCCGTCTTTGATTCGGATGATCCGGTCGGTGGCTTCGGATACGGTTGGCTCGTGGGTGACGATAATGATGGTCATCCCCGTTTGGTTCACTTCGCGAAGCAAGTCCATCACTTCTACGGTTGTTTTACTGTCTAAAGAACCGGTTG
>JGI24702J35022_10002518_pt1 | contig 11150 bp, 6 predicted proteins | sample TergutTh196P4_FD_35022 | JGI IMG/M metagenome (IMG submission 35022)
GAAGCCGCAAATGCTCTTTGGAGCGGTGATGGCCGTTGTTAATACCTTTAACGTTTCCTCGATAGGGGTCCAGCTTTCCGGACAGAACCCCACGCCCCAGTATGCCGGGCAGCTTGTGGTATCCCACATTGAGGACTTTGGCTTTATCCGTTACGAGATGGGCTACGCCGCTGCCATTTCGGTAGTATTGCTTGTTTTTGTGTACGGCCTTTCCAAGCTGGCCTTCAGGCTCTTTGCGGAGCGGGATTAGGAGGGCAAATGGCTTCTTCAAGAATGATGATGAACCCCTCGGGCTTCCACCGCTCGCAGATCAAAGTGTACGCGGCCCTGCTGCCCGTGGTGCTTTTCATGATCTTTCCGGTGGTGTATATCTTCTCCACCGCCTTTAAGCCGATGGACGAACTCTTCCTTTTCCCTCCCCGTTTTCTGGTGCGCCATCCAACTTCCGACAATTTCCGCAGGCTTATGGAACAGGCCAAGACCGCCATTCCCATGTCGCGTTATCTCTTGAACAGCCTTTTTGTGACCTCGGTTGTCTTAGCCGCTTCGGTGACGTTTTCCGGCATGGCGGGTTACGCTCTTTCCAAGTTTCGCTTTGCCGGGAAAAAGACCCTGTTTGAGATTAACCAGCTTGCCCTTATGTTCGTTCCTGCTTCCGTTGCAATCCCCCGGTACCTGATAATAGAAAAACTCCGTTTAATCGACACAATATGGTCCCACATTCTGCCGGTGATGGCGATCCCCGTGGGCCTCTTTCTGGTGAAGCAGTTCATCGACCAGGTGCCCGATTCCCTCATTGAGGCGGCTCGTATTGACGGGGCCGGCGAGCTTGCCATTTACCGGAGGATAATCGTGCCTGTCGTCAAACCGGCCCTTTCCACGGTGGCGATACTTTCGTTCCAGGTTGTGTGGAACAATATGGAAACCTCCCAGTATTACATCAACCGGGAGTCCCTGCGCACCTTCGCTTTTTACATGAGCACCCTTGCCGCCGGGGACGGGGGAATCGCCGGCCAGGGGGTAAGCGCGGCGGCTTCGCTTGTGATGTTCCTGCCGAACCTGGTCATTTTCATCCTGCTTCAAAGCCAGGTGATGAATACCGTCGCCCATTCGGGGATAAAATGATGGCAAAGTTCCGGGCGGCGTTTATGCTGATACTGTTAACATTATTGGCGGCATTGTTTCCTTTGCCCGCCCCGCTCTTTGCGGCGCCTTACTATTCGTTCATGCTCGACAGGGACGGAAGGCTGCGGCCCTCGCCGGATCTGTACGAGCCATCCCATGTGATCAATTTTGACGTAAGCGGCGTAAACGATCTTTTTATCGACAAAAACGATAACCTTTACATTGCCCGCGTGGGGATGGACGGCGCGGAGATTCTTGTTTTTGACGAAGACGGGCAATTTTTACGCAGCATCGGCATGGACCTGCTGCGGGGGGCTTCCGGGGTTTTTGTTGACGACGGGGGCCTTGTCTATGCTGCCGACGACGCGGCAATGGCGGTCTGCGTGTTCTCCGCTACAGGCGAGCTCCTGCGGCGGATTGAACGCCCCGTATCGGCTCTGTTCGGCGCGGACGCGGCGTACAAGCCGGTAAAACTTGCGGCGGACAGGCAGAGCAGCCTTTACATTCTGGGGGAGGGCAACGGCAACGGGATCATACAGCTTGACAGCGAGGGGGCCTTCCTTGGCTACTTTGGCCCGAACCGGACGCGGATAAGCCTGACCCGCCGCCTGCAGAACCTTATCTTTTCCCCGCAAATGACCGAGGCCTTTATCAGAACCCGGCCTTCGTCCATGACCAATATCGCCATTGACGGCGACGGCCTTGTGTACACGGTTACAAAGGGCGATACCCCCGAACCGCTTAAAAAGATCAACATTGCGGGGAAAAACCTTCTGGACGATTCCCTTTCGCGCCTGTACGGGGATGTGTCCCTGCTCTCCCTGGAATCGGTGGCTGTTGACGCCTGGGGAAATATCTTTGCCCTCTCCGGCAGTTCCGGCCAGGTGATCATACTGGACAGCCGGGGGGACATAATCGGGATATTCGGCGCAAAGGACGAGCAAAACGCGGAACTGGGCATCACCGTAAACCCGGTGAGCCTGGGCGTTAATTCAAGGCAATGGCTCTACATCGCCGACAAGGGCGCCGGGCAGATACAGGTTTTTTCACCGTCTCCGTTTATGACAACGCTTTTTTCCGCTTTGGCCCTGTACCGCGAGGGGCGTTATGTGGAAAGCGAGGATCTGTGGCGGGAAACCCTCAAGCGGAACGCGGCAATAGCGGTGGCAAATAACGCCGTCGGCCTTTCCCTTGCCAAAAAAGAGGCTTTCGCCGAAGCGCTTGGCTATTTCTGGCAGGCGAATAACCGCGCTTCGTATTCCGCCGCTTTTTGGGAGCAGCGGCAGCGTTTCCTAATGGCAAATTTGCCTTACGCCCTAATTGCGCTTATTGCCCTCGCGCTGATTGCGCCGCTGCGAAAGGCAATGCGGATACGGCACGTAAATATACGGCGCGTGAAAATGCGCGGCGATCTTCCGGCGCCGGCGCTCCCTGCCTCCCCGCCGCCTTCGCCGCTGCATTTTTTCAAAAACGCCGTGAAATGCCTGGGGGATATAACCCGGGTGTTCCGCCATCCGTTGAATGCTTTTTACGATGTCGCCCGGGGAAACACGGCGCCTCTTCCTGCGGCTGCCCTGCTTGTCGCCGCAAGCGCCGGCCTGCTCCTTGCCTCGGATTACGCCACGGGCTTTTTGTTTAACCCCGTGAATACCGGCTACCTTTACAATCCCAGGCGGGTGATTCTTGTTTATGCAGGGGCTTTTTTCCTGTTTGTGGCGTCGAATTTTCTCGTGGCGTCCATCACGGACGGCCACGGAAGCCTTAGCCAGGTATTCAGGGGTTCGGCTTTGGCTCTTGCCCCCGTCGCTTTTTTTACCCTTCCCCTTATCCTCCTTTCAAACGCGCTCACCCTGCAGGAGGTTTTTATCTTTGGTTTCATGCGGGCCGGCATCTTCTCCTGGAGCGGCCTGCTGGTAATTATTATGGTAATGCAGGTTCATGAATTTGATTTCAGCGGCGCCCTGTTAAACCTTGCCTTAAGCGTTTTTGCCATGGCGGTAATATTCGTGGTGGCTGTGGTCATCTTCATCCTTGGCAAAGCGGCCATTGATTTTTTCGTCTCTCTTGCAGTGGAGGCGCTTAACCGTGTGTAAAATTAACGCCGTCTTCTGCATTTGCGCCGCGTTTTTGGTTTTTTCCGTTACGGGCCTTGCGGCGCAGTCAAGCCGCTTTACCAACCCCGAACCGGAAGGCCCGGCGAACCGTATCTTCACCATAACAGAAGATTTTACACTCATGGCGGAAAATGAAGCGGTTGGCCTTTTCCTCAATGAAAAAACCCTGGCAGTGAGGATCCTTAACAAAAAAAACGGCTACATCTGGTCTTCAGATGTGGAGGACTTTGGCGATACCTATGTTAACAATCACTGGAAGGCTTTCATGCGATCAGGCGTGACAATTGAGTACTACCTGGAAAAAGCGGGCTCTTCCGACCGCCGGGCCACGGAGGAGAGTTTCCTTGACAGTGAATTATCCTCGGCGCTGGTAAAGCCCGTCCCCGGAGGTTTCCGGGTTGACGCCGTCTTTGGCGAGTCAGGCATCGGCCTTTCTTACGAGACCCTTATCACCGCGGACGGCGTTGAAGTTAGCTGCAAAAGCGAAGACATTCGCGAGGCTGCAGTAGAGCGTATCGTGTCGGTGCAGTTTTACCCGTTTCTCGGATCCGTCAGTTACGGGAGCCAGCCCGGTTACTTTGTTATTCCCGACGGGGACGGCGCGCTTATCCGGTTTGACAGCCTTTACCGCAATATCAGCAGGAATTATCAAAAACGCTACTTTGGCAGCGATCCGGGGATTAACGCGGCGGAACCGTATTCCGGCTACCTTAAAAACAGGCCGGGGTTGAATTTCCCCGTGTACGGCATTGTTCACGGCGTCAGGGACAATGCCCTGATGAGGGAGATAGAGTCCGGCTTCCTTTTTGCCGAACTTCTGGTCTACCCGGCGGGGACGCGCACGAATTTTTACTTTATTTCCAACCGTTACCTTTTCCGCCAGAATTATTCCTATATTGTTTCCACCGGGACGGAAACCACCATGATCACCCCCGAGCGGGCCGGCTTCGGCATACGGGAACGCTTTATCGTGCTTTCCGGGGATGACGCCTGTTATGCGGGTATTGCCAAAACCTACAGGGCCGGCCTCAGGCGGGGCTTTTCCGGGGAGAGGCCAGGCGCTTCAGGCGCCGTTCCCGTTTACCTTAACGTATGGGCCGGGGCCGCCAGCCAGGGGATACTGAGGAACGGCAGCATCATTATGACGAGCCTTGAAAACCTCGGCGTAATGGCCTCGCAGCTTGCGCAGGCGGGAATGCGCAATATGCACATTTGTTATGAAAACGCCTTCAAAAGCGGCCTTAGCGGCACGGAAAGGGACCGTTACATTCTGCGTCCCGGCCTTGGCAGCGAAAAAAAGATGGGCGAACTTTCGCAGTCGCTGGCGGAAACCGGGGGCCGTCTTGTCATAAAAACCAACGCCGCAAGCGTTATGTCAAAAACTGCCGGCCTGGATCTCCGTGAAGATGTTATACGCAATACCAACGGCCGTTACGCGATAGAGCCGTACCGTTTTGGTGCGCTTAGGGTAAACCGCTACCGCCTGAACGCCGCAGGGGTGTCTAAAGTTATTGCCGAGGATATGGAAGCGCTGAAGGCCTTTGGCATCGACTCATTTATCTTCAATGTTGACCGGCCCGCGTCGAGTTTTAATAAAACAAGCCTCTGGCGGGAAGATGCCGCGGCGGAGATCGCCGCTTCGCTTGCCAAAGCCCGGGCGCAGGCGGCATACATTGCCTTTGAGGGCAACTCGGTCCTGCCCCAGTATCTGCCCTGTATTGAGGCGGTAACGGGCTTTTCCGCGGAGGCCTCTCTTTTTCCTTATGTGACGGACACGGTACCTTTTGCGTCCATTGTACTGCGCGGGCCGGTGGATCTTTTTGCATTTAACCTGAATGACGCCTCCAGCACGGAAGAATACCTCCTGCGTGTCATAGAGTGGGGGCTGTACCCCTCCTGCCTCCTAACTTGGGAATACCCAAGGGAGCTTCTTTATTCGGACACGTTTTCCATAATCTCCTCAAAGTACGATGTTTGGAAGGAGGATCTGCTGAGGGTATACAACGCGGCGAACGAGGCGCTCAGCGCGGTAAAGGGGAGTTCAATTGAAAACCACAAAGTCCTGGAGACAGGCGTTATGAAGACAACCTACGATAACGGTGTCGAGGTATATGTCAATTACAACAGGCGTCCCTGGATCGGAGAAGGCGTAACGCTTCCGGCAAGGGGTTCCTTCACCAGAAGGCCCGAGAAGTGAAAAGAAGCAGCCTTTCTTCACGCCAGGCGCGGGCAGGGTATCTTTTTTCCGCGCCCTGGGCGTTGGGTTTTTGCGCCTTTACCGCCTATCCTCTGCTTTTTTCCCTTTATATGAGCACCAGGGCGGTGACCATCACAGCCGGCGGGATTGTCTCGGAACCCATGGGAATGCGGAATTTTTCCTATGCCCTTACACTGGACATGGGTTTTATTATGGCGCTCCTAGAGGCGGTTAAATTTGTAGGCGTTATTACGCCGCTTATCATTATCCTCTCCTTTGTAATCGGCCTCCTCCTCTCCCAGCCGATTAAAATGAAAGGCCTCTTCCGGACCATTTACTTTTTCCCGGTGATTATCATCTCGGGTTCCCTCATCTCCCTGCTTGAAAGCAGCGGCGTGTTCAATATCATTAACTTTGAACAAAGCGGCGTCTTCCGCGCTTTAAGCGTCGCGGGGCTTGGAGCTTTTTGGGAAGCGGTGCGCTTTCTTGTTACCAATATATTTACGGTGCTCTGGTTTTCCGGAGTGCAGATACTCATCTATTTATCGGGAATGCAAAAGTTAGACCGTGCAATGTACGAAGCCGCGTGGATAGACGGCGCATCAAAATGGCAGTGTTTTTGGAAGATAACCCTGCCCTGCACATCGCAGTTTACCCTTATCAATGTCGTGTACACCACGGTGACTCTTGCCACTTTCAGCGCCAACGGGGTAATTGAAAAGATACGTTTGGATATGTTTGGCAGCAGGCAGTTTCAGGGCATGGGTTACGCCTCGGCAATGGCGTGGATTTATTTTTTCATAATCCTGTTAATGCTGCTAATATTTTCTTCTCTGAGCGGGGCAGGGCGCCGGGAAAAGGGGAAAGCATGATGATACGGGCAAAAAGCCTTTTACGGAAAACCGTTCCGGAGGCGGCCGCCTACGCGCTCCTGTGCGTTTTTGGCTTTGTTTTTGTGTATCCCCTCATCGCCCTTGCGCTTACCAGCCTGATGCCTGCGGAAGATATGTTTAATCCTACTGTAAAGTTTGTTCCAAGCCGTTTTACCCTTGGCAATTACCTTCTGCTCCTGGGCAGGATGCGTTTCTTCCGGGCTCTTGGGTATTCGGCTTTTCTCGCCGGCGTGTCTTCCGGCCTCCAGGCCCTCTCCTGCGGCCTAATGGGTTATGCCCTTAGCCGCTATCAGTTCAGGTTAAAAAAGGCCTACCTTGCGCTGATCCTTGCCTGTTTTATAATACCTTCCCAGATAACGATGATCCCTACCTATTTGGGATTCAGCAGCCTGAAACTTATAGGAAGCCCCCTCTCGTTTTTTATCCCGGCTGTCCTGGGGCAGGGTTTTAAGTCGCCTATTTTTATATTGATATTCTATTCTTTTTTTAATACAATTCCCAAACCTCTGAATGAAGCGGCGCAGATTGACGGGGCAGGCCCTGCGCGGATTTTTTTTACTATCTTTGTTCCCCTTGCCTTTCCCGCGTTCGTGCTGGTGTTTCTCTTCTCCTTTGTGTGGTACTGGAATGAAACGTATCTTACCGTGGTTTATATAGGAAATTCCGCAAAGACTCTCCTGAACCAGATGGCGGGGATACTTGCCGGCCTGGAAAGCGAGGCAAATTACGATCCCATTGCGGCAAAGATCAATATACCGGTAAAGATGGCCTCGGCGGCGATCTGTATTACCCCGCTTTTGCTTATGTATCTGGTAATGCAGAGGCAGTTTGTTGAAAGCATTGACCGGGTTGGAATAACCGGCGAATAGGAATACCAGGATGAAGACGATTGTTGATGTGGCAAAGGCCGCGAATGTCAGCGTGGCATCGGTATCAAAGGTGTTTAACGGATACAGCGATATTTCCGACACGACCAGGGACAGGATACTGCAGATCGCCAAGGAGCTGGATTATTTTCCCAGCCATTTGGCTTCCCATCTGGTAAAGGGCAAAGTAGACAGCCTGTGCGTGGTACTCTCCATGTTCGGCCACAATACCTCCAAGGACGAATACCTTGTAGGCATACTTTCGGGGATCCACAGCGAAGCGGAGAAACACGGGCTGCGGGTGGTTATTTCCACTGAAAACGCCGTCATCGGAAAGGATAACAGAAACTATGTGCAGTTCTGCCATTCAAACAAATTTATGGGCTTTATCATTCACGGGCTGGGTTTGGGAGACTCGGAAATTCCCCACCTTGTTGAAAGCGAAGTTCCCTGCGTATTTATAGACATCCTTCTTAAGGGGGCAAAAAAAGTAGCGGTAACAACGGACAATGTCCGCGCCTGCGTGGAGGCGGTTGACTTTCTTGTGTCCTTTGGGCATCAGGAAATCGCCTTTGTGGAGGGAAGCGAAGATTCCTGGGTAACCCTGGAAAGGGTAAAGGGCTACCGGGAAGGGATGGTAAAGCACGGCCTAGAGCCGCATATCATCAAGACCGATTTCACCTACGCTTCAAGCTACAGCAACACCAGGAATTACCTGACAAAACGCGCCGTGACCACGGCGATTTTCTGCGCCTCCGATGTTGTCGCCGCTTCCGCAATGGCGGCCTGTTTAGACCTGGGTTTTAAGGTGCCGGAGGATATTTCCATTATCGGGTATGATGATCTTAGCCTGGCCTCCTACATCAGGCCGAACATTTCTACCGTGGCCCAGGACTTTTTCGGTATGGGCGCGGCGGCGGTAGCGTCCCTGATTGACATTTACAAGGGCAAGGAAACACCGGAAGTGCGTTATATTCCCCATGAATTAAAAATTCGCCAGTCAGTGGCGCGTAACACAAGGAGAGCAATATGACTGACCCGGCGGCTTCCGGACACGGGACGCGCGCTATCGGCGAAGGCGGGACAAAAATCACCCTGCTCCAGACGGGGGACATCGCGTTCATTGAAGCGGATTCGATGATGATAAACCAGCTTCCCGGTAACTGTCTGGACGGCATGGCGGGGAACATCTACCTGCGGGCCCGTGACAAAAACGGCAATATGGAGGCCCGGCCCCTTATGGGCCGCCTGTCCCGTTCCGCCGCCTCATTCTCGCGGCGGAGCGTCCGGTATGCCGGAGAGGCGGCGGGTTTTTCCTACACCCTTACGGTTTACGTCACTGACGGCGCCTGGTTCTTTACCGTTGGCCTTAAGGCGGATGCGGGTGTGGACATTCGCGGGGCAGACCTTGTCTACGCCCAGGACATAGGGCTGGGTTCCCGTGAACATGTCCGGTCCAACGAGGTATACAACGCCCAATACCTGGATCACAAGGTGTTTCAAACAGAACAGGGGTATACCGTCTGTACCAGGCAGAACCAGACGCAATCCGGCGCTTTCCCCTTTTTACAGCAGGGGCTGCTGAATGCCAAAGCGGCTTCCTTTTCCGTGGACGGTTATCCCTTTTACGGGCTTTCCTACAAGTTTGACAATATTCCGGCCGGGCTTGGCGCCCCGGCTCTCAACAACCGGCTGTATCAATATGAGTTTGCCTTTACCGCCCTGCAAACAGAGCCTTTGGAAGGATCTTCCTGCGAAGTTATTTTTTACTGCCGGTTTCTCCCGAACCTTGCAACGGCAATAGAAAAGCCCCTTCCCGTTGAAGGAATCGCCGCGCTTTACCAAAGGGCCGTAGAACGGGAAGCGGAAGAAGCGTATTCTGCCTTCCCCCCCCTGGCCAGCGCCTTTGACGTGCATGATACATACTGCTCGCCGCCTTTAAGCGGGGAAGAGCTGTCGGAGTTTTTTCCGGTACGGCGTCTGGAGGAAAGGGACCGGGGAAAGCTGCTCTCTTTTTTTACCGGCACTGGCGCCCATGTGGCAACCCAGGAAAAGGAACGCCTGGTTGAACGCTCCCACGGGAACATCCTTATTACCGGGAACATCTGCGGGAAAGACGGTTTTACGCGAGAAGACGTGCTCACCACCACTCAGTATATGTACGGAGTGTTTAACTCCTCTCTGGCCCTGGGAAACACGTCCTTTAACAGAATTATTTCCTGCTGCAGGAACGGCCTGAATGTCCAAAAATGCTCGGGCCAGCGCCTCATGGTGCGTATTGATGGCCGTTACCGGCTTCTTGCCATGCCCGCGGTTTTTGAAATGGGAATCTCTTACGGGAGGTGGCTGTACAAAATTGAAGGCGAAACTTTTTCCGATCTGCTTGAGATCCAGGTCACTGCTGCCGCGGATCGCCCTGTTATACGTTTCGAGGCCCGTTCTCTGAATAAAAAACAGTATGACTTTCTTCTCTTAACTGCGTTTACCGGCGGCGTGGACGAATACGGCGAAGGGGCTGTCATTTTGAAACGGGAGGATAACCGCATTATCATAAGGCATAATGAAAAGGCCGCTTCCGCAAAAGCGTATCCGGGGCTGGAATTCGTTATCACCGTGGACGGCCCTTTCAGCCTCCGCGATGATTCTCTTTTGCCGGAATGCAATCTTTCCGCCCTTGAAGCCTTTGGCACCGACACTTTCGCGTACACGCTTCAGGGCCGTCTTGACGCCCATGCCGGGCCCGCCGCATCCTTTGACACTGCCTTTGACACTGAAAAAGAAATTCTCGCTTACAGCGCCGCCCTGCGGGAAGAATTGAATGGTTTTTCCCTCTCTCTGCCGGGGAATGGGCAAGCCGCAAATACTGTAGAATCTTTCAATTTTTTGGTTTTTTGGTACGCCCACAACGCGCGTATACACTTTGTCTCCCCCCACGGGCTTGAGCAGTCAGGCGGCGCGGCCTGGGGAACCAGGGACGTATGCCAGGGCCCTTTTGAGTATTTTCTTTCAACCCGGCAATACGCCAGGGCAAGGGCGGCGCTGGTAAAAGTGTACGGCGCGCAATTTTACGATGACGGTGCCTGGCCCCAGTGGTTCATGTTTGACAGGTACAGGGCGATAAGGGATGAGCACAGCCACGGCGATGTGATTCTCTGGCCGCTCAAAGCCCTTACCGATTATGCCGGAGCAACCGGCGATTATTCGATCCTTGAGGAAAAAGCGCCCTATGCGCTCAGGGGGGCTGGCAAAATAACGGAGTCTGTTCCCATTCGGGAGCATGCGCAAAAGCAGCTTTCCGCGATAAAGGCAGCTTTAATTCCCGGAACGGCCCTTATGCGCTACGGCGGCGGCGACTGGGACGATACCCTTCAGCCCTACGATCCGTCCCTTCGCGACAAAATGGCAAGCGGCTGGACCAACGCCCTTCTTTACCAGATTCTATTGTCTTTTTCTACCGTCTTCGCGCCTGCCGGGAGCATGGAAAGGGAAGCTGCGGACGCGGCCCGCCTTGCCAAAGAAGTGCGCCGTGATTTTTACCGTTATTTTATTGCTGACAACGTTGCTGCCGGCTTTGTCATTTTTGAACCGGATGGCGTTACCCGCCTTCTCCTGCACCCGAAAGACAATGAAACGGGGCTGCATTACCGGCTTCTTTCGCAGACAAGGGGCATCATTGCAGGACTCTTTGAGCCGGATGAAGTTCCAGCGCGTATTGCCCTTATCCGCCGGCGCCTTTTGCACCCTGACGGCGCAAGGCTCATGGATGCCCCCTGCCGCTACCAGGGCGGGGTACGGCGTTTTTTTGACCGTGCGGAAACCGCAGCAAACTTTGGCCGCGAAATCGGCTTGCAGTACGTTCATTCCCATATACGTTTTGTGGAAGCAATGGCAAAAGCGGGCGAGGCGGAAGAAGCGTGGCGGGGCCTTATGACGGTAAGCCCTGTTTTGCGGCGGG
>JGI24702J35022_10002519_pt1 | contig 11149 bp, 6 predicted proteins | sample TergutTh196P4_FD_35022 | JGI IMG/M metagenome (IMG submission 35022)
GCGTCAGCCCCGACATCCTTGCCTTTGATACGCATTTCATCGTCAATCAGCGATGAAAAAATGATGACCGGCAACCTTTTTAGGACTTTGTCATCCTTAATAAGTTTGGTAAGTCTGTGCCCATCCATAACAGGCATTTCAATATCGGTAATTACACACGCAACATGATCGGTGAGCGGATTATTACTGTCATTCCTATATGATTCAAGCAAGTCCCATGCTTCTTTGCCATTTGTTGTAGCAACAATGTTTGTATAACCTGATGTGGAAATAGCGTCGCAAATCATTCTTTTCAGAAGCATTGAGTCCTCCGCAATCAGTATCGGCTTTGTGCTCCTGGGGCGTTCGGCCAGGCTTTCTACCTCAGACATTTGAATACCGGTAAACGGGCTTATATCAACCAGGACCTTTTCGAAGTCAATTATCGTGATAAGCCTGCCCTCAACTTTCGCAATACCCGTGGCAAGGCCTTCTTCTCCGCCATAAATTGTAGTGTCGGGCTTTTCAATATCCTCCCACGATATCCTGTTGATTCCCTCAATAGAATGTACATGAAACGCCGTTACCAGCTTGTTAAAATTTGTAATAATGAGGATGTCTCGCTCTTGAGGCGGTTCATCACCAAACCCCATGTATTTAGGCAGGTTGACTACAGTAATCACTAAATCCCTCGGTTTAAACACGCCCTCGACGCAGGGATGTGAATTCGGCATTGGGTTAATATCTGTATACTGAAGAATTTCTTTGATCTTAGCGACGTTAATTCCAAAACTCTTTCCACTGATTTTGAACTCCATGATTTCGAGTTCATTCGTCCCGCTTTCAAGTAAAATTTCCGAGCTATTTATCCCAGCCATTAGTCTCCTCCCGACTCATTCACGTATTCCCTTATTACTTCTTTTTTTCTATTTTTAATTATTCTATTATTTATTTGCCTCTTTTTCATACAACAAGTAAATATCAGAACGACGTCTTTCGCCTTCAGAAACTCACGCCGCGTCATTATGCGAAATGTGCGCTATGTCATGATGCGAGATTTGTACTCAATCTACTGAACCTGTACCCCGTCATAATACGAAGCTTACACTAAGTAATTATGCGAAAGTTGCACTATGTAATTATGCTGGACATGTACTCAATCTTCTGAACTTGTACTTAGAGTCATTTTGTGAAACTCTTACTCCGTCTTCTGCCATCTACCGGCAAACTTTTAATGGGCACTACAGGACTTGAACCTGCGACCTCTCGCGTGTGAAGCGAATGCTCTCCCAGCTGAGCTAAGCGCCCTAGAACTTTCTCAATCGAGTATATAATAGTTTTAGCGCCTGTGTCAACAGGATTGATTTACGCTTTAAACTCATGAACCCGTCACGCGCATCCGGGATTGAGCCTCTGTATTGTAACAGCTGCAACTGTTGATATTTTCCCATTTACCGCTGGCGTAAACATTATTGTAAATATTATTGTGGACATTCCTTGTATGCACCGGTTGTAATCATGATTGTATGCATCGGTTGTAATCATGATTGTACGCATTTGCTGTAATCATGATTGTAAGCATTTGCTGTAATCATGATTGTAAGCATCGGCAATAATCATTTTAGGTATTTTTGAAATATAAACATTATTTCTCAATGATATGGTATAAAATCATCAAATATTGGTATATAATAATCGAAAGTTAAATTATAATGGGTGGTGGGTAAATGTTCTCAAATAAGCTAACATTTCAAAACGAGTTTAAGAAGAGGATTAAAGCTCTATTTGGCATTACGATTGCGGAAGCGTCAAACATTGAAAAATACGCCGCTATCGCGTCAATGGTACGCGAGACTAAAGCCGAATCATGGGTAGATACAAACAACCTATACTTAGAGGAGAAAGCGAAACAGGTCTATTATTTTTCACTTGAATTTCTAGTCGGTAAATTCCTTGAACAAAACCTCATATACATAAACGCGCTCGACGTATGTAAGCAGGGGCTGGAGGCCCTTGACATCGACTTTGAGGAGTTGTGCTCGGTCGAGCCCGAAGCGGGGCTCGGTAATGGCGGTCTTGGAAGACTGGCCGCGTGTTTTCTTGATTCTCTTGCAAGCCTGGGGATGCCGGGTCATGGCTGTGGCATTCGCTATAAATATGGACTTTTTAATCAGAAGATTATAAACGGATACCAGGTTGAACTCCCGGATAATTGGCTGCGCGAAGCAAACGCATGGGAAATCAGGAAATTTGAAAAAGCCGTAATTGTCAACTTTGGCGGTTATGTTCGCTGGATCGAGGACGAAAGCGGAAACAAGAAAATAGTTCATGAGAATTGCGAATCGGTTTTAGCCGTGCCCTATGACACCCCAATCCTCGGATATAGGAATGACACGGTGAACACTTTGCGCCTCTGGAGTGCGGAAACTCTAAACGACGGATTTAATTTTTCCTCTTTTTCTCAGGGTGACTACATCAACGCCGTGTCTTATAAATACTCTGTGGAGGCGATCTCGGAGGTCCTTTATCCGGACGACTCCAACTATTCAAATAAAATCCTGCGGCTAAAGCAACAGTACTTTTTTGTTTCCGCCGGGCTTATGAGCATCATCAGGCGTTTCAAAAAGAAAATGAAAAGCATTTCGATATTGCCGGAGTATATAACAATTCATATCAATGACACCCATCCCGCTCTTGCCGTGCCTGAGATGATGCGTATCTTAATGGATGAGAACGGCTTGAGCTGGGATGAAGCCTGGGGTATCACAACCAACACGATTGCCTACACAAATCACACTATTATGCCTGAAGCTCTGGAAAAATGGCCAACTGACGTGTTTAAGCGATTGCTTCCCCGTATTTATATGATCGTGGAGGAGATTAACGAACGATTCTGTAAACAGTTGTGGCAGATCTATCCGGGTGATTGGGACAGGATATCTGATATGGCGATAATAGGCGACGGCAACGTCAGGATGGCCCATCTGGCAGTTGTGGGCAGTTACAGCGTGAACGGAGTCGCCGCGGTTCATACTGAGCTTCTCAAATCTCAAGTCTTAAAGAATTTTCACGAACTCTACCCGGAGAAAATAAATAACAAGACCAACGGCATAACGCATCGGCGCTGGTTGCTTAAGTCCAATCCAGGCGCTTCCGAGCTTATTTCCGACACATTAAAGGAGGATTGGATCCACAATCCTGAGATACTGAGTAAACTTGCAATATTCAAGGACAAGCGCGCTGTGCAGGATAACGCTGCCAGAATTAAAAGGCAAAATAAAGAACATTTTGCCAAATTCGTCAAGAATCAGTCCGATATAACAATTGACCCGGATTCGGTTTTTGACGTACAGATAAAGAGAATACACGCATATAAGCGTCAACTGCTGAACCTTCTGCACATCCTTTACCTTTATAATGAAATCCTGGACGATCCTGGGATCGATATGGTTCCGCGTACGTTCATCATTGGCGGGAAGGCCGCTCCCAGCTATTACTACGCAAAAAACATAATAAAGCTTGTAACATCCCTTGCAGATATGATCAATAGCGATCCTTCCGTGAAGGACAGGATCAAACTGATATTTCTCGAGAATTACAACGTCTCGTCCGCCGAATTAATTTTCCCCGCTTCCGACGTCAGTGAGCAAATCTCAACGGCAAGCAAAGAAGCTTCGGGTACCGGAAATATGAAGTTCATGATGAATGGAGCTATAACGGTCGGCACAATGGATGGAGCGAATATCGAAATAAAAGAGGCCGTCGGCGAAGATAATTTTGTCACTTTTGGTCTAAGCGTTGAGGAAGTTCTCAATTACTATGCCAATGGGAACTATTTCCCCTTTGATATTTACAATTCGCGCGAGAAGATACACAGGATCATCGACGAGCTCACAAACGGATTTTTCCACAACGTTCCGAAAGACGAATTCCTCACCATCAGGAAGTCCTTACTTGATTACGGAGATGAATTCTTTGTATTGAAGGATTTTGACGGCTACGTAGAAGCCCAGAAAAAGATTGACGCCCTCTATAGATCCAAGAAAACGTGGCTTTCCATGTCTATAGTTAACATAGCTCAATCCGGCAGGTTCTCGAGCGACAACACTATAAAACAGTACGCCTCGGAGATATGGGATATATCCCCAATACTCTGATTCGCCGACGCGGGCGCTGCATTTTGGCGCCAGCGCTGCATTTTACGGATAGGTTTTGTAATCTGCTTGGGCCTTGCGATTAGCCGGCGGCTATTGTAGCATGGGTTTGGGTTTCCGACTACACTCAAGCAGGTATTGGGGGTGTTATGGCGCGGAGCGGGTTCATTCCGCGTCCATAGCCCCTCTCAGTTTATTAAATGAATCACGAAGCCCGTCCGCCTTGTCCAAGGAACGTATTTCAACCAGTATCCCCTCGTATTCACCATTGCGCACCGCATAGTACATCCTGTCGTCCTTTGGGATAAGCTCGATTTTCATCTCGGATGGGTACACTGCGCCATCGCGCGCGTCATCCTTAAATCTATATGTAATCACTACGTCGGGCTCGGCAAATTCCGTCGGCTGCTCGAGGTCAAGATCATACAGCGTTAAGCCTATGAGCGCCTGGTAAAAATACCTGAAAACCTGGGTTCGATTTTTATCGTCCATGATATTTGATACATCGACTCCATTTACAATAAAGACGTCGTTGTTCTTGTCTTCATCATCCGTAAATATCTCGCAGAACAACACGTCATCGTCAATCTCGATTGTTATTGAGCTTACCTGATTGATATTCTCCATAAATACGAAAACATCTAAAAACTCTTTCAACGGTTTGTCAAGGAAACCCAGGTTTGACACATTCAGCAAAAATACATCAGCACCAGCTTCAGCCGTGGCGTCAGCCCCAGCATCAGCCCCGGCATCAGCTCCAGCGTCAGCCCCAGCATCAGCTCCAGCGTCAGCCCCAGCGTCAGCCCCAGCATCAGCCCCGGCATCAGCTCCAGCGTCAGCCCCAGCATCAGCTCCAGCGTCAGCCCCAGCGTCAGCCCCGGCGTCAGCCCCAGCATCAGCTCCAGCGTCAGCCCCAGCATCAGCCGTGGCGCCAGCATTGGTATTGGTTCCGGCGCCTGCCCCAGTTCCGTCCTCAGTTTCGGATTCGGCTCTCGAAACCTCAAGCGCGCCAAAAATTGATACGCCTCTTTCCTTCTCGGCGCCCAAAATCAACCGCCGCGCAATCCCGTCATTCCCCACAGTTGTGATGACGTATCTCGGACTATCCAGTCCGTATTTTGACAAATCCTCCGTTCCGAGTTCCTCATATGATATCGCTTCCAAATTGGAAAATGACTCTTTTAGCATACTTACCGACGTCAAATCCATCTGCCACACCAAAGGGTAACTCAAATCCCAACGGTACTCGTCTACCCTGTGCGCAGTCAAGACCTCCGCGCCTTCGCGCTCGATCGTTAGTCCAATCATTTCGTCTTGTCCGTATGATAAAATTTTCGTGTTCTTCAAGGAAATCCTTGTCATCAGGATCCTATCGACCTGGTATGCGCTGCATAGATATACAGCGCCTATATCCATCCGCCTGACATAGTAACTGTCTTTAGCAGGGTTTTTGTCGCCAATTTCCAGTTCAACGACAGCGCCATCGCTGAATTCGCCCTTTATCTTTGCCGCCGTATCGGCGCCAAGGCCAAAAATCCCAAAGTCCTGGGCGTCATCCACTACAATCATTTTTGACGTCAGCGTGGAAAAACTTGAAGCCGCTCCTGTAAGCTTCGACTCATCCGCGTCAAAACCCTTTGGGTTTTCAAGCATCCAGGCGCCGCCATTTGCGTCCGGCGTTTGTGTATCCGGCGCCGCTTCCGTTTCCGGCGCTTGCGTATCCTGCCCAACTTCCGTGTTTAGGGCTTGCGTATTCTGCGCCGCTTCCGCGTCCGGCGCTTGCATATCCTGCGCCGCTTCCGCGTCCGGCGCTTGCATATCCTGCCCAACTTCCGCGTCAGGCGCTTGAGAGCCGACTCTGACCATTACATAATCCTCGCCACCGTTCTCTATCGTGAGCCTAATCAAATCATCGGCAACCCGATCAACCAAACGGACAGTCTCCCCGCCGGACGCCTGTTCACCGCCCTCTTCGGTTGACGCTTCGTCCTTTTCCGAAAAGTACCTGACACCAAAGTACGTCCCGATTAATAAACCCAAAACCGCGAGCAGGATGGCAATGCTTTTGAACCGTCTCATAGATGCCTCCTCCTCAGATACACAACCAATCCTGTGCCCATAATTGCCAGTGGCAACACTATAACAAGGCCAACCAGGGTTGTCACCGCCTGTCCTGCACTGAGGCTCATCATGGCGGGCATATTCACTTTAGATTCTATTATAATGTCATCGCTTTCCCCAATCATCCAACCGAGGACATCCAGGAATAATCTCATACCATACTGATAATACTGACCATATAGCATTACCGCGCTGTCGGAAATAAACGTGGCGTTGCCAAACACCGCTATCTTTGACGACGGATACCTGCCGCGATTCTCAGACGCCACAGCCAGGTCAAGAGGGCCCTGCGTCACTCTCCCTGAGTCAGCCACAGGTTCTCCCACAGCTTCTCTTGACGTTTGCACAAGCGACGTCGTCGTTATATACTCTTTATCATTTCTAAGTATTGAAACGCTTCTTGACTCTCTCAGCAGAATAATCGGGAGTCTTGTTGTTGCGACTTCATTAGAATAAACCTGGCTGATTATAAAATACGGGTCGTCGGGAAAATGGGAATTCTCATCCCCTTCCTTCACCTTATCATTGTTTATGCTGACATTATATTCAGCCATAATGGCGTTGAAATTCGGAAGCTCCCGCGCGTGCTCATTGTAATCAAAGAGGAGCACCACATTCCCGCCGCTGCTTAAGTAGTCTTTCACTCTGTCGAGTTCTTCCGGCATCATATCTATCTCCGGATTTATAAACACCAACAATTCCGCTTCCTCCGGCGCAACCGCAGTCGTCATAAGATTGAGCTTTTCAACTTCAAAGTTATTCGTCTGCAGAATATCCTTAAGCCCGGAGAAATCCGCGTCGACATTCATCTCTCCGTGCCCTTCGCCAAAGAAAACAGTAGGAGTGAAATCGGCTGAAACATACTTGATCGCTCCCGATATAGCTTCTTCCGCTTTAAACCCGGTTTTCTCCTGTTGAAAAGTCATTTGATTGAACTCCCAATCGAACATATCCGAGTAAATTAGCTTTCTCTGCTTGTTCCCACACGCGACGACAAAATCGCTTGCGGAAAGTTCAAGGTAGTTCTCTGGGTCCAATTCATTTATAAAACCTGGATTCCTGTCAGGGTCCACAAACGTAAGGCTTATGCGCGGATTCTCCTGATAGCTGTCCAGGAGCCGTAGGACATCCGAATAACCTTCGTCACTTCTTATTTTAACTTCATCAAAAAGGCCAATTATCGAAACGTCCTTGTCCAAGCCCGCCAGGAGCTCCTTTGTGACGTCTCCTATGGAGTATCTCTTCTCAGCTGTCAGGTCAAATTTTATATCGGTCATCCCGACCAACAGGTTAAAAACAACGGCAATGGCTATCACAATAGCAGTTACTGCCACTGATATGACGCCATACTTCACGCTATTACTCCTAATAAATTTTAGAATTTTTCTGGCCAATTTATCTAACATACGCATGACCATTCCTTTCAGTTACAGTCTCAATATCAATGCCAGTATCAATATCAATGCTCAATTGTTTCATCCCTGGCCCCAACGTCTTCGATCAATAATCCTTATTGTTAAAAAAATGAATACCGCCGTAAAACTAATAAAATACACGGTCGGAGCCAGCCCGAATACCCCCGTGGCGTACTCCCTGTATTTCGTTATGAGTGAGAACCAGCCCAGTATCAAACCCGCAAATCCTCCAAGCATAGAACTCAGCGCTTCAGCCAGCCACATAATAAGTAGACTCACAAATCCGACTATTGCGGCAATAACCTGGTTTTCAGTCAACGCCGCAGCAAAAAGGCCAATGGCAATAAACGCCGCGCCAAGCAGGAAAAACCCAATATATCCGCCTATAAGGTGCGCCGTTACCCTTCCGCCATAAGCCACCTGGATAACCGGATAAACGAAAGACAGCGCCGTCAAAACCCCGAAAACGGAGAGCGCCGCCAGATATTTGCCAATGACAACAGAAGTCAGCGACGTCGGCGACGTCATTAGAAACACCTCCGCACCGCTCTTTCTATCCTCGGAAAAGAGCCTCATAGTAAGCATCGGCACAAGGAAAATCAGGACATACGCGATCGTCTCGAGCATCGGCGTAAACTCTCCGTATTGATACATAAGATATGGGGAGAAAAAGATAGATGTAATCAATATAAACAGCCCGCAAATTATATATGCAATCGGAGAGAAAAAATATGATTTTATCTCTTTTTTTGCCACGGCAAGCATTTACTCACCACCTTCGTCATTTTCATTTAAACTGTTTTTATCTAAAATTCTTGCATTTAAGTCGTCGTCCTGACGAGCACTTGAACTCTCGTGAAAAATTTCATCCAGGCCTTCTTCCAAACGTTCTTCCGGGCGCCACTCCGCGTCGCCTTTGGAACGTCTTTCCGCCCGCTCTTTCGCGTCGCCTCCCGAATGTTCTTCTAACCCCTCTTCCGGACTCTCTTCTATCTTTTCTATCTCTTCGTTATCTTCGTTGCCTTCGTTGTCCTCGTTGTCCTCGTTGTCTTCGTTGTCCTCGTTGTCTTCATTGCCTTCGTTGTCTTCGTTGTCTGCGTTGTCTTCGTTGCCCTCGTTGTCTGCGTTGTCTTCGTTTATGATCAGTTGTAGAAAAACTTCTTCAAGCGACAGATTCATGGATCGCATTTCTATGATGGGGTATCCGAAGCTTGCCATTGTGTAGAATATGGACTTTCTGACGTCGGTTTCCTTATCGGATTCTACAAGGAAGTTTGACACACCATCTGCGCTTTCGGTCGTCAACTTAACGTCCATTACTCCCGGCGTTCCCTCCAAAGAGGTAAGGATGACTGATGGGGCGCCGCAAATCGTAATTGAAAGCCTCGACACATTCTCCATACCCCTGGACAAATTCTGCTGGGTGTCTATCGCCGCTATCTTCCCCTTGTTTATGATAATGATCCTGTCGCAAACGGCGCTGACTTCCTGCAGGATATGCGAGCTCAACACTATAGTATGCTGTTTACCGAGGGCCTTTATCAGTTTTCTCATTTCCATGATCTGCTTTGGATCAAGTCCGACGGTAGGCTCATCCAGAATAATCACTTCGGGTTCTCCAATCAGCGCCTGCGCTAGCCCAACCCTCTGCTTATATCCTTTGGAAAGGTTTTTAATCAGTCTTGACCTGTGATCGATTACCTTTACAAGCTCCATGACGTCATTTATCTGCGCGTTTCTTTTTTGTTTTGACACTTTTTTGAGTGCCGCAACAAAGATAAGATAGTCAAGCACGGTCATATCATTGTAAAGCGGCGGCTGCTCAGGGAGATAGCCAATCTTCCGTTTTACTTCGTACGGGTTCTCCATCACGTCAAAACCTCCAACTCTTACCGAACCTTCCGTTGGCGGTATGTACCCTGTCACAATGTTCATTGTCGTTGTTTTTCCCGCGCCATTCGGCCCCAGGAAGCCGACGATCTCTCCACTGTCGACAGAAAAGCTTATATTATCCACGGCTTTGATCCTGCCATATTGTTTGGTCAGGTTCTGAATTTCAATCATAAAATCCCCCCACCATAGCTTTTTCGAACTAACTATTCTCTTCGCTGCATCGCGCATAGCTTCAGTATATATCTCTTTAAAGATTTAAAATTCGGTAATTTGTTAATTAATTGTAAAACATGAATTCAGGATCTCTCCCGTCGTTTGCCTCAGCCCACTGTCTGTATGTTTCCACTACCTTTAAATTTCTTCTGATTACGTCCCATACGTCAGGATGGGCAAATGCCCGCGCCCAACTGCTCACCCCGGCAAGGTCATATTTATGCACCAGTGACGTTTTGTAATTGATCGAATTCATCTCGTCGAGCCACATCCTGTACGACCCGCCATCCATTGTGAATTCGCTGTAGAACTGTGCGCTTGGTTTGTCCCAAATAATCTCCGCAGAGTTTTCCGTAACCATATTTATCGCGGTGTCCATATGTATTGCCCGCGTTTTCAGGACCTTGGGATTTGCCGCGCTGCCGCTCTCAACTTCCCAAAGCCTGGTGTAAAAAGGAATGCCCAGAATCAGTTTTTCCGGCGGTACGCCGTCGCGCTCAACCATCTTTTTCACATTCGTCTCCACCCAATTGTACTGGGCAACCGACCCCGGAGTAGAACTCGACGCTCCTGTCTGATCATAAGTGGTCACAGCGATATAGTCTGAGGCATCCGCTATTGCAGGGCTGTCGAAACACTTTGACCAATTATTACTACCATCCGGGATATTTACGCATACGGAAAATGTTAACCCCTGTTCCCTGATCATCGGCGCAAATTCTCTGACAAATTGCGTATACGCTTCCCTGTCCCTCAAATACATATTCTCAAAATCCAGATTGATTCCGTCAATCTTAAGAATTGCGGCGTATATAAGGATAGATCTTATGGCTTCCTCTCTGGAAAGGCTGTTATTCATGAAAGCTGAAGTCATTCCTATGTCATTGAAATTATTACGAAATAGAGCCCACACTTTATATCCTCTGTTGTGGGCCCATTCTATGTATTCGGTTGAAGCAATACTGGTCACTACCCCATCTTTATCAGCCAATTCAAACCACGTAGGTGAAATGACGTCGAGCCCGGGCATGTCTTGTATTTCTGAAATATCCGGGGCGCTCGTCGCCAAAAGGTCCCACGTCATGTTGATCTTGCCGCGATCCGGTTTCCACACCTCCGTATCATTGTCTAACAACGCCACCGTGTCTACATACATCCTGACGGAGACATATTTTTTTTCGATATACCCTACCGTGCCGTCCTTCGCTCGCGCCTTGTACCAACCGTCATAATGTTCAAACACGAACAGTTCCGCCGCATCTATAGCTGTGGCGGTTGCGGTAGCAAAAGCGGGTGCGGTAGCGGAAGCAGCATTTGAAGCTGCATCTGAAGCTGCATTGACAGATTCGGCAGACTCGTCAGACACGGCGGCGG
>JGI24702J35022_10002520_pt1 | contig 11147 bp, 6 predicted proteins | sample TergutTh196P4_FD_35022 | JGI IMG/M metagenome (IMG submission 35022)
TCGCCTGTGGCCAGTGCTACAAGCCCCGATACTGCCCACCCGACAATCGGCGTGAACATAAAAACAGGGGAGTCCAAGACAAGCCTTAATACATATAGCAAGTCGCCTTCGGCATATTGCCAATGGTAGACAGCCAAGGCCGCCATAGGAAGANAGATTAAAACAGCCAATAATCCAGCCAAGCGTTTTCGGCCCTTTCGACCGTTCGTCAGGCTGTATATCAAAAGGCTTAGCAATTGCATAACCANGGAAGTCAAAATGAAGCCAAATATNATTAANGCCATACCACTAAAACCGATGCCGAATAAGCGCAAATTCATCGCNTGGCTCAAGACGAGCATGCTGGTCATAGCGATGGTTTTTGTAGTGTTGGCTATTCCATAGAGCAAGACAGTGCTAGCATTGATTGGGGAGACAAACACATAGTTGACATCCTCCATTGAAAAAAGGGCACTGCCCCGTGACAGGCTTGAATACATAGCAGGCGCATAGATTATCAGGCAGATGAAAAAGAATATTCCTTTCAAGTAGATGATATCAAACAACTGCTCCGATGTTAGGGCCATCAAGGCGTTGATTAACATGAAAAAGACTAGAAAGAACCCGGCGATGATATAAGAGATCATTTTGGCAGGCTGATTGGGCAAGTCGAAGAGGCGGTTTTTCACGCTTTTGCCAATAATATAAAATAGACTGCCCATTTCTCATCCCTGTCCCAGTGGTTTAAAAAACGNCTATGTCAACAAGCACACAAGCCGGGTGCTAGCCATTTATTCACGATGCGACCGTTGGAGCAGCTGGGCTGTTGGCGTTGCTGCCCTCAGTGATAGCAAAGTAAATATCCTCCAACTTTCCAGCCCCGCGGCGGACCTCGTACACGATCTTGCCGTTTATCATGATGAAAGTCACATCCCAGCTTTCTTCGACCGACTCGATGATGTGCGTGCTGAGCAGGATTGTACGGCCGGCAGCACGTAACTCAAGCAGTATGCTCTTCAGCTCTCGAATAGCATGCGGGTCAAGCCCTACCAAAGGCTCGTCTAAAACCAAAGTCGTCGGGTCTGGCAGCAAGGCTGTGCAAATACTGACTTTTTGCTGCATGCCTTTGGACAGTTCTTTTCCAAGTTTCTTCTTCAAGTCAGTCAGCTCGAACCGCCATAACAAATCATCAGCCCTCTCACGCCAATTCTCTAGGCGGTATGCCCTAGCGATAAACTCCATATGCTCGTCAACAGTCAGCATCGGATAGGGAGCTGGTAGCTCGGGCACATAGGCCAGCCTTCTTTTTGCCTCTAGCGAGCGGCAGTCAAAGCCATCGATCGACACCATGCCGGTAAAACGCAACAAGCCGCAGACACACTTGATCAGGCTTGACTTACCAGCCCCGTTCGGCCCCAGCAGCACTGTGATCTCCCCCGGGTTAACTTGCAAGTTAATATGATCATTTGCTAGCACTGCTCCGTATGCCTTTGTCAGATCCGTCGCTACGATCATCTGTCCTCCAAACCAAGCTAAGCAAACGCCAGCCGCTGCTCGCGGACGTTTTTTATCCATTCATTTGTATCTGTGCCGACAAATAAAAGCTATATGGGGATAAGACCAAGCACCTGCATGGTCTTCTCCCCATAATGATTAGTCTACTGCTCGAACAAAGCTACAGCCTGCTTGTGAATTTCCATGATCTCTAGCTCCTGGGGGCAGACTTTCTCGCATGTCCCGCACTCGGTGCAGTCGGAAGACTTTCCATACGGAGCGCCGCCTCCTGGCCCGGGCATTGTCGCGAAGCCGTACTGGCGACGGGCCCCTTGAAGGTTGTTGTATTTGATGTAGTCGTTCATAGCATCCATAATACGTGGGGTATTGATGTTTTCCGGACAGTCATCAAGGCAGTAACGGCAGTCGGTACATTGGATCAAAGGCACGCTGTCGATCGCTGTGATCACTTCTTTGATCATGGCATGGTCGGCTTCTGTCAGGGGCTTGTAGGAGTTTGCGGTACGCACGTTGTCTTCGACTTGGTTCAGCGCGCTCATGCCCGACAGGACGGTGACTACCCCCTCCAGCTCCATGACGAAGCGCAGGGCCCAGCTCGCAATGGAGGCCTCTGGGTCAGCGGCTTTGAAGATGTCGGCAATGTCGCCGCCGAAGTTGGCTAGCGAACCGCCTTTGATCGGCTCCATGACAATGACGCCGATCCCCCGCTCGACGCAGGTCTCATAGCAAAGCCGCGATTGGACCTGCGGGCTCTCCCAGTCAAGGTAATTGATTTGGAGCTGGACAATATCGATATCGCCTGCTTGGCGGGCGTCGAGGATCCGGGCTAGGCCGGCAGCATCGCCATGGTATGAAAAACCGACATTTTTGGCGATCCCCTCTTGTTTTAGGCCTTGGATGTAGTCCCAACCGCGGGCGTTGTTGATCATTTCGATCGAGTCCGGCCTGATGCCATGGATGAAATAAAGGTCGAAGTACTCAAGCCCGCTGCGCTCTAGCGACTCATTGGTAAGAGCGCGCATCTCGTCAAAATCCATAGGCCGGCGAAGCGGCAGCTTGGTTGTGAACTGAAACGCGTCTCGCGGGTACCGGCTGCTGACAGCTTCTCGAAAAGCAACTTCGCTCATTCCCCCATGGTAATTGTAGGCGGAGTCGAAGTAGGTGTAGCCGTTTTCCAGATACAGGTCGACCATTTGCTTTAACTGGTCGATATCGATTGGTGACCGTTCGTCTGTGCCGAGCACCGGTAAGCGCATCAGACCGAATCCTAGTTTTTTAATCTGCTTGCCAAAATAATCCCTCATATGTTTCCTCCATATATTCTGTCGTTGGTCTGTTTTTGGCTTTGCCCAAGCCGGTCTTGAAAGAGTAAGCTTCTTACCCATGGTTTTAAAGACCGTGCTATCTAGCAGCTTATATTATAGTAGCAAAATGCTAAACTAAGGTACCTTGTAGAATAAAGGTGAAAAAATGACTATGCCAAACAAGCTGGACCATAAAAAAGCATTGATCCTCGTCGACATCCAAAATGACTTTTGCCACGGGGGCGCACTAGCCGTCCCGGATGCTGACGAGGTCGTCGATGTGGCCAATCGTCTTGCCTATCAGTTCATCGGCAGTGGAGACATTGTCGTTGCCACCCGTGACCTGCACCCTCCAGACCATGGAAGCTTTGCCTCGCAGGCAAAAGTCGAGGTTGGCACAATCGGGGAACTCGGCGGAATAACCCAGGTCTTTTGGCCAGACCACTGCGTTTTGGGCAGTAAGGGCGCGGATTTTCACCCAGGGCTTCAGCTTGACTTAATAGACCGGGTCTTTGCCAAAGGGCAAGACAAACACATCGACTCTTATTCTGGATTTTTCGACAACGACCATAAAACCTCTACCGGACTCTATGATTTTCTTGTGGAGAAGAACGTGTCGGCAGTGACCATAGTTGGCTTGGCGACTGATTATTGCGTTGCAGCTACAGCTCGTGATGCTATTGCCCTTGGTTTTGACACAACAGTGGTTGCTGAAGGCTGTCGGGCGGTCGATCTGGCTGCAGGCGACGGGGAGCGTGCGCTGGAAGACCTACGCCAAATCGGCGTCACGATAATATAGGTTTTAAGCAAGGCTTTTTCTAGGCATATAGAGTTTAAGGCCCGGATCGTCTCCGGGCCTTAAAACTAGATGTTATCTATGCTTGAACAAGGGGGTCAGCATATTCAAGCATTAGTGGACAGTCTGCGTCTCTCTACTAGAGTCGCCGTACCGACGATAGTGATCAAGGAAGAAACGGATACCGCTATCGCACCAAGGCTGTCACCAGTGGCAGGGGTAGTGATTGTAGTGCCTTCCTCTGGTGTGTACCTCACCCAGACATATGAAACCGGTTCAACGCCGCTGTACTGGCGATAACCGGCCTTTTGCGTTGTCGGGTCATAATTCTCAGCTGTGTATACGAATTCCATCCACTCGTCGACGTTGCCTTGGGTAACATCGACTAAGACAATGTATTTTTCAGCAGTTATGGTCTTCTCCACAGTAACCCTTGCCTCATATGCAGACAAGACACCGACTGAGCCTGAGCCCACTGCCTTGATGTCGCCGTTGACATTTATTACAGCACTGCCGTTTGTATCCGGCCCGCCTGTGCCAAGCACTCCATAGGCCTTGTCGCCGACAACATCGATATTCCCGTTAATCTCGACCAGGCCTTCGCCAAATACCCAGATTCCCGTACCGATGTCACCAGTTACCGAGATATTGCCGTCCATGAACACTACAGCACCGCTTTGGGCATATACCGCCGCTTGCTGGCGTAGGTCTCCTTCTAGCATGCTAGGATCGATCACAATCACGATATTGCCACTGAGGTTTACTTGTGTGCCTAAGTCATAGGTGACAACACCTGAGTAACTGGAATTGATATTTCCCGTGACGTCGACAAATGCTGCGCTGTCGGCGTAAACGCCTATATAAACAGCGTCAATGTCACCTGTCACAAAGACCATGGCACCACTTATTGCGTCCACTCCAAAGAAGTCTGACTGAATGTTCCCGACAACTGTTACAGTCGGAGCATCACCATCGTCGCTTGTAGCATAGACACCGCTACTGCCGGCTGTGATATCTCCTGTAACAGTGACGCTGCCACCGGTGCCAGCTACAACGCCGACATTTTCAGCTGTAATGCTGCCTTGAATGGATATTTCTGCACCATTAGCAGCATTGACACCGTCAGAGCCAGCAATGATGTTCCCGACAACTGATACTTCAGAATCGCCTGAGGCTATTACTGCGCTTTCGGAGGCATTGATATCTGCAACTATCGTTACTACTGAATTGTCACTGGCATCGATTGACTGCTGCACGTTTATAGTGTCAGCTGTAATGGCAGCTTCGCTTCCTCCATCAGCGAGGATGAATTTTGCAGAAAGGCTGCCGCCGCCTTCGATTGTGATAGTGGCTGCATTGCCTAGAGTGATGTAGCCGGTGTTTAAGGCGATATCAAAGCCATCCATGTCAATTGTCAGCTCTGCTGCAGAAAGGCTGATCGTGCAGTCCTCGTCGATATTAGTCAACAAAAGAATCGTCTGCCCTGAGCTAGCGGCTAGAACAGCCTCTTGCAAGGTCGCATACTCGACACTGGTATCGACATTCACACATACCGGTACTACTGGCGCTTCAGCTGCAACGACCACGACTTGAGTCGAGTCGCTGGCAAACACTCCTGGAGGTGGGTCAGTCATTACCTGCGCCCGGCTCCGTATTTGGTAGGTTCCCGGTGCTAGATCTTCCCAGACATCAGAGATCGATGTGGTCCAATCAGTGAAGCTACCGCCTTTGATTTGCCAGTAGCCTACTCGAGCGGCGGGTATGGTGATCGTGCCATCGTTTTCGCCGTAAGCCGTCTCAGCTGTTACAGCAATATCGGCACTTGAGGGGGTAGTGATCCTGGCAGGCACATGAATCTCTACGATGTCATCACTCGGCGAGTTAAGGATCTCTTCAGCAAACGTCAGGTCCTGTCCTATCATGTTTTCATAGACTGGAATCTGTCCTTGAGCGTCTGCGGTATAAATGTCATCGACTGTAGTTGAGTCGTTCCAGATGAAATAGCTTACTCCCGGGTCCAAGCCCTTGAACACTTCATCGACCACATCAATGCTGATTGTTGGAGCAGCTATGGCTTTAGCCGGCAACACCACAGACATCGTTGCCAACATCATCACCGTAATCAAAAACGATATTAACTTGCGCTTCTTTTTTTGCATGCGATCCTCCTGTTTCCACTATCGCCGTTTATTTCGTAATTACGAAAACTTGGGAGCAAAAAACAAACCAGCATGTTTGCTGGCTTGCACGAGTATTATAGTTGATAATGTGATATATGTGTGTTGAATTCCTGTAAAAAACAAAAATGCTAGAAATTCATAGAAGAAGCATTCATCAATTGTGTGTTTAAACCCATTTATGAGAATTCTTGAAAAAAAACTATCAGCCTAGTAACTAAATACTGCTAGATTGACCCTCATTTATCCACATATAAGATAGAATGGTGCACTGTTGTCCAACCGCAATCGCGAAATCTATATATAGGGAGACTATATGAGAATTGGTATTGGTATTGATACTGGTGGCACCTACACTGACGCAGTCGCTTATGACTTTGACACAGCTACTGTGCTAGCCAAGGGTAAGGCGCTGACGACGCGCGAGAATCTGACAATCGGCATTGGGGAGGCGCTAGACAACCTCCCTGCAGAGATTATCCATGAGGCCGAGTTGATTTCTCTTTCTACTACATTGGCGACAAATGCTTGTGTTGAAAATAAAGGCAGCCGTGCAAAATTGGTGATTTATGGTCTAAACGAGACTTATATGGACCGTTTAGGAAACGAAGTCAATAACGAATTAAAGACAGAGAATGTCCGCTGCTTTGATACCCGCGGGTCGGCAGACGGGATGATCGTCGACCAGCCAGACTGGGATATCGTCTTGCCCGAGATAAAGGATTGGGTCAGTGACGCTGACGCCTTGGCGGCAGCTGAGTTGTATTCAATGAACAATGGGGCCCCTTGCGAAAAACGGACCCGTGAGTTCGTCCAAGAGGAACTAGAAATCCCCTTTGTCAGCGCTAACGACCTTTCCAGCCAGGTCAATGTCTTGGAGCGTGGAGCAACAGCCTTGCTAAACGCCCGCTTGCTGCCGATCGTCCAAGAGTTTGTTGCTGCTGTATTGGAAGACTTCTCAAAACGGGAATGCAATGCCCCGATTATGATCGTGCGCTCCGACGGCTCGCTGATGTCAGCCAACCTGTCACTGGCCCGTCCTGTGGAGACAATACTCTCTGGCCCTGCAGCCAGTGTTCTAGCAGGCCGCAATTTCACAGACACCGACGACTACATCATCATCGACATGGGAGGGACTACCACTGACGTCTCGGTGGTACACAACGAACAGCCGGTGATGGCAGACGAGGGAATCATGATTGGTGGTTGGCAGACGCATGTAAAAGGCGTTTACGTCGATACATTTGCCTTGGGCGGAGACAGCAACATCCGTATTGTCGACGACCAGCTGGCCTTGCTGCAGCGCCGGGTGATGCCGCTTTGTGTGGCTGCTGTGCGCTGGCCCCAAGCCATAAAATCCATGCTGTCCAACCTTGTGCTTTCCAAGCGTCGTAGCCATTTCCCGCTGCACGAGTTCTTCTATCTCGTCAAAGAGCCTGCTGACCGTAGCCGTTACAATAATGACGAGCTAGCTTTGATTGACGCCTTGCAAGACGGCCCGATCATCTTAGACGCCATCGAGGAAGTCATCGGCGTCGACCTTTACAATCTCAGCAGCGAGCGCTTAGAACAAGAAGGCATAGTTATGCGTTGCGGCCTAACACCGACTGATTTTATGCATATTAAGGGTGAATACACGGCATACGACACTGAGGCCTCTATGTTGGCTGCCCGCTACATCCTCAATTGTTTCTGGATGCCTGCGACGACTGAAAACATCCAGGCTCTGGCAGACCGTGCTTACGAGCTTGTACAAGGGCGGATGTATGAGAACTTGGTGCGTATCATTATCGCCCAGCAACATGGGCGCAAATTCGCAAAGCTCGACCCACAAACCGAGTATCTCATCAAGAACAGCTGGGAGACTCGCAACAACGATGATGCCGACCTGTTCAGGTATAAATTCGACACTAAAGCCACACTAGTCGGCATTGGCGCTCCCACACACATCTTCTTGCCCGAGGTTGCCCGTGCTCTAGGCACTGACTATGCATACCCTGAGCATGCCGAGGTAGCAAACGCCCTAGGTGCGCTGCGGGCTGACATTCATGCCATTGTGCGGGTCGAAGTCTCCAAGATCATCTCATGGAACGCTGGCATGTACTATGTCGTCCATGCCCCTAGCGGCGCTGTCCGTTACGACGAGCTGGACGATGCCTTAGAAGCTGCTAAAGCTGCATCGATCATTGCTGCCCAATTAGAGGCGCGTGCCCGTGGGGCCCTAGGCGAGCTTGCTGTCGAAACCACTGTCGGAGCCAGCTCTGTGTCTAGCAAAGAAGGCGGATCTGTGGCATTGAGCTATGCCGCCGAGTCAATAGTCACTGTACGCTTCGATTTATAAGCAGCTTCACGCCAGACTGTTGATTTATAGTTTTAAACTTATTAAAACCGGCCGCCTTTAAAAGGGGCCGGTTTTTTAACTTTATAGTCTTTTTACGAGCTTCCCTCGCCTATTGGCCTAGATGCTTAGTATTTCCCTTGCTTTTTGCAATGCTTCGTCTAAGCCGCTGGCAAGGCTGCCTCCAGCTTGGGCCATCGAGGGACGCCCACCGCCTCCCCCTTGGATCAGGGGTGCGATCTCTTTAATCAGCTGGTTGGCATTAAAACCTGCGCTAACGGCTGCTTCGGTCCCTGCTGCTATCAACAAAGGGCTTCCCTCGTCAGTGCTGCCGCCAATAACCAAGACAGCCTTGCCCTGGTTATAGCTATCCAGCATTAATTGGTCGCGGATACGGTCCCAAAGACTACGCATCTCGCCTGCTTCTAGTCCGTCCGTCCGGGTAACGATTGTTGCATAAGGCGAATTCACAAGCCGGTCTCTCATAAGCCCGGCAACGCTAGCCGCAAGCTCTTCTTTGCGCCCGGCTCTTTTTTGTACCTCTAACTCTTTTACCCGCTCCTGCAAAGCCTCGATCCGCTCTACCAAATCATCAGGCCGAGCCTTTAAAGCAAGCGAGGCTGCCCGCAGCTGCCGTTCTGTTTGCATGACCTGCGCCAAGGCATCATAGCTGGTCACCGCTTCAATGCGGCGTAGGGCAGAGCCGACCGAAGCCTCATAGACGATTTTCAAAAACCCGATCTGCGCAGTATGTTTGACATGTGTCCCACCGCATAGCTCATGGGACTCTTCTCCTGCTGAAAGCACACGGACATCGTCTTCGTACTTCTCCCCAAAAAGCGCTATCACACCTGCAGCACGGGCCTCCTCAAGGCTGGTATATGAAGCACTCACATCGCTGTCCGCCATGATCAGCTGGTTAGCCAAAGTCTCCGTAGCATCCAGTTGGTCAGTGCTAAGCTGCTCAAAATGGGTGAAATCAAAGCGTAGCCGGTCGGGAGCAACCAGGGAGCCGGCTTGCTTGACATGGTCGCCCACTACTTGGCGAAGGGCGTAATGGAGGAGATGGGTGGCAGTGTGGTTGCGCTCGATTCGCTGGCGGCGCTTAAGGTCGATTGCTGCATGCACCTGGTCACCGACCTTTATCCTGGCCAGAGCCCTTCCAATGTGGGCGTGAATATGCTCATGCGTTTGAGTGTCGCTTACTATAAAGGCCTCTGTGCCATTGACGGCCAGGCTTCCCGTGTCGCCCACCTGTCCGCCCATTTCGGCATAGAAGGGACTGCGGTCAAGGATGATTTGCGCATCTTGATGCGCCTCGGCTTGGTCAACCAAAAAGACAGAGCCGCCCTCTTCAATAATTATTGCTAGTACTATAGCGTCTATCTCGGAATAGTCGTAACCGACGAACTCGGTGGGGCCGAACTGCTGGGCCAGGTCGCTAAAAATACCTCCCACGCTCGCCCAGGCCTCGTCTTTTACAGCTCCACGGGCCCGCTGGCGCTGGTCTTCCATATATTCATCGAAGGTCTGACGGTCCACTGAGACACCCTGCTCTGTGGCAATCTCAATCGTTAGATCGATAGGAAAGCCATAACGGTCGTGCAATTCGAAAGCTACCTTGCCATCAAGCGTGTCGTTTGCCGAAAGCAACTGCAGCTGTTCGTCAAGGTAGGTCTGACCGAGTCGGAGGGTCTGCATAAAACGTTCTTCCTCGGCTAGCACAACACGCTCGATCAAGGTTTGGTTCTCTTTGACCTCCGGGTAGACATCCCCCATCTTACTGACGATTAAGGGCACCGCCTTATGCAAAAAAGGCGGCTCGATGCCGATCAGGTGCCCATAACGCACAGCCCGGCGAAGCAGGCGTCGAAGCACGTACGAACGCCCTTCGTTACCAGGCAAAACCCCGTCGCCAACCAAAAAAGCACAGGAACGGACATGGTCTGCGATAATCCTCATGGCTATATCGTCTTGCTCGTTTGTCCCATAGGCCAAACCTGACAACTGTTCACAGTAGGCTATCAGCTCGCGTAGCACATCTGACTCAAAGACGCTTTTTAAGCCATTGACAACGACCAAGGTGCGTTCAAGCCCCATCCCCGTATCGATGTTCTTCTTGGGGAGAGGGACAAGCGTTCCGTCTTCTTGGCTGTCATATTGGGTGAAAACCAAGTTCCAGAATTCTATATACCGGTCACAGTCACAGCCAGGGGCACAATCTGGCGACCCACAACCGAGCTCTTCGCCCAAATCGTAGTAAAGCTCGCTACAAGGGCCACATGGCCCTGTCGGGCCTGCCCGCCAAAAGTTATCGTCCTCCCCAAGCCGCGAGATGTGGCTTTCGGGGACACCGAGTGACTGCCAAATAGCAAATGTCTCATCGTCATCGGTAAAGACAGTGAAGTAAATACGCTCAAAGTCAAAGCCTAAGACATCAAGGCTGAACTCCAAGGCCCAAGAGCACATCTCCTCTTTGAAATAAGCCCCGAATGAGAAATTACCGAGCATTTCGAAGAACGATAGATGCCTTGCATCAGTGCCAATGACATCGATGTCTGTAGTACGCACGCATTTCTGTGCGGTAGTAGTGCCGATGTAGGCCTCGTCCAGCTGCTTTTGCTGTAAGAACCACGGTTTGAACTGGACCATCCCTGCGCTGGTTAAGAGCATTGACGGGTCATCGGGGACCAGCGAGCTGGAAGGCCAGCGCTGGCAGCCTTTCGATTCGAAGAAAGCCAGGTACTTTTCTCTGAGTTCAGCACTGTTCATGAGTCACTCTTTTCGTCTAATGAAGTGTCTGGGAAAACTGTATTTGACATTGTAGGTTTTTTCGTGGGCTTCTCCCCATTTTTTTGGGCTTTTCTAAAGAAAGCACCCTCCTTGTGGCTGATTCTTCGGTCGCTGTTCTTTTCAAAAAAGTAGACAAAGATGCTCTTAGTTGCTGCTAGCAGAGGAATTGCCACTATTAGTCCGGGTACGCCAGCTAGCGCTCCCCCGGCCAGTACACCCACCAGGATAATAGCTGGATGCAGCTC
>JGI24702J35022_10002521_pt1 | contig 11147 bp, 8 predicted proteins | sample TergutTh196P4_FD_35022 | JGI IMG/M metagenome (IMG submission 35022)
CGCGATTTATCTGCTGCTCATTCAATACTTCTCCGCAGTGCATACTACATGCGCTACTCATTACTACTTACACTACATGCGCTATTCATACTACTCATTATACATACTCTACCTGCGCTTTCCGCAGCTCTCCCGTCAGGAATTCCGCCATATGATCAAAGCCATGTGTGTGAAACGCCGGATATCCATAACATTATGAACATCAGGAACAATTTAGGAACAATTTAGGAACAATTTAGGAACAATTAATTACATACTTTCGTCTAAGAGTATAACAGAATTGCGCAAAAGTGTGTATGATAGTTTTAAGTAAAAGTGAAAAGGGAAAGATAAAGGGAGAGAGAACGATAAACTGAAAGGGAAAAGGAACGATTTATGTATAAGAACATATTGTGCGTACTGCTATCCATTGCTATTATTGCTGGAGGTATTTCAAGTTTTCCTGCTGTTGCGCTGTCATGGACACTGGAAGAAAAAACGACTATGCTCAATCAGCTTGGCTTATTTTTCGGTACTGGGAACGGTTACGAGCTTGACGGGCAAGTTACCCGCGCTCAGGCGGTCACTATGGTTCTCCGATATGTTGGAGTTATGACCCTTGAGTATAATTCAGCAGCAGCCGTGTTTGAGGATGTTCCGGAAAACCACTGGGCTGACGGAAATATAGGCAAAGCCGTTAAGCTAAACATCGCAAAGGGCACAAGTGAGAAAACTTTCGAGCCCGAGGAACCGGTGACGGCGCCTGAGTTTGTAACCTTTATGCTTAGGGCGATAGGTTATTCCGGCGTTGATCTTGAGAATTGCATTGAGCTTGCCCTTGAATGCGGCGTCTTAGCGCAGGATACATTGCAACCGGCTGACGCCGGATTTAATCGTGGAGACATGGTGGCAGTATGCTGGCAAACCCTTGACGCAAAAAGAGTTAATGGCATGAGTGTCTGGAAATTTCTTGGCTTTTTTGCCCTGGATAGCTACGTATTTTCAGATGAATCCGTAATTTCAGATGAATCCATAATTTCAGATGAATTTGAGTTTAATCTGTCTCTGCTCAAAAAAATTGAGTCATCCGATGATGGAAAAGAAAAGAACTTTATGTTTTCGCCCTTTTCAATAAAAATGGCCTTTATGATGGCGGCAAACGGGGCCGAGGGTGAAACAGGGGACGAAATCCTGAAGGCTTTTGGCATTAGCGACTTAAATAAATACAATGAAACTGCCCAAAAGACTATTGAAGCGGCAAAAGAAAACGAGGAATTTAAGCTCAATATTGCCAATTCTATTTGGTTTAACAGCGACTACTACAAAACACCATCGACACAATTCACTGATACATATAAACAGGCCATAAGTAAATACTATTATGCCGAAGCGCGCGAAACAGACAATGCAAATGCAGTAAAAACGATAAACGATTGGGTCAGCGAGAATACAAACGAAAAAATCAAGAATGTGATCTCCGATCCGAATTTCCTTGCCGCACTTATTAATACCATCTATTTCAAAGCGGATTGGACGCTCCAATTTAAAAAAGAGTCAACAGTCAAAGCGGATTTCACGGACAAAAATAAAAAAATAGCGCAAACTGATTTTATGCAGCAAACCGCCTATTTCGAATACTTTGAAAACGAACGTATGCAGATGCTCAATATGCCGTATCGGGGTTCCGATATCAGCATGTATGTTTTCCTGCCTAAAAAGGACGCAGAAATAACATCGTCAGATCTGAGTTTTGCGATTCATTCAAAAGACACGCAAGAAGTATATGTTAAAATGCCAAAGTACAAGACCGAGTTCAGTATTATCCTGAATAATATTATGAAAGAACTTGGAGTTAAAAAGGCGTTTGACTCAAGTTGCATGGACTTTCGCGACGTGATGTTCAGCGGCGTACCGGCAGGTGACAGCGTTTATATTGATCTGGTTATACATAAATCATTTATTGAGGTTGACGAGAAGGGAACGGAAGCCGCCGCCGCGACAGTGATCAGCATGGTCGCTGAGTCTATCGCGCCGGATCTGAAGCCTGAACCAAAACAATTTATCGCCGACCATCCTTTTGTATATGTGATCCGTGACAATACGAGCGGTGAAGTCCTGTTTATGGGGCAATACGCATATGTAGAATAAGATGAAATATAAGGAGGAATAGAGAGTGGATAAAGCCATACATGACGGAGTAAAAAGAACCGGAACGCAAGCAGTTTTGTTGAAGCAAAACGTCCTTATTGTTTGGAAACCAGAGTACAATTTAGGAATACCAATAATTGACGAACAGCACAGGGGGATCGTATCGACAATCAATTCGTTACACTTCGGGATGCAAAGCAAGTATGCGAAAGAAATGCTCACACCGATTATAGAAATGATGCATAGTTACACGCTGATACATTTCCATTTAGAAGAAGATTTTCTTGAAAAAATTAATTCTCCTGAAGCTCAAAGGCATATTGGACTGCACCTCGAATTGTCGCAAGAGTTGGATAGAACGGGAAGGGACACCATGTTGAATAGAGATCCTTATAAGTTTGTGGGTTTCCTGAAACAATGGTGGCTGGATCATATTTGCTGCGAAGACCTGATCTTTCGCGATAATCTTTACTCAAATGAAAAATAACGCGCCATTTTAAGGCAAGCTAAACTGTCGAGCATCTCCATCATATCCATTACATCCGAATGGATCATATCGCTTCAGGGTTGAGTTGCGAGTCTCCATCGCCTTCACGGAATGTATTCCACGCCGGAGTTCCGCAACATACGCGCTGGACAGCGTGTAATCGCCTGGCTTCCCGAAGGGTTGCCCGATGATGTAACATATGTTGGCAACATCATTGGTAACTTACGGCACAGGAACTGCAATAAAAAGCGAGTTGTTTAAGCCGGAAGTTGCTAAACATCGCGCGAGAGCGCGGCGCGCGGACAGCGTCCGCGTGAGGCGAGGGGAACCACGCTTCGCCGAGCCGAGTTGGGTTGCGGGCGCTAGCCCGCTTTATCAAACCTATGTACAATCCAGGCTGTCCGAAAATAAATTGCCGATACAATAATTATACCTATAAGAGCAACATTCCATTTGCATTATCATATTCATTATCGAATTTCCGAATTTTCAAACGAATTTTCAAAGGTTTCAAATATTGTACGCCTTTTCGTATGTGTTGCGGATTAGCGTGTATTTGTGTTATTATCTTGAGAAAGATAATTATGAAGGTATATTTTTTGAAATGATTTAATGGCTCATCCCTCAAAACGGAGGAAAGTAAGCGAAAAAGAGCAGGGAAAAGCAGGCGAAAAAGAGCAGGGAAAAGCAGGCGAAAAAGAGAAGAGGAAAGTAAGCGAAAAAGAGTAGAGAGAGGTAAGCGAAAAAGAGCAGAGGGAAGAATAGCTGAGAAGAGAAGGGGCTGTTTTATGCGTATTGGAAAATTTCATATAAAGTCGGTTATCTTGCTCATTCTTATGTATATTACGCTTTTCTGTATCTTTTCAATGAACGCGCAAGCGAATGAAAGTATACCGGAAACTGTCAGAATCGGGTTGTATTTTTCGGATCAGAGGACGGGGAGCGCCCCGGTATCCTCTGTTTCTATTTATTGCGCCTCGGGAATTGATGTGGCGCATTGCAAAAATAACGGCGAAAACTCGTTAATATTTAATTTTAGATTTTTGCGGGAATCCTCCCGGCTGGAGCTATTTAAATACAGTTTTAGTAATAGATGCTCTGTTGCGGTCGTCACTGGATCGCAAACCCTGTCAGCCGCGCTGTGGACGATGGAGGATTTAGCTACTAAGGGCTATTCGCCGCTACTAGCTTATGTGGGTAGTTGGAAAGTTCTGGTCGGGGGCTTTGACGGCTTGGAGGAGGCGTCAGCATACATTGACGGAACGCTTAGGAGCGCACTACCGGGTTACAATTTCGAAGCTACCAATCTATCCGGGATTTATACTGGTCTGAGTGTTGACGGGGGCCTGTCATTTATCTTTGACGCAGTGTCCGGAGATATACGGTTAAGCCCCGCAAATGGAAGCCAAAGCCCCATATTGGTGGAAAACAGGCTGTACAGGGGGCATATCGAGGTGTTGAGGACTTCAGAGGGCGATATGACGGTCGTGAATGTTTTGAGCCTGAATGATTACCTATATGGCGTGGTGCCGAGAGAGATTCAGGCGGTTTCAAATGCTGAGGCGTTGAAGGCGCAAGCGGTTGCCGCGAGGACATATACGATAAACTCGATGGGCAAGCACCAATCGCTGAGATTTGACCTCTGCAATGAGACAGAGTGTCAGGTCTATGGCGGCATGTCGGATGAAGATGTAAACACCACAAAAGCAGTTGATGATACGAATAATGAAATTGTGAGATGGCAAGGCGATCCCGCTCAAGTTTTCTACTTCGCATCCAGCGGAGGCCACACGGAAAATGTTAAAAATGTCTGGGGCACAGAATTTCCATATCTGGAAGGGGTCGAAGACAGGTATGAGTCCGGGACTTCATATAGGTACAGATGGGAAACGACATATACAGCTGCTCAGATCAGGGATCAATTGTTGGAAGCGGGCGTTGACATAGGGAACATAAGGAGTGTTTCAATAACGGCAATGTCCGATGCCGGGAGGGCGATTGAGGTTACCGTGACCGGAACGAAAGGGTCAAAGATATACGAAAATGAGGAGTGCAGATATTTCTTAAAAGATTTGTACAGTCAGCTGTATAATGTCAGGGCCGTCGGAGGGGAGGGCAACGACGCTACGCTGGTTGGAGTGAACGCCATGACGATCGACGGCGCCGGAAACCGCAAGGATTTGTACCTTTCAGGTATAAAGGCTGCAAGCGCGACTGGATTCGCAGATCTTCCAAGCGGCGGAGGGCTGGTGGTCCAATCAAAGTCAGGGAAATCAGCATTTCCGACTGTCGGCGATAGATTCACCTTCAGCGGCAGAGGCTGGGGGCACGGCGTTGGTATGAGTCAGGAAGGCGCCAAAGGGATGGCGGCGGCAGGATTTACATACATTCAGATTTTAAAACACTATTTTCCTGGATGCGACGTTGGGTGAAGGTGCACGGAACTCCCAGGAACGACGATGGGTGAAGGGGCACGAATTCTCGGACTCGACGTTGGGTGAAGGGGCTGGAACTCCCAGACGCAACGTTGAGTGTATGGATGTGGATTTCAGAGAGCGACGATGGGTGGAGGAACAGGAGCAAATATAAGGTATGCACAGAGACGAAAAGTGGTTTATAAAGAATAAAAAAGGAGACACCCGTGGCATTTCCGAAGATTTGGGGATAAGCGACGTGTTGTCGCGAATCTTAGTCAATAGGCAAATCAACACTAAACAGAGCGCACGAGAGTTTTTACATCCGAATTTAAAAGGTATGCATGATCCTTTCTTGTTAAAGGATATGGATAAGGCGCTCGATATCATAATCGGCGCCATTGAGGACGGAACAAAAATCCTGTTAGTCGGAGACTATGACGTTGACGGCGTTATGGGGCTGGCGCTCCTGCACGAGGCCCTCTCGAAGTACTGCTCTGACATTGCGCATTATATACCACACCGCCTTGACGACGGATACGGCCTCAACAGTAAAGCTATTGAAAAGGCGCGCGACGAATCAATAGGTCTCATTATAACCTGTGATAACGGCGTCTCTTCTTTCGAACCTGTGGAGGAGGCAAAAAAGCTTGGAATTTCGGTAATAGTGACAGACCATCATGACGTGCTTTACACAACTGATGCTCCTGGGAACGCACCCCTTCCGCGCCTTGTTCAGGCTGATGCTGTCATCGACCCAAAGCAGCCGGAGTGCGGCTATCCGTTTAAGCAGTTGTGCGGAACCGGCGTCGCTTATAAACTGGTAACCGCACTGTTTCGACGGCTCGGAGAGCCGGTTGTTCAGGCGGAATACAAAAAACTTTTTACATATGTGGCTGTTGCAACTCTGTGTGACGTTGTAGAACTTACGGATGAAAACAGGGCGTTTGTCCACTATGGGATGAAGTTTATAAACGAGGGAATAGGCAGTGAAGGACTCCGAGCATTGATAGAAGCATGCGGACTCGTGGTTGGGGAGATAGATTCATATAGCATTGGGCATATATTGGGGCCTTGCATAAACGCCGCCGGTCGTATCGAGTCCGCCGAAAAGTCTTTTGCTCTTTTTAATACAAATGATTATCGTGAGGCCTTAGATTTGGCAGTTTCACTCTGTGAATTGAATAAAGAAAGACAGCAGATTACGATGGATGCGTTTGAAATATCGATCGGGTTGCTCACTGAGGGGGGAGAGCAACCCGACGATAACGTTATAGTGCTTTATTTGCCTGATATTCACGAGAGTGTTGCCGGAATAGTCGCAGGGAGAATTAGAGACAGATTCGCTCGCCCGGCTATTGTGCTAACAAACACAAAAGACGGTAAAGTAAAGGGGTCGGGAAGGTCATTAGACGGCTTTGACATGTTCTCGTGCTTGAATGAATTGAACGATCGGAGAGGGATACTGCTCAACTTCGGCGGACACAGCATGGCTGTGGGGCTTTCTTTGAAGAATGACGACGTCGATGTATTGAAAGAAGAGATCAAAAACAGTTTTGACGCAGGGGCGTTAAGCTTGGCCCCCAAGGTTATGATTGATTTGGAGTACCCGATTGACGATCTGAATAAGACGCTTATTGATGAGTTAAAACTGCTCGAACCGTATGGTAAGGGGAATTCAAAACCTCTTTTTGCTGCAAAAGGTATAAATATAGAATATGCGGCTTTGGTGGGACAGAAGCGAAATGTTATAAAACTCAAATTGTCATCGAATAATTCGGAGAAAAAGGACATCATCATTAATAATAATAGTAGTGGTGGTAGTGGTAGTGGTAGTGGTAGTAACAGCAGTAGTAGTGGTAGTAACAGCAGTAGTAGTGGTAGTAACAGCAGCAGTAGTGGTAGTAACAGCAGCAGTAGCAATAATAATAGTAATAGCGGTAATAATAGCAAGATGAAGAAGAGCATTGACGCGGTCTATTTTGGGGATATCGAGGCATTCCTTGAAGCTATTGGTCTCAGCGCTGATAGAGGCGAGCTGTTAATATCAGACGGGCCGCCTGTGTACGCGGACATTGTTTATTGCCCGGATGTTAATACATACAGAGGGTTGGAAAAGGTACAATTGATTATACAGAATATCCGTCGCGCTATCTAGCGCACTGGGCGGATGGAGCGACGGACATATGTGGCGATGGACATACGTGGCGATTGGGACATACGTGGGAATTGGGACATATATGGCGATTGGGACATACGGGACGATTGGGACACACGGGACGGCGGATAAACGTGTCGGCGGACATATGTGGCGGCGGGTATACGGGGCGATGGACACACGGGGCGGACAAACATGCCGGCGGACATACGCGGCGGTAGCCAAAGGGGTTTGCGGATGGAAGCGCATGATGGCAAATCCATAGAGAGGGGGTGCGGGCTTGGCGGAGGAATACGAGAAGCTTATTGAGTCAATCAAGAAGTACGGCAGAAAATTTGACTTTGAACTGCTGGAAAAGGCGTATAATTTTGCCAGGTTGGCGCACGAAGGGCAGATTAGGGCTTCCGGCGAGCCATATATTATTCATCCGCTTCATGTGGCGACGACCCTTGCGGACCTTGAACTGGACGAAGTATGCATAATTGCAGGCCTGCTGCACGACGTGGTCGAAGACACGGACGCCACACTCGAGAATGTGCGGGAAGAATTTGGCGATGAGGTCGCGATAATAGTAGATGGTGTGACAAAACTGACAAAAATTCCTTATACAACAAAGGAAGAGCAGCAAGCCGAAAACATCAGAAAGATGTTTTTGGCCATGTCAAAGGATCTCAGAGTGATTCTGGTAAAACTGGCGGACAGGCTTCACAATATGCGCACTCTAAGTAATATGCCAGAGGAGCACCGTAAGCAGAAAGCAAAGGAGACGCTAGAGATTTACGCGCCGCTTGCAAAAAGGCTCGGCATTTATAAGCTCCAGAGTCATCTTGAAGACTTGAGCCTTATGTATCTTGAACCTGAAAATTACAAGGAACTTATGGAACAATTATCCGAGAAGTGGGAGGAGCGCGAGTCTTCAATTTTTGATATGTCCTCAAAACTGGAAGTAAAAATCAAAGAATTGGGGTTTGACGTGCATGTTGAAGACAGGCTCAAACACCTTTACAGCATCTATAATAAGGTCAACAAACAGGGCAAGTCCCTGGACGAGGTTTATGATATTTTTGCAATAAGGATTATAGTGAATCTGGTCAGTGAATGTTATATTGTGCTTGGAAAGGTACATGAAGAATATCGTCCCATTTCAGGGAGGTTTAAAGATTATATTGCGACTCCTAAGCCCAATATGTACCGATCATTGCACACGACTCTGATTGGAGACAATGGTATACCTTTTGAGGTGCAGATTAGGACTTGGGAGATGCACAAAGTTGCAGAAGATGGGATCGCAGCACACTGGCGCTACAAAGAAAAGGGCGATTCAAAGGATGGGTCATATTATCGGGGCGCATCGGTATACAAGGAGGCGTCCGCTGACATTGTTTCACCACAAAATGAGAATGATCTAAAGTTAGCATGGCTCAAGCAGTTGATAGAATGGCAAAAAGAGTTGCAGGATCCGGGAGATTTTGTCGATTCACTGAAGATGGATCTCTTCTCGGGCGAGGTCTTTGTGTTCTCGCCAAAAGGGGATGTATTTGACCTTCCTAACGGTTCAACGCCTATTGATTTTGCGTACGCCGTCCACAGCGCGGTGGGTAACAGGATGACCGGCGCGCGGGTTAACGGAAGGATTGTGCCACTCGGGTACCAACTGCAAAATGGTGATATTGTCGAAGTTATCACATCTACAAGCACACGCGGCCCAAGCCGGGATTGGCTTAAGATAGTTAAGAGCAGTCAAGCGCGAAATAAAATCAGCCAATGGTTTAAAAAAGAGAACAGGGAAGAGAATATTGTCAGAGGAAAGGAATTGATAGAGAAGGAATTGAAAAAACAGGGGTTTTCCTATTCACAGTTATTCAAGTCTGAATGGGTGGAGCTCTTGTTGAGGAGGTATAGTATTCCTGCTCTGGAAGACATCTATTCGACTGTAGGTTACGGTGGCATAAGCGCCGGCAGGATTGTTACGAGGCTTGCCGACGAGTATAGAAAGGCTAATAAAATAGAAACTCTTGCCGATATTGCTCGCGATGGAAAAGATATTCAGCCGCAGGTGGTGAAAAAACCAAGTCCCCACGAGAGTGGTATTGTGGTAAACGGGTTGGATAACTGCCTGATAAGACTATCAAAATGTTGTAACCCTGTCCCGGGAGACCTGATTATCGGTTATACTACACGTTCCAGGGGCGTATCGGTACACAGGCCGGATTGCCCAAATGTAGTTGGGAACGTGGATGATGAAAATCGGTTGGTGGAGGTGTCATGGAACGTTGACCTCGAAGTCTCATACTTGGCTGATATAACCATTGTCGCAAACGACAGGGGAGGGCTAATGATGGACATCACAAGTATAATAACAGCGGCGAACATCTCAATGAAAAACATAAACGCGAGGATAGCGAAGAATGATTTTGCAATGATCAGCCTAACGCTTGAAATAAGCAATACGGTACAATTGGACAGTATTATAAGGAAACTGATGAGCCTTAAAGGCGTTATAAATGTAACAAGGGCAAAGCAGTAGCGGCAAAACGACGGGGCGTGGAAGCGGGCAAGAGCAAAAGCTACGGGGCGTAGAAGCTGGCAAAGAGTAAAAGCTACTGGAATCGGCAAAGAGAGGAAGCGGGTATAAAAGTAAAGGATGAGGGCAGTTATTCAGCGGGTAAAAAATGCAAAAGTTGTTGTTGGTGAAGAGGTTACTGGTCAAATTGGGGCTGGACTGTTGATTCTTGTCGCTGTCGGGCAGGGTGACGACGAAAGCGACGTCGAGTGGGCTGTTGATAAAATAGCCGACTTAAGAATTTTCGAAGACGAGAACAGCAAGATGAATTTGTCAGTGAAGGATGTAAACGGCGGATTACTCATTGTGTCTCAGTTTACGCTATACGGCGACATACGCAAAGGCAGGCGACCGTCGTTCACTAATTCCATGCCGCCTGATGAGGCCGAAAAAATGTACGATAGATTTGTAGAGAAATGCAAAGCGACAGAACTCAATGTTGAAACAGGGGTGTTTAAGGCAATGATGCAAGTTCATCTTGTTAATGACGGACCTGTTACTTTGCTGCTTGACACAATTGACAGAAAGCGCAGCCGAAGAGGTTGATATGACGACGAAGCGGTTAGTTTGCAGTTGGACATGGCGGGCGGAAAACACAGTCGGAGAGGTTGATATGACGACGAAGTGGTTAGTTTGTCTTGGACATAGCGGGCGGAAAACACAGTCGGAGAGGTTAAAATGATGATTATTAAACGGGTTCATGGAGGGCTTGCGGATTCAAATTCCTATCTGGTTGGAGATGGAAGTAAAGCAGTGATAATCGATGTAGGAGTTGAGAAAGACAACATTTTTAGAATGGTTAGTGAGTCAGGCATGATCCCTATATATGTATTGCTGACGCATTATCATTATGACCACATACTCAGTCTGAACGAAGTGCGGGACAGATTTGGAATTTCAGCCGCGATTCATAGGTATGACGCGCCTGTGGTAACTGACGACGAACGTAACGGCGCCAGGCTTTTTGGTGGTTCCGGCGGTATCCATCCGGTTGAAAACCTATTGGAAGACGGGCAAATACTCAAAGTTGGAAGTATCGATTATAAGATAATCCACACGCCTGGGCACACACCCGGGGGCATATGCATTCTGACTGAAAACGCTATTTTCACAGGAGACACTCTTTTTAAAAGATTGATTGGGCGCACAGATCTTGGCGACGGAGACTATCAAATACTGATCGACTCCATTAATAATAGAATTATGCCGCTTAGAGATGAAGTATTGATATACCCCGGTCACGGAGAGCACTCAACGGTTGGCGACGAAAGAAGACGCAACCCATTTCTGGCGGAAGGACGCGGCATACCACGCCCTTAAAATAACACTGTCGCATACTGCGTCTCTGAAACAGCACTGACGCATGCCATACCTCTGAAATAACACCGACGCATACCG
>JGI24702J35022_10002522_pt1 | contig 11145 bp, 10 predicted proteins | sample TergutTh196P4_FD_35022 | JGI IMG/M metagenome (IMG submission 35022)
CAACTATTGAAGCGTTATACGAAACCGCCCGCGCTATTTCGCAGCCCTGCTGCTGGCTGATTGAAAGGCTGGCCATCCTGGCTCCGGGATCAAAACTGTAATTAAGTCCTTCAAGAAGGGTGGTTGTGTCCCGGTTCATTTTTTTGTGATCTATAAAGCCAAGTTTATTCAACGGTTCCCTGCCCAGCCATAAATTTTGTGCTACTGAGCGTTCGGGAACATTGGAAAGTTCCTGGTGGATCATGGACACCCCGGCAGCCATCGCGTCAGCGGCGCTGTTAAACCGGCATTCCCTGTTGTTAACGAATATGGTTCCCCCGTCCATCTTGTAAATACCGAAAAGGCATTTCATCAGAGTGGATTTTCCGGCGCCGTTTTCGCCCATAAGGGCATGAACGGTTCCGCTTTTTACCGAAAAAGAGACATCGTCAAGGGCGAGAACACCCGGAAACCGCTTGGTTACTCCGCGCATATCAAGAATATTATTTGCCATTGCAACCTCTGTTCAAGGTAAAAGGTAAATTAAAAGGTAACAGGTTAGGAATCCGGCTTGAAGGTCCTAACCCTGTTACTTGCAGCCTGTTGTTTACTATCCTTTACCTTTTACCTCTTGCTTTTTGCCTTTCTTAATGAGTCTTATAATAATCTGAGTCTTTGTCTACAGGTACAAAGGGAACAAGGTAGCACTGCCCGATGACGGAAGCATCGTTTGCAGGAGCTTCGTCAATGGGTGTAGTGGCAGCCGGGGTTCCTCCAGCGGGATTTCCGGCCTTATATGTGCCGGTAGCCATCTGATAAATCACATCAAAGGCGGCAGCCGACTGGCCGACTGCATCCTGCAGAACTGTTGCGTAAAGTTCGTTCCTCTTCATTGAGGCAATGGCATCACCGGTCGCATCAATACCGAGTACCGGAACCGTAAGCCTGGTGCCATCGCTGGTGTCGCTCTTTACAAGGCCGTTTTGGATCATGGACTGCACCGCTCCCAGCGCCATTCCGTCATTCTGAGCGGCAACGATATTGAACCTGTCACGGAAGGAGGCGATCCATGCGTTCATCTTCTCATTTGACTGATCCGGGCTCCAGTTGGCTGTGTCTTCAGCAACTATATTCACTGTATAGCCGCGGGTCTGGAGTTCCGCAAGGAGACCGGCACGTCTGTTAACCTGAGCGGGATGGCCGAGCTGTCCGTTAATCAGGATCATATTCAAAGCCTTGCCGGGCGCCTTGGCGGGGTTCTTGTCAAAGTAATCGGCGATAAGCTGGCCCTGGAACCGCCCGCCCACAAATTCCGGTGAAGAAGCGTAGAAAAAGTTTTTTCCTACTTTAAGTGACGCGACAGTGGGCTGAATATTGGAATAGGCAGCAGCTCCGCCCTTTGCCTGTATGTCCCTGTTCATCTGTTCGGAAAGTTCGGAAACACAGGGGATGATCACAAAGTACTTGTAGCCCTGGTTAAGCAGGGTCTGGAGCTGGGTGAGCTGTGTTGCACCGTCACTCCGGGCATCCTGTACATTTAAATCAACGCCGTACTGGGCAGCCAATTTCCTGACATTGTCCGAATAATCTTTCAGGAACTGCTCGTCCATGTTTCTCATCATCAGTGCGATCTGCACCTTGCCGCTTCCGGAAGCTTGTTGTCCTCCAACAGCAAACACCGCCGATGATATTGCCAGCAATACCACCAAAATCAAAGCGATTTTTTTCATTACTTTCTCCTCGCAATAATATAAGGGAACTATGGTTCAGGAGAACAATGGTTCCCAAAGATCCGGTTTAACAAACCGTAAATCTTTCATTTGTACATCGGCCCCAATGCCGCACATGAACGGTAATCTGCGCCTTCCCTGTCCATGCCGAACGCGTTCCAGTAATTGGGACGGAAGATCTTTTCCTCCGGGACATTGTGCATACACACCGGAATCCGCAGAATGGAACAAAGCGAGATTAAATCCGCGCCGATATGGCCGTAAGAAATTGAGCCGTGGTTTGCGCCCCAGTTGTTCATCACATCGTAAGCGGTTTTAAAGGGGCCGGAACCGGTTACCCTTGGCGCGAACCAGGTGCAGGGCCAGGTATAATCAGTCCTCTTCCAGAGAATATCTGAAACACTTTCCGGCAGGTTCAAAGTCCAGCCTTCGGCGATCTGCAGCACCGGCCCAACTCCCTTAACGATGTTTAGCCGGGACATGGTAACCGGCATTTCTGCCCTTGTAATAAAACGCGATGAAAAGCCGCCGCCGCGGAAATAGCCGTAATCAGCCGCGTTCCAGGTGGTTGCTTCAAGACAGGCTTTCCAGTCAGCCTCGGTTACATCCCAGAAAGGTTTCATCATGCCTTTCCCGTCCCGATCCTTCATCTCTCCGGAAGCGTCTACACAGGCGGCGCCGGAATTTATCAAATGGATAAAACCGCCCGCTTCTTTTGCAATGCCGGTCAAATCGTAGCCGGTTACGCGTTTAACGGCTTCAGGACTCCAATAGGTACGCACGTCGGCGAAAATTTGGGCCGTTCCTGTCAACAGTTTTCCGAATAACATTCCAACGCCGTTTAAGGTATCATTCTCGGTTGCAAGAATATAAGGTTCCCTTGCGCCTTCCCAGTCAAAGGAGGAATTCATTAGGGATTCGGGGAAATCGCAATTACCGTAGAAGTCCGTCCACTGGCGCTGGCCCTGGAAGCCGCCGGCAATGGCATTATGGCCCAGCCGCTCTTCCTCACAGCCTGAGGGCAGATTGGGATTCCCGTTAAAAAGGTCCTTTATTATGCACATCATCTTAACTATGAATTCCCAGGCCTTGTCCTGATCCGCCCTGGAACGCTGCAGTTCTGCAGGGTTCTTGTCAAAGCCTTCCTTGCAATACTGTTTGGTCCAGGCAAGGGCTTTTTGAAATTCTTTTTCATCGTAAATGCCGTTTTCCATACGCCGGATTATTTCTACCTCGTCAACACTTTCTACCCGCATGCCAAGGTATTCTTCAAAGAATTCCGGATTGATAATTGAACCGGCGATTCCCATGCAAATGGAACCGATTTGCAGATAACTTTTTCCCCTCATGGTGGCAGCGGCCAGAGCGGCTCTGCCGAAACGCAGGATTTTTTCTTCGACATCGGCGGGAATATCCGTGTCACTGGCATTTTGTACATCATGGCCGTAGATACCAAAGGCAGGCAATCCTTTTTGGGCATGAGCAGCCAGTACCGAAGCCAGGTAAACGGCGCCGGGCCGCTCAGTACCGTTAAAACCCCAAACCCCTTTAATTGTCCGGGTATCCATATCCATTGTTTCAGAACCATAGCACCAGCAGGGCGTTACTGTAAGGGTGATATCCACCCCTTCCCGCCTAAATTTATCCGCACAGGCCGCTGTCTCCGCCACCCGGCCTATAGTTGTATCCGATATTACCACCTGAACCGGTTCTCCGTTGGAGTAACGCAGGTTCTTTTCCAGCAGCGCCTTTGCCGCCCTTGCCATATTCATGGTTTGAACTTCCAGGGATTCCCGTACTTTAAGGACACCCTGCCGTCCATCAATGGTTGGCCTAATGCCAATCTTCGGATACGCGCCTTTAAAACGGTTAATTGCCATTTATTCCCTCCGTAATTGTAAAATACCCCGAAATCCTAATTCGAGGCCCAGGCCGTCTTCTTCTCCGGACAGCTTATGGTTACCGGAAGCCGGATGATCCGCTCGCCGGTCTTTTTTATTTCAGAATTCTGTGCCTTCTTCTCCTGAATCCTCTCAATAATGCGCTGGACAGCCCTCTTTCCCATACCCACAGCATCCTGGGAGGCTATGTACCGGCATGCAGGCAGGAACGGCGTATAACGGGATTCATCAAAGCCGGCAATAACCAAAGGCGGTTTTGAACCGGCAGCAGATCCGTCAATGTCGAGAAGACAACGTTCCATTCCCAGGTGAACCATCAAATTTACAGCCACCATTGCTTCAGGCAGGTTCTTTCTTTTTAGAAGTTTCCCCATTTGGCGGTACCCATCTTCCACATCCATACCTCCCAGGCAGATCCAGGAAGGCTCGGGCTTTATTCCCACTTCCGCCAATGCCCTGGCGAAGCCTGAAAGGCGTTCCCGTGCGGCGGAAAGTGTGATCTCGCCTCCCACAAAGGCAATTCGCCTAAACCCGTCCGCCAGCAAAGCCCTGGTTAGCTGGAAAGTTCCTTCCTCGTTATCCGAGGTTACCCCATCAAGCTCCGCCCCTTCAACGATACGATCCACCAGGACTATAGGCATTCCCTGATCTGAGAGGAACTGGAGATGTTCCCCGTATGAACCTGCCGGAATAATCAACATGCCGTCGACCATCCTGTCAGCCAGCATGGAAATTCGCTTTTTTTCCTCCTCAACGGAATTAAGGGAAGAAGATAAAAGCATGGTATAGCCCTCGGCATTGAGTTCCCGTTCTATCCCTTCAGCCACATCCATAAAAAAATCATTTGCCAATTCCGGAAAAACCACACCAATAGTCATGGTAGACTGGCGTTTTAAGCTTCTGGCTGTAAAATTCATCCTATAACCCAGTTTCTCAGCCGCAGCTACAACCTTATCTCTGGTCTTTTCGGCAACATACCCCTGGTTATCCGGCGCCAATACTCGAGAAACTGTAGCGGTTGAAACTCCTGCTGCTGAAGCAACATCCCTAATTGTCTTACCCATAATTTTCGGAAAAATGTAAACGATTACATTTTATCCTGAATAAAACACCGATCAATGGATCGATGCTTTATACCGGAATAACTCCTTTTTTAAGAATAATATTTCCGTATTTAACAGTTTCACCGGTCATGACTACGGCAAAGGCCTTTTTGGTACGTTCATAAAAGGCAAACCGCTCTACCAGTTCAACCGCCGGAGTTCCGGGCCAGCGCTTGTCTATTACCGCTCTGAATGATCTTTCAACGGATTCATCCAGAGTATCGCCGGGCGCAGGCGCCATCATGGCAACAGGGTGAGGTACATAGCTATCCAGATTCATTAATGCCAGAATTCCATCCAATAGTTTGGGAACTCTGATACCGTCAGCCCGGATCACACGGGAATTCATTGAATCGCCGGGGAAAAAGGCATCCGCCAGCACAATTTCATCTCCATGCCCCATCCGGAACAAAGTGTCCAGAAGCTCAGGACTAATTACAGGATCAATTCCAATTAACATATTATCCCTTCCTTGATGATTTATTTTCGCATTGAATCTCCCGCCTGTCAATAAAAAAATGCAAACGATTACATTTTTTCAGTAATTGCTTAAGAGGCAATATACATCTTCCGGGGTCTTCATGTTTCCAATTTCTGAAAAAGCAACAGTATTTAAAAGCCTCCAAAGATGGCCAAAAACCTGTAAATGCTGCTCCCGGGACGATTCGTCCATAAGGAGCAGAAAGAAAAGATGAACCGGATTCAGGTCACTGCTGCCGAATTCTATACCGGGTCTTGAGAAACCTATTGCCCCGATAATTCCTTTTACAGTACGGCAATACCCATGGGGTATTGCAATGCCGGGTTTAATTATGGTAGGCATTTTATTTTCCCGCAATATAACCGCCTCCAGTAACTCCTGACGATCAATTCCGTTATTATGATCGCCGATTGTTTCAATAAGTTCCTCAAAAACTCCGGCCTTGGTTATACTCTCAAGATCCATTTTTATTCGCCTGGAGTCAAAAATTTCACATAGCATGGTATAACTCCTTTCACATATTGTTTTACGAGATGCAGATAATAATTGTGAAAAGGAATCAGATTCTGAGTATTAGCCTGATGGTTTCTTTAAGGCTGACAGGATCACAGTACAGGATTGTTTTGGGATGAGAAGAATAACGAATGTTTTCCGGGCAGTTCATTCCGCCCTGAACAAGGAATTTCTGAAGATCTTTTTGCGTATACGAACCGCCGGAATCGGTACTTACAACAAATAAAGCCTGCTCTTCGGTCTGTTCAGGAAAGAAATAAAAAGCCCTGCCCGAAAGATCGTATGCAGATGCCGCTGTGGGAAAGGAGAATGTGGACAATTCCGCCGTTACAATACAGAAATTTGCCATGAATATAAAACAGGAGACGGCGGTAACTATTTTCCATGACAGACGCATTCAATAACTATAACTATTATAAAGAATTATTCAAGCATTACGGCGGAAACACACAGCCCCGGAAGCAGCCCTTGATGTAAAAACGGCAAAACTATATATTAATTTCAATGAACAGACGGAAAAATCTCCAAAGTATAAATTCCATATTTCTAATTGCTTTGGTTCTCTATATATATGCAGGGGTTTTTTTGGAGTCTGTGCAGAATAAGCCTCTCTTCTCCGGCAATTACAATTCCGGCGCATCCCTGCAATTATTTTCGGAAGAACCCTGCCTCTACAATCCCATAACATTACAGGGCAGAAATTCAGGCAGTAGATTATGGCGGCAGCTGCTGCTACTGGCGGTGTTTCTCCTTTTAACCGGGGCATCGGGCAAAATAATTGACGGAAAATATTTTTCCTGTGGTTTTTATCATCAAAAATTCCACCATAGTCATATAAATTCTTTCTTCCTCGGCGGACGGGCGCCGCCTCAATCAGCATAATAATCATTTCTTCCTTATTTCCAACACTTTTAGCATTTAGCTTTGGTTTTGAAAATAACTCACCCGGGGCGGTCCCGAAACTCAGGTTTTGGGACAGTCTCACTTGAATAAAATTATGCGGAGGCAATAAATGACAATTTTTGTGATGCTGGAACAAAGCGGGATCCTTACATTTCTTGGAATGGCGGTGGTATTTGCATTCCTGTGGATTATGATTATATGTGTAAACCTGACAGGAAAGTTAATTCATAAATTTGGACTTGATAAGGATTTGCAGGAGGATAATTTCTCAAATCCCGTTAGCAATGTTCCCCAGAAAGTAACCGCCGCAATAACAGCGGCTGTAAACGAATATCAGAAGACCGAAGACCAGAATTAGCAGGGGGAATGAAAACTTCTAAAACTGATGTTTTGGAAGTCCCCCGGATTTCTATCGCTTTGGCTTTTTTATAGCTTTAGACTGACAGTATAGGACCTCTCATTCAATAATATAAACTTAAGAAAATACTTTGGTTTATTGCTCTGCCCTGTTTTCCAATTAAATCGGGACCGGATAACTCTTGACAGATATATCAGACTGATCTATTATATATCAACCTGATATATAAGAGGAAAATAATGGCTAATGAAAAAAAGCTGGACTGTGTTATTCTGGGCCTATTGAGCCATGAAAATTTAACCGGCTATGAAATAAAAAAATGGATGGATACCACTCTGCACTTTTTCTGGAGCGCCAGTTATGGGAGCATTTACCCTACGCTCAGAGAAATTACGGCAAACGGCTTTGCTACAAAATCAGAAACCAGGGAAAGCGGCCGGGACAAGGCAATTTATTCCATCACCCAGCAGGGCCGGGAACATCTTTTAAGCTGGCTTGCGAAGCCGGTTGACAAAGACGAACTGCGCTACGAAACCATGTTAAAACTGTTCTTTGGCGCCGAAGCCGGTGCGGAAATTACAAAATTGCATATTGATATTTTCGAGGCAAAAGCCAGGGGCGAACTGTCATATCTGATGAAGGGCATAAAAAACCTTGAAAGTGTTTTGGACAGGGAAGAGGCGCATCTATACTACCATCTTACCGCAATGTTCGGGGTAAAAGTTTTTAATGCGTATCTTGATTGGTGCAGGGAAGCAAAAAAAATTCTTGAAAAAAGGAAAGTAAATAAAAATGCGTAAAGTTAATTTTTTATTGCTGTTTGTTATATTAATTCTTTCAAACGCTGCCGCCCAGGAGGGAAAAATGGAGAATGAAACCTGGTTCAAAAAGCATTTTGATCAAAGAATCTCTTTGGGGTTCTATGATTCATTCGGAGATGAAAAGGCAAATATTCTGCAAGCCGGTTATGACGCTGTATTGAATTTATTCAATATAACACCATCATGGTATCTTATGGATTTTAGCCTGGGCTTGGATGTTTTTTTTGTACGCGATCAAATAAACAAGGAATCGAAAGACAATTTCGGCCACATCCGGCATACAGAAAACAGGCTTATTCCCGGATTTGAACTGAATTGGGGCTTTAGACTTTACCTGATACCTGTTCCAAAAATCAAAACTTCCATATTTTTTGAAGGTCAATTAATAACTCTTGTGGTATATGCAAAGCCATATCCTGATACAGGAACCCGTGTTAATGTCGGAACCCATATTGGATTCGGATTTAAATTTGCCATTAATGAAACACTTAACGCGTATACAACAATAAGAATATTCTCCCATACTTCAAACGGCCAGGCTGAAGAAACCAATCCCGCATTGGATATGGTTGGTTTGATCGTTGGATTACAGTTTTAAACAAAACCCAAGAATACCGGACTCATCCTGTTAGTTCCTTGAAAAGATCATAGCCTTAAGGTACAAATTAGAAAAGGGAAAGCGGGATTTTGCATCTTTATCCTTTTCCCTGCGGACACTATCCTGGCAAACAGTCCGGATTATTATCCATGAAAGGCGGTAATTGCATTGGCACAGCTTGTTCTTTTCTTTAATATTTTCCGTTTTTCCTACTATGGTATTTTCACGGGGCTTCATTTGGCCCTTATGGCCGGCATTTTCCTGGAATGGCTGCGGGAAAGAAAAGCCCTGGGGGCGCCGGACGCTCCCCTGCCTGCCGTGTCTGTAATTATTCCGGTTCACAACGAAAGCCGCCGCATAGAAAGACTGCTGAAAAGCCTTGAAACCCAGGATTATCCCCGGGCGGAATTTATCTTTGTTGATGACAGATCCCGGGACGGAAGCGCCGAAATAATTACTGACTTCATTCAAAGGATGAAACAGGGAAACCAGACAGCAACGATCATTTCCCTTGAGGAAAATCCCGGACCGAATTTCAAGCAGTATGCCCTTGCCCGGGGAATAGAAGTATCCAAGGGAGAATTCCTCCTCTTTACCGATGCGGATTGTGAAATAAAGCGGCATTGGATCGGCGGCATGGTAAAGCGCATGTCAGATGAAAGAACAGGAGCTTCCATCGGGCCGGTACTGAAACGCTACAGCGGAAAAGGTTTTTTTGATCTGTACCAGTGTTATGAACACGGAGTCCGTTATGTGTATCTGGCTGGTTCAGCAGGTTTAGGTGCTGCCGGGGGCGGGTTTGGGAATAACATGATCCTGAGGCGGGCAAGCCTGGACGCAGTAGGCGGTTACGAAAAAGTTCCCCCTTCACCAACCGAAGACGCCGCCCTGGTTTCCCGGATTCGCTCCTGCTCAAAATACAGGATCCGCGCTGCCCTTGGCTCCGATGTCCATGTAATTACCCATGGAGAAGATAGCTGGAAAAACCTCATCAACCAGACCCTGCGCTGGAATAACGGCGGTATTTTCAGCCCCGATCCGGTTACCCGGCTTAACTACAATTTTCTGATGATCACCATCACGATGGGAGTTTTGGGGTTTCCGTTCCTGCCTTTTATCCCTTCAATCTGGCCCCTGCCTTTGGGCCCGGTTACAGTCATGGTTTTTAACACAATCGCGAACCTCGCCTTCTTTGGGGTTTCCCTTCCCAGGCGAAGGTTCTGTTTCGGTTATCTCTTAACGCTGCTATTCATGCCTGTTTACATGGCCCTAATGACCATAATGGGGTTTCTGGGAATTAAGCCCAAATGGAAAGGGGAAAAAGTTTAATATTGTTCAATGATGAATGCATAATTGGAAGGTCCTTCGGCATTAATGAAGAACCCCTCGCCACGAATCATTCCACATTGGTCATCCACCCTTTTTGATCCGGAAGCGTGCCGTATTGAATGCCCTTTAATGTATCCCGGATGCTGATGGTAAACTCCCCCACTTTGCCATTATTAAAGATTGCTTTTTTCCCCTTATAAGTAAGGCTTTCAAGCGGGGTAGCACCGGCGGCGGTTCCGCTGACAAAACATTCTTTTGTTTCGTCCATCGCTTCTTCAATGGAAATCTTTCGTTCCGAAACCTTTATGTTTTTGTCCCGTGCAAGCTCAATGATGCTGGCCCTGGTTATTCCCGGAAGTATGGTGTCCCCCAGCTCCGGCGTCACAAGTTCCCCGGATTTTTGGAAAAAGAAAATATTGCAGGACGAGCCTTCCTCAATATACTTATGGTGTTCGGCATCCAGAAAAACACATTCAATATAGCCTGCTTCCGCAGCTTCGTGTTTGGCCAGGGCGGCAATAGTATAGTTAGAGGCAGCTTTAATCCAGCCCGTTCCTCTGGGTGTGGCCCTTATGCGATCGGTAACAATCGCGTCGGAATTGCCGCCGGAAAAATATGAACTTACAGGGGTATTCACAATTACCACATAAGGTTCCCTGGAGATATTCACCCCGATCCCGCTTTCCGCCAAAGTAAAGGGCCGAATATAAATTGAATCGGCGGTTATGAAAGAATCCTTCTCCCACTCCTGCTTGTATACCGGACGAAAACCCAAAAGAGCGTTTTTTTTCACCGTTTCCAGGCAGGCCTTAATAAAATCTTCTTCCGGAAACGGGGGCATATAAAGACCTTCCATGGACCTGTAAAACCTGCCCGCGTTCCGGTCAAGCCTGAAAATGGCAAGACCGCCGTTTTTCTGGGGCAGAGCTTTTAATCCTTCAAAGCAGCCGACTCCATATTGGGTAGTATAATTTACAAGAGGCATATCAGCATAAAAGTTGCGGGAAGCAGCCAATTCTTCACGTTCCGTTCCGCCCATGGCAGCCTCATCCTCGGGAGTTTTATGAGGTTTTTCAAGGTACTCGCCCTTCCACTTTTTCGCCGTATACTGAGCCCTGTAAACCACAGGGTAACTGCTCAATGAAAATGCCATAATATCCTCCTCCAGGCAAAAATCCTCTCGCCTGTACATCAATACCTAAAAAAACCCGTCTGAGACGGGCATGTATTCGGCGGGGGCGGACCCCAAGGCATTAATTCATAACGATACTAACCCTGGGTCCACTCCATGTTACAAAAGTACAAATTACCAGTTCGATGTCTCACTGGCATTACAGGGCGTGTTTCAAGCCCCGCATGTATCCATTAAGGGAGCGACGGGGCTTGCCCTCCAGTCGCAAACATACGTCCCTTCGGGCCGTTTGCCTAT
>JGI24702J35022_10002523_pt1 | contig 11144 bp, 10 predicted proteins | sample TergutTh196P4_FD_35022 | JGI IMG/M metagenome (IMG submission 35022)
CCCCTTTGAAAAGGGGGCGGCCCCCTGCGGAATCGTTCCGGTAACGCTATTTAGCGATGGATGTGCTTAATAAAAGCTGTAGGGGCGGCATTCTGCTTAATAAAAGCTGTAGGGGCGGCATTCTGCCGCCCTTACTAGTAAGGAGGTTTTGGCTTGGAAATATATCTCTTTCTTGTTTCTGTGGTGATAATAACCTGCGTTATGTTTAACAGGCTGACAAGCGAATTTGGGGTCCCCACACTGTTTGTGTTCATAGTTATAGGAATGCTTTTTGGTTCAGACGGCATCTTTAAAATTAGTTTCCATAATTATAAATTCGCCGAACAAATTTGCTCGATTGCCCTGATAATAATAATGTTTTCCGGAGGTTTCGGCGCTAATTGGCATGAAGCAAAGCCTATCGCATCAAAATCTTTCCTCCTTGCGACCATTGGAGTTTTTATGACAGGCGCTGCTTTGGCGCTCTTTTGTTATTTTGTGTTAAATATGGGCATATTTGAAAGCATGCTTATAGGTTCCGTGACAAGTTCAACTGACGCTGCGTCAGTTTTCTCGATTTTGCGTTCAAAGAAACTGGGACTCAAAGAAAATACGGCGTCAATGCTTGAAATCGAAAGTGGCAGCAATGACCCATGCTCGTATATGCTTACGATGATAACTTTGGCGTTTATAAGCGGCAAAATTTCTACGGGCGGAGTAATTTACATGACTGTTGCCCAGTTTTTTTTCGGTACGGTTTTAGGGATTGTAATGGGTTATATTACACTATTTACGTTGCGTAACGTAAAAATGGCGGACGGTTTTGACATGGCGTTTGTGGTAGGCGCGGCGCTAATGTCTTATGCTTTCCCTTCCGCGATAGGCGGAAACGGATATTTAAGCGTTTACATAGTCGGACTCATTCTTGGAAATGAGGATTTAAAAGACAAACCTTCCCTTGTGCATTTTTTTAATGGAGTAACAGGCCTTGCTCAGATGATAATATTTTTCCTGTTAGGTCTTCTTGCCTATCCGTCGCAAATACTGCCTGTGTTCTTTCCATCATTATTAATTTTCCTGTTCCTTACTTTCGTTGCCAGACCCATATCGATTTTTTCAATACTTACCCCTATGAAGTGCAGTATTCCGCAGCAACTATTGGTTTCGTTCGCGGGTGTCCGAGGCGCCGCATCGATAGTTTTTGCCACTATGGTCATTGTCAGCAGCGTTTCCCCCCAAAATGACGTTTTTCATATAACGTTCTGCATTGTTCTTTTGTCGATAGCGTTTCAAGGGTCGCTTCTTCCGTGGATGTCAGGAAGATTAAAAATGACTGACGCAGACATTGATGTTATGAAAACATTCAACGACTATACCGAAGAAATGGATGTTCAATTTATAAAACTTGTTTTGAATGAGAATCATCCGTGGGTAAATAAAATTATAAGAGAACTGGTCTTGCCGCCGGATACGCTTATTGTATTGATTCTGAGAGGGGAAGATAAGATTATACCAAACGGAGCTACATTGTTGATGGAAGAAGATATCTGCGTGTTGAGCGCAACGGCGTTTCGGGATGACAAAAACGTAAAACTCCTGGAATTTAAGATAACGCATGACAGTAAATGGCAGGGAAAGAGGATTTCCGAAGTATCGCATCAACCCGGCGAACTGGTAGTTATGATAAAGAGGGGCAACAGAAGCGTAATTCCAAGAGGAAATACCACAATTTACGAAAACGACATAATTGTCATAAACAAAATTGAGTAAAAAATATTTTGACAAAACCCATCAGGTTAATATAAAATATTAAACAGCACAAACAAATCTCAGATGGAGATTTGTCAAAAAAGGAGGAATTGATATATGCGTAAAATTTTAGCGATTTTTGCGGTAATTTTATTGTTGTCCGGAACAGCTTTTGGTTTCCCACATGACCCGAATCCAAGCGCGATTCAGGATGCAGGTGGCGGGATACCTGGCTTCAACGGGTTCGACGGTACATGGTCGTCGGCTTTCGGGTCAAGCACGGGGGATACGTTGCGTCTCTATAACTTTTTTACTGAGGAGTTTGCCAAACTCGGCGGCCCTGGCGGAACAAATGACTTGAATATCTGGAATTCTCCAGGCTTTAATGCTGACAAATGGAGTCAGCAAAAAGCCGCGTGGCAGTTTATGCTTGATAACCCAGGAGTGACTGTTCCGACATACATTGGGCGCGCTATGTACACCACGCAGACGGAATTGGTCAATTTCATCGAAAATCTGCCCAGAACCAACCTTACGGTTGAGTACCTTGGCGAAATCCCAAGAGGGTTCCCATTCCCGTTTTTGATTTTCTCCAAAAATACCGATCGCACTCCCGCAGGGCTTGCGGCAACTGGCAAACCGCTTGTCTGGGTGCAGGGAAACATTCATGGCGATGAGACGTCAGGCCCTGAGGGATGCCTCACTCTGGCGAACGACCTTGCAAGAGGGAGATATGACAGTTACCTTGATAAGGTCAACGTGATATTAATTCCCCGCGTTTGCGCTGACGGAGCCAAAGCTCCGAGAAGAGAAAGCCGCGATCTTCTTGCTCTCCAGTGGACTCCTCAGCCTGAAGCAAGGGACCTCAACCGCGACAACATGCTTCTTGACCTTCCTGTTACCCGCGCAATGAGAAAGATGTTCCTGGCTTACGGTCCGCATTTTTGCGCCGACCTTCACGAGCGAAGCGGTAGCAGTATCAGCGCAACTATTACGAATACTTTTGGCGTGAAAATTGATAACGACGGCGGCGACATCGGATCCAGCGGAACGACAATATTACAGGGCACGAGGGAACTTATCCGCCTTCGCTACGAGTACATGGAGCCCGCCCTTGCGAAGCTTGCCGAACCGTACGGAGTTACTTTCGGTCTTTATCGCGAGGGAACGGATACAATCGCCCATGGCGTAACTAATAACTTTGGAACCTCCTGGGCAAGTACTGCTGCTACCAGATGGGCGCGTCTTGATGGAGACAAATGGCCTCCAGCGGCCGGTCCGAACAGAGGACCCTACTGGGAAGCAGAGTATAGCAACACCTTCGTTAACAACACTGCCTGGGACCCTGATGCTCCTTATTACGTCATCCCCGAAGCCTACTATAATAACCGCAGCAGCCGCAACATCAATGCCATGCCCGGCGTTGTGAGCCAGCTTTTTGAGAATAAGGGTCCTGGCGCAAGGCTTTTCTTTGAACGCAGAGTCGCTACAGGGTATCTTTGCGCGCTTTCAATCATTAAGACGGCTGCGGAACAAGGAGACGAGATACTGCCAAAGATAATGGAAATAAGAAAGAACTTTGTTGAAAAGGGCAAAACAGTCAGCACGAACGATATGGTGCCCATCCTCGTTGTCCAACCGAGACCGATGCATTGGAACGCCGGCAGCGATCAGGTTAAGGGCGCTGACGGAACAAACTATCTTCCGGATTTTGGTTATGCGGGCAGAGAAGTTGGATATACGGTAGTAGATCTTGGATTGGCAAATGTAACGGATCCCAAAGACCTGAGCGCTGTAGTAAGATATGACGGAACGAAAGCAGTCAGGAGTAGAGTTCCAAACCCAACCAGCAGCGCCGACTATGAGCCGCTACAAGGCGGTCCGAGCCCTGACGGTTATCATCAGGTAGTCAAATTTGAGCATACCTGGCTCGGCTGGGCGTTGAGAGAACGTATCCGTCCCTACGCGTACATTTTCGAGGGGCCCTATGCAAATGAGCTCGCAACGCGAATGATGATAGCGGGAATTAACGTGAAACGCCTTGCTCAGGATACTGCAATTGACGTTGAGGGATGGAAGTATAATCAACCTCCTTATGTCGACCTTGCCAACTCCGGTACTAACGGCTGGTTGAACAGAGATATCACAATGTACGAGATTCCGGGCAGACAGTTCAAGAAGGACGCATATGTAGTTTACCTTGGGCAGCTTGCTTCAAACCTTATTTCGATGTACTTTGAGCCCGATCTTCCATGGAACGTTGCTTCCTGCATTTTCCTCCCGTACATGAGCGTCGCTGCCGGCGGAGCTTCCACCAGAGACCTGTCCGCTGCGTTAGTTGGAGTGGAGATGCCCGCGTATCGTTATCTCAAGGAAGTTGACCTTCCGACTTACGATTTGGATCATTTCCTTCCGCTTGTAAACAGAGGAGCTGTTGCGCGTTTCTTCAACTACCAGACACAGGAAAGCATTGCAGCAGTAGCTGCGGCTACCGGAGAGGAATTTATTAAGGTTTACGAATATGATTTCCAGGTACATACAAGAACAAACGCGCTTGTTAACGGCAGATTCAATATAACTCTTCCGACGAGCGAGAACACAAAAGGCTACCTGATCCTTAAAAAGGACGGCACATATGAGGAGCTTAAACCGCTTGCAACAAAAATGGCAGGCTGGAATATCGGTACTGTTGTGGTTGCCGATCATGGAGTCGTTCCGTTTACGGTTGATCTGACAAGCGTTGATATGCCTGTTGTTGGCGACGGAAGCAACAGGACAGTTCCGCGTGCGCTGCCGGCAAATGACGACTTGATTGGCGTTCGTATAGTTGAGATAGTGACGAACGAGTTTGCGGAAATGTTCAAAGACGGGAAACTTCCTCCGAATGCTGTAATAACGCCAAAAGGCATTAAGTATACGGATCTGTTTACCGAAAAGGGAACATTATTAAGCAATGCTATGCTTGACGGATGGATTATTGTTGGTGTAACTCCGCAGAGCGGTCCGGGCTGGAAAGTCAATATCGTCAACGGTGAACTTGTCGTGACGTTCACCAAGGAAGTATACGACGAAGAAACAGTGACAGTGACCCTTCAAAAAGTCGGATCGACGGAAACGAAAGAAATGGATATTACGTTCTCCGGTGAGCATGAGAGCTTAATAGACAAGCTTATCGACTTAACAGGCTGCAACGCGGGAGTTTATATGTTAGCTCTGCTTGCGCTCTTCCCATTGTTTATCAGAAGAAGAGGTTAAGTTGGTAATCTAAGAGAATTATTTTTTAATGATGTAGAGCGGGCGTCCCTCGCCCGCCAACCCTGTGGTTCAAATTGTGGTTTATTAGCCAATGGTGGTCGTCATGAGGGCGTTCCAGTCCTGTTGTAGGGCGGGGGCTCTGCTCCCGCCGTATTCTATGGGGCAATGGTTGTGATTAAGGTGCACTGTTCTATGTAGCGACGGTTTTTTTGGGAGCGCGGGCGTCTCGCCCGCTAACCATTCGGTTCAAATTGTGGTTTATTAGCCAATGGCGGTCACCATGAGGGCGTTCCGGTTATCAGTCTGGGACGCCCTGTGTGCGTCCCCTGCAGTTCTATATAGCGATGGTCTGGGTTTGGGAGCGCGGGCGTCTCGCCCGCATTCTTTGAATTTTTCTTAATATAATGACATTGCTCGTACTCTTGCACTACTCCATTCCCATTCCTCAGCATTTTCTACCAATCCATATTTTACTGGATTTCCACGAATATAAGTACTGGCAACAGCAAAATGTTTCTCATTTCTGATAAATCGGTCAAAATAATCAGGCGCCCAAAAATCACCAGTACGTCTAAGCTCTATATTTGCTTTTTTTGCAGTGAAGGATTTCCATGAATGAACTATACCAGAGAGGGAAAAGCAATTGTTTTCAGTAATAAGTACATGAACATGGTTAGGCATAATACACCAATCAATCAGTTTGTAGCGCTGACCATCAAAGTATAAAATTGAATCCTGCACTATCTTTGCAATCTTTTTGTATTTTAAATAGCACTTTCCGTGCCCCGCATCTTTATATTCATTTGTACGCTCTAGCAGAATATTTTTACGCTNTTCATCAGTGTATGTTTTTTCAGTAGTTTGCAGTTCATCTCTCCATTCTNCAATGACATGTTCAGGTATACTATCACAAAGCCTGAATGAAATTGACTGTACCAAATCTGGCTCGTCAAAATGAGGGATATACCCACGGGAATGCCAGCCTCGAAATATTTCATTTAATGCGGGCGATCCCGCCCGCGCTCCCATTAGCTTCCATTCTTCAATTCCTTTCGTTGTCTATTATCGTAATCTTATCACAAATGACAATTGTTCCGAAATGCTATAGAGGCGACTGTGAAATTGTAATGTCATGAATTTATGAAATACACTACTGCATGCTTTATCCTACGTTCCGTAAAACCCCGCCCTTTGGAGGCGCCCCGTAAACACAATCACCGCTATTTATAACGGGTTGGCGGGCGATCCCGCCCGCGCTCCCAAATTGCCCAACGGCGCTATGTAGCGATGGTCTGGGTTTATAAAAACGGACAACGGGGATGGTCGTCCCTTCTCAGTTCTCAGTTCTCAGTTCTCAGCTCTCAGCTCTCAGCTCTCAGCTCTGACCAAATCTATCACCGTTACCTCGGGGGGCGTCAAAAATCGCAGCGCGGGTCCCCAAAAACCAGCTCCGTTACTGACGTAGATTGCGCTATCCCCAATATATGATAATTTTTGAACGCTGTTATTCGCCCGTTGCGTCGCGTAGCCGAACGGCCATATTTGTCCGCCGTGAGTGTGCCCTGACAGTTGCAGGTCAAATTTTCCGTCGCTGTCCTTTATGATGTCCGGACGGTGTTTTAAGAGCAAAACGAACCTGTCCTTTGCGATATGCAGCTCGTCCGGCCACCGCTTTCTCCACTCCAGTTGTTCGTCCACCCCCAGGATAGTAATGCCTGCAATTTCTATTTTGGCGTCACGCAAAAGAGTAATATCGGCGCGTTTCATAAAATCTACGGTGCGTCCGACTCCACCGGAAATAAATTCGTGGTTCCCGGTCACAGCGTAAACGCCCCATTTAGCTTTACATAACGCCAAAAGTACTGCCTCTTCCTCAAAAAAACTCGTTCTGCTGTCTATAAGGTCTCCCGTATAAACCAGGATGTCCGGCTCAGCTTCGCTCGCAATGTCCATAATTTTCCGCAGCCGGTTAATGGTGAAAAGTCCGCTGGCAAGGTGGACATCCGATATATGTACGAGCCTCAACCGGTCAATTCCTTCCGGAAGTTTTGACGTTTCCATTTCAAGAGAAACGCGCCTCACGTTCCATGCTTCGTAATAGCTGTAAACCGAAATTGACATGGTCAAAAGAATCACTATCGGAACGTACTTTCGCGGGTTGAAAAAATCGGATATGAAACTTGCGCCAAATATGACGTCAATAAATTTAGCAAAGAGCGAGGAGATATCAATTACAAGAAAAATTGCGCAAGCTATTCCCACAATCGCCGCCCGTGTGAAAGCAGTGGAGTATAAAAATTCCACGCGCTCACCCATGCCGAAAAAATCCCATTGGGAAGTGAGCCCTAACGCTGCCCATGCAACAGCCCATGCTATATAAACAATATTCCACCAACCTCTGCCGAAACCAGAGTGTAATTTTAAAAATAAATATATATTGGTTGCTGTCAAAAACATAAATACGTAACGAAACATGGATGTCCTCCTAAAGCACTGTCTTTGTTATCTGAAATTATAATGCCCGTTGCGAAATATAACACGTTATTTGTGCGCCTTGAGTATTTTCATATTTGATATTATACTTTGGTCGGGAAGCAAAGGCGCGTTGCCTTTGATAAATGTTATTTTACTAAATAATGCTATAGTTGCGCCCGTTGCGCGTTTCGCGCACTATTCAATTTCGGGAGCGCGTATTCAATTCTCAAGTGAGGAGAGATGTGATGAAAATACTTAGACCTGAAACTCTGACGCAAGCTCTCGGATTCATGAGATCTAACGAAGGAGCTTTGCCGGTAGCGGGTTACACCGATATAGCGCCCGCTCTACGCCGCGAAAAAGAAGGTAAGGTTGTAAATTCGACCGTTGGAATTGACCTATCCTTACTTGATGAATTGAAAAATATAGGAATCCACGCCGATGGCATCGAAATAGGGGCGTTGGTGACATATTCGGATATCTTAAACGCAAGAAAAAGATTTCCGCTTCAGTACGAAGCCATAACTCAAGCTTCCGCCCTCACGGGAACCCCGCAGATACGAAACAGGGGAACAATCGGAGGAAACCTTGCAACAGCCTCATCTACAGCGGATATTGTAGTGTCATTTTGTGTTTTTGACGCTGCTGTAAAGCTTGCGAGCGCTGAAAGAGGCGTTCGCGAAGTTTGCGTAAATGAGTTCGTTCTTTCTCCCGGTTTGACCTGTATAAAAGATGACGAGCTCATAACGTCGGTCTGCATTAAAACATACGGGGAGAATGTCAGGTCGCGTTTTATGAAAGTCGGCGGGAGGGCAGGCAACGCTGTTTCTTTAGTAAATATGGCTGTTGCAGCCGGAATTAAGGATGGAGTTATGGAATCATGCCATGTATGTGCGGGTTCTGTTGCCCCGCGTCCTGTAAGATTTTATGAACTGGAATCCTTTATCGTGGGCAAAACTCTTGAAAATATACTGTGCGAAGAGGCTTTATCGTTAATACAAAAAGCAATAAGTCCTATATCGGATTTGTATGCCGAAGCCGAATATAGGAAGAGAGTTACTGGAAAGATGTTCTTTAAGCTAATGGAAGAAATCTTTAATGTTCAAACAGGGGCGTGAATAAATTGGATGCCGGACTTATAAAAATTAAGTTTACTCTTAACGGAGAACATGTTGAAATACTGGCGCCTCCGGACAAGACGCTTCTTAGGATATTAAGGGAAGATATAAGGATCATGGGAACAAAAGAAGGTTGCGAAGAAGGAGAATGCGGGGCGTGTACAGTAATATTGGATGGTAAAGCCGTCAATGCCTGTTTGGTCCCTGCAATACAACTCGAAAACAGAGATATCCTTACTATTGAAGGGCTTTCTGACGGAAAAAGGCTGCATAGGATACAGCAGGCTTTTGTTGACGCAGGCGCTATTCAATGCGGTTATTGCACTCCCGGAATGGTGATGAGCGCGCTAGCTTTATTATCCGAAAATCCAAATCCAAACGAGGATGACATACGTAATGCAATATCAGGAAATTTGTGTCGCTGCACCGGTTATCAGAAAATAATTCAAGCCGTAAAGATTGCGAGCGAGAATATATAAACATTATGAAAGGAAGCAAACAGATGATAGAGCTCACAAAAGAGAATTGCGAAGTTGAGGTAAAGGAAAGCGCTATTCCGGTCGTTGTTGATTTTTGGGGGCCTGCGTGCGGACCGTGCGCGGCGTTGATGCCGAGCTTCACGGAGCTGGCTTCAAAACCTGAATATGAGGGGAAAGTGAAATTCTGTAAGGTCGATACTTCTTTGAATAAGCGCGTGGCAATTTCGTTTAAGGTGATGGGGCTTCCCACTTTCCTATTCTGGAAAGGCGGGTCTGAGGTAGCGCGCTTGTCCGGACAGAACGCAACAATTGAAAGTATTAAAGCAAAAACAGATGAACTTTTAAAATAACAGAGGAGGGTGTTTGTAGAGATGAGCGAAAAAAAGTTGACCGGAAAAAAGCTTATTCTCCTGGGCACACGTGACGGAGTACCGGGACCGGCTATGGAAGCTTGCTTTAAGAACAGCGGGGCGGAAACGGTATTTTCAGTTACCGAATGCCTATCCTGAACCGCTACGGGAGCAATGGATCTACAAAATCAGCAGCGTATAAAAGACGAGGCTGAAAAATATGGCGGAGAAAACGTTGTTGTTATTCTTGGTTCCTCTGATGCAGAAGGCGCGGGGATTTATGCCGAGACAGTAAGCAACGGCGACCCCACATATGTAGGTCCGCTTGCAGGAGTCCAGTTAGGACTCCCTGTTTATCATATTTTTGATGACATAATACGTAAGGAATGCGATTTTGAAGCATGGGACGAGCATGTTAATATGATGGAAATGGTGCTTGACACGGTGAAACTTTCTTCAGCAGTAAGGGAAATCCGTGATCAATACAGCAAATATGCCATTTAAGGAGGTATTGTTTTGTTCGTAAAGCCAGAATTTACCGGAAAAGTTGAAAATCTGAAAGATATATATTATGCAGGCGGATGTTTTTGGGGGGTAGAAAAATATTTCTCGCTCATACCCGGAGTACACGATGTCACTGTTGGTTATGCCAACGGGACAACTCAAAATCCAACGTATAAGGAAGTATGCGCCGGAGATACCGGACATGCGGAAACAGTTCATGTCAGATATGACCCTGATTTAGTGACTCTCAAGACTCTTACGGAACATTTTTTTAAGATAATAGACCCAACCAGTCTGAACAGACAGGGCGCTGATGTTGGCAGCCAATACAGGACAGGTATTTACTTTGTTAATAAAGAGGATATTGAAGTATTAAATGAAATTATGTCGGAAGTCCGGATGGAATATGATAAGCCTGTTGTTACGGAGCTTGAGCCGTTGAGGGCTTATTATCCTGCGGAAGAATACCATCAGGATTACTTGGAAAAAAATCCAAATGGTTATTGTCATATAGACTTCGAAAAGATTAAAATATAGTAACTGAGCATTTATACTAATCGAAAGGATGAAAAATATGTTGCACGGAATGAAAAGAATGAGAAAGAGTCTTATGGTTGTTTCGTTTATGTTCGTCATCACAGTATTTTTTGCCTGCACTGCGTCTTTAGCTGCTGAACAGTCTTTAATGGAAATGTACAATATCATCAAAACAAAAGAATTTGTCGACCTGACACATGCGTTTGATACGGAAATTCCGCATTGGCCGGGATTTCCCCAGGAAAAACGCGAGACCATATATTGGTATGACAATGGAGTCGGAAGCATGGGCACAGGTTTTTTTGCTCAGATTTACTCGCATGTGGGGCAATGGGGAACTCACTGCGACCCTCCCGCGCATTTCATAAAAGGTCTGCGTACAATAGATCAAATTGATGTTAAGGAAATGTTTCTCCCTCTCGTTGTGATAGATGTCAGCAAAAAAGCTGCTGAAAATCCTGACTATGCTTTGACGATTGAGGATATACAAGATTGGGAGAGCAAGCATGGACTTATCCCGGAAGGGTCGTTTGTCGCTATGCGCACCGATTGGTCAAAGCGCTGGCCTGACGCCGCAGCAATGCGGAATGCTGATGAGAGCGGAACCGCGCATTACCCCGGATGGGGAATAGAGGCGATTAAATTCCTTTGCGAAGAACGCAAAATAACCGCTCTTGGACATGAGCCAACGGATACCG
>JGI24702J35022_10002524_pt1 | contig 11139 bp, 8 predicted proteins | sample TergutTh196P4_FD_35022 | JGI IMG/M metagenome (IMG submission 35022)
ATGGCCGCAACGGCGGCGCTTCTACATGGATTCTTGGCCTGGCTCGGGGCATGAATGCGCGCCCGAGCCGGATTTCATGTCCGTCAAGCGCGCATCAGCGCTGGTACTCCTTCACGGTAATTGCGGAACATGAAAACCTCCTTTGGATGGGGGCGAAAGAAAAGTGACGCGGAGACTACGATTATCAAGGATTGCTTGTCAACATATTTGCGCCGCCAGCGTGGCGTGTACACAACGCCCAACAGCCGAGCCTCCGCGCTCGATTTCGAGCGACACGAAGCGCCGTTCGTTCTTCGCATCGCTGTGTTCCCGGACGCGCGACAACGGGTTCTTCGTGTTCAATCTCAGATCAGCAACGTCTTGCGTCGGAGAATCAGCATTTCCTGGATGGCGTTTCACTTATCCAGGCTACGGGGGTATCCTCGGTATATGATATTTTCATATTCTGATTGACAGTCCGGCGGTGCTGTTGTAGAGTTGTTTTAGCAATTTTACAACACCAACCGCAAGGAGACTGAATAGGATGGATAAAGACAAATCCATAAAATTGTTTGAAGAAAAATCAATACGTACCCATTGGGATACAGAAGCGGAAAAATGGTATTTTTCGATTGCAGATGTATGCGTTGTGCTTACGGACAGTGTAGATGGGCGCAAATACTGGAGTGTCTTGAAAACGCGGCTCAGAAAGGAGGGTAGTGAGTTGGCTACAAATTGTAGTCAACTGAAAATGCAGCCCGCGTAGGTTGGGGTGAGCTTGCGAACCCCAACAAAATGATAATGAAATAACTGAATAGGGTGTAGGTATGTGATGAGTTTTCCATTTGGAAACGCTGTTATGTTGGGGTTTTCACCCCAATCTACACGCACTGCCTCACACAAAAACAACCGCCTCTACAACCCCGGAAATTGCCGCGATTTCACGAGCCGGATTTCCCCGCTGGCAATGCGATGGGCGAAAGGACGGGTGGAGTCGATGCCCTCTTCGTAGCGAAGCTCATCGAAATCGGCGTAGCCGCCTTTTGCCACGAGCGAGCGGGCGGCGCGAAGAAACGTCTGCCGCGCTTCGCCGTCGCCGCCGGTGGCAAGCCGCTTCATGCTGAGGTCGATGCGACAATACCCGGCATCGAGCTCCGTTACCCGGATTTCCCAGGTGGGCGCGAAGGGGTCGTAAATGCTGTAGGCGATGAGTCCCGCCGCAAGGTATTCCGGTTTGAGGTAGCCGAGCTGTTGCAGCATCAACAAGCCGCCCACCGCGCCCGCCGTGGGGCCGGGAGATTCCTTGACGGTTTGTATGACGGTATTGCCAGTTTGTTTCACGGTATTGCCCAACCCACCGCACGCGGCAAGCGCGACGGGCAGCAGGAGTGTGCCGTATCGTATGGGGCGCTTCATGGCTTTGTCCTCCCCTGTTTTGCGTCACCCTGCCGTCAATGGCGAGAATTCGCGTTCGATTCGTGTTCATTGCAGGTAGTTGAAGAGCGATAGCCCGCTGACTCGCATGAAAGACAACTGCGAGGCTTCGAGATTGGTTTGCAGTCGGGTGAGCCGCGAGATGGCTTCGGCGTAGTCGCAGTCTTGCAGGCGGCTGAGGGTGTCGCCGTACTGGATGTTCATGTCGGTGTTGATGTTGTCCAACTGTTCGAGTTCGACCAGTTGGGAGCCGACCTGGGCGCGTACCCTCAGTTCGGTATCGAGCGCATGGTCGATGTTGTCGAGGGCAAATTTGACCCCGCTGATGACCCCGCTCGATCCCGGTTTTTCCAGGGTGTCGATGAAAATGCCGAGATTGGTGAAAACGTTCTTCGAGGCCACGAACACTTCAAAGGAGTCGCCCGCAGCGGTGAAGTTGCTGACATCCATCTCGAGGCCGTTGAAGCTGAGAGTGGAACCTGCCAGCGTGGCGGGGACGGGCACGGGCGTGGGGTTGCCCGGTATGTATTCGATGACGTTGTAGTTCGTGCCGTCGAAGCCGACTTCGTAGCGATGCCCGGTATCGGCAAGCGCCGGAGGGCTCGGAACGAAGTCGACGGTGACACTCGCCCCGGCGCTGTTGCCCGTTGAGCCAAAGGCGTTGATTGCGCCTGCCATCGTGCGGGTGTTGTCGAAAAGATCGGAACCCGGCAGGCTCACCGGCATGAAGCGCGAAGAGGAAACCTGGATGGTGCGTGTGCCCTGGTCTCCTTCGTAATGCACGTTTCCGTAAGCGCCCTGAAACGGCTGAACGTCCGCCCTGTAGCCGGAAAAGAGAAAGTTGCCGGAAACGTCCTGCGTGTTGGAGAGCGTGAGCAGCGACTCGAACTGGCTGCGCATGTCGATGACGAAGAAGTCCAGTTCTTTCTGGGTGAGGATGCCGTTGCCCGCGCCCACCGCGCCCTCGCGCATGTATTGCAGGATTTCGCCCATGCCCGCGAGCTTGTTTTCCAACAGCCTGAGATTGTCGGTGGCAGTGTCCAGATTGAGCTTGTGTTGCGCATTGATGACACGCGCTTTGTTGACATCCAACGCGCGCGAGGCTGCAATCGGGTCGTCCGCCGGGGTGAGTACCCGGCGACCCGTGGCGACTTCCTGTTGGGCATGCAGCAGGCTCGACCACAATTGCTGGATCGTGCCGACTCCCTTGTCGTAGATCATGTTGGTGCTGACGCGCATGATCGTCTCCTGTCCTAACGTGCGATGGAAATGATTTCGTCGAACAGGCGTTGCGCGACGGACATCACCCGGCCGGATGCCATGTAGGCCTGTTGATAACGGATGATATTGGCGGCTTCTTCGTCGAGATTGACGGCGGAAAGCGCGTCGCGCGCCTCGCATGCCTGCTCGTAGAGTGTAGTCTGGGTGCGTTCGTTGGTCTGCATTTCGTGGGTCTTGTTGCCGACCTTGTTGACCAGTTGCGAATAGGCGCCGTCCATCGTGGCCGTCGGCATGTTCGCTCCGTTGTTGAACAGCAGCTTGGCAGTTTGCAGCGCAACCAGCAGGTTGGCGTTGCGATTGTCGGCAACGCCTGCCTCCGTGGGATGCAGGTTGAAAGTGTCGCCGTCCTGGGGCACGCCCGAGAGGGTGAACGAGAACTCGAACCCGCCTGCAACGGTCACGGTAAACGTCTTCCCGGATGAATCGGTCGCCGGATTGAAAGCATTCGACGGAGAAATGCCGAACCCGCCGCCCGGCGGCGGAGTCATGGCGAGCGTCAGGTTTCCGCCGTTGTACACCAGTTCCAGGTTCCAGGGGCCGAGCACCCCATCCACGTTGTGCATCGTGATGTCCGACAGCTTGCCGGTTCCGACATTGGTGGTCGGCACATCGCCGATGATCGGGCAACCTGCGGCAATCAGGCGCGGGTCGTTGATTGCCAGCGCGATGTCGCGCGCCATGAAGCGAGTGGGTTGAATGAGCGCGCTTTGGCCTGCGACGAGTGTGGATGCGCCAAGGTCGATCCTCAATCCTTCAAAACTGTCCTCGGGCAAAGTCAGAGTCTTGCTGGCCTTGGTGCTCAAGTTGGTGATGACGTAGTTCGTGCCATCGTATCTCAACTCATAATCGGCATCGGTGAAGAGACTGAGCCCGGAGATGTCATCGGCGAATGGGTCGGTATCGAAATCGAAACTCACCACGGCGGCGTTGTTGGGCACGACATGGGGCGTGGACAATTTGAAGAAATCCAGCCCCAGCGCGCCGCCCAGGTCGACGCCGAGTTTTTGTTGATTGTTGATGGCCGAAGCAACCGACACCGCGATCATCCCGAGCCGGTTTTGCGTACTGTCGAGCGATTCGCGCCGGAATTCGAGCAGCCCGGCAAGTTGTCCGCCGGTAATCAGGCGTTCGGGAATTTCGATGGGACTTCCGTTGCGCGGAATGATCGCTATCGCATAGCGTTGCGGGTCGTTTTTACTCGGCACCGTTCCCAGCAGGGTGGGCTGATTGCTCATCACCAGGCTTTGGCCGGAGCCGATGAGTACAGTCAGCGAGCCGTCGTCCTGCTCCTTGGTCGTTACCTGGATCAGCTTGTTGAGCTCGGTCACCAACTGCCAGCGTTGATCCAGCAAATCATTGGCCGGTTTGTTGCTGCCTGCCGCCTGCGCTACCACGATGCGCTGATTGAGCTCGGCAATGCCTTTGGCCAGCGTGTTGATCTGATCGACGATGGCGCGGATGTCGTACTCCACGCCTTCGCGGATTTCGGTCAGGCGCTCATCCAGCGTATGAAAACGCCCCACCAGCGCCTGCGCGGAAGACAACAACGATTGGCGCGCCGCCAGATTCGTCGGATCGGCAGCAACTTCCTGCATCCCGGCAAAAAATGCGTCCATCGCCGGGGAGAGTCCGGAAAGAGGATCGGCAAGCATGTTGTCGATCTGCCGGATTTGCGCGGCGTAAGTCGCGTACTCGGCCCTGCGCGTATCCGCGCTCAACACCTGGTTTTCGAGAAACTGGTCGTAAGCGCGGGTCACAGCCGCCATCTTCGTGCCCGAGCCGAAAAACCCCACGCCGGAATAATACGGCGTCAGTGTGCTCTGGATGACCTGCTGGCGGTGATAACCGGGCGTGCTCGCATTGGCGATGTTGTGGCTGGTGGTGATCAGATGCCCCTGCGCGGCATTGACGCCCGATAACCCGATATTGAGCAAACCTGCCATGATGTTTCCCCGAAAAACGTTCCTGCCCAGGAAACAGCAAGAACCTTGCCAGCGGGAAAGCGGCAAAATTCGCCGTCGGGGAGTCGATGCCTGTCCGTCTACAGAAATCGGCCAGACAATCAATACAGTATCGAAAAAGCCTGTGCGGGTGGCGCGTTACCCCCCCAGTTTTTCCACCGCTTCACGAATGCGGGCAGGCTCATCGAGTTTGAGGATGCGTTGCACCCTGGGGACGATCTCGGTGAGATCGGCGCGCAGGATCTGTTGCTTGATCTCAAGAATGCGGGCAGGGTGCATCGAGAAAATACGCAGTCCCATGCCGAGCAACAACAGGGTAAAGGCGGGACTGCCGGCCATTTCGCCACAGACGGAAACGGGCCGTTCGCTGCGCTGTGCCGTCTGGATGGTTCCGGAGATGAGTTTCAGCACTGCCGGATGGAGCGGATCGTAGAGACGCCCGACCGCTTCGTTTCCACGATCGACCGCCAGGGTGTACTGGATGAGGTCGTTGGTGCCGATGGAGAGAAAGTCGAGCCGACGGATGAACATGCCCAGGGCCAGCGCGGCAGCGGGCACTTCCACCATGGCGCCGACGGGCAGTTTTTCGTTGAATTTTATTTTTTCCTCGCGCAATTCCTCTTTCGCCTTTTCGATGAGATCAAGGGTCTGTTCGATTTCATCGGCGTGCGCCATCATCGGAACCATGACTTGCAACTTGCCGTGCGCCGAGGCGCGCAACAGAGCGCGCAATTGGGTGAGGAATATCTTGGGTTCGGCCAGTGAATAGCGCACCGCGCGCAGGCCGAGGGCCGGGTTGGGTTCGTTACTGGCGCTGCCGGTCAGGGTCTTGTCTGCGCCAATATCGAAAGTGCGCGCCGTGACGGGTTTGCCGGAGGCGGCTTTGAGCACGGAACGGTAGATTTCGTATTGTTCGTCTTCGTCGGGCAGGGTGTCGCGGTCGATGAAAAGGAATTCGGTACGGAACAGGCCGACGCCGTCNGCGTTGATNTCCTTGATCNGGGCCATGTCCTGCGGGCCGCTGATGTTGGCCATCAACTGGATGACTTCGCCGCCAAGGGTGGCCGCCGGAGTGTCGCGCAGGCGCTTGAGCTTGGAACGCTCCAGTTCCAGTTCGGAGCGACGCAACTGGTATTCTTCGACGACGGATGCATCGGGGTCGACGATGGCGATGCCGCGCGTGCCGTCGACGATGATGAGCTCGTTGGCGCGCAGCAGGTTGCGGATGTGGCGCAGCCCCACGACTGCCGGAATGCCCAGGTTGCGGGCCACGATGGCCGTATGGCTCGTGGGGCCTCCGATGTCCGTGATGAATCCCGCAATGTGATCCTTGAAGCCGATGGTGTCCGCCGGGGACAGGTCATGGGCGACGATGACGGTTCCCAACCCGTCCTTGCGCTTCGGAGGGAGCGGGCCGGGATCGCCGAGCAGAGTCTTCACCAGACGTTCGACGACCTGCACCACGTCGGCCTTGCGCTCGCGCAGGTAAGGGTCTTCGATCTGGCGGAACTGTTCCACCACCAATTCCATCTGCTGCACCAGCGCCCATTCGGCGTTGAAGTGATGCTCACTGATTTTGTTGCGCGCCGCTTCGATCAGCACGGGGTCTTCCAGCATCATGCGTTGCAGATCGATGAACGCGCCCACTTCGCTGTGCGGCTGGGCGGCCATCGCCGAGGCTTTCAGCCCGAGCAACTCACCATCAACGGTAGCGACGGCGTTATCGAACCGTTCCAACTCGGCTTTGAGGTGGCGCGGCGCGATCTGGTAATGATTGACTTCAAGCAGCGTGTGCGAAACCAGATGCGCGTAACCGATGGCGATGCCCTGGGAAACCGGCAGGCCGTGTATGGTGAAACTCATCCCGGCGCTCTCCTTATGCTTTCATCATTCGTCTTCGCCGAAGCGATTGGCGATCAGTTCAACGATGCACGCCATTGCTTCGTCGGCATCCTTCCCCACGGTCTCGACGGTGAGCGTTGCGCCCTTGGCGGCGGCGAGCATCATCAATCCCATGACGCTTTTTGCGCTGACCCTGCGTTCGTTGCGTTCCAGCCAGACTTCGGAGGCAAAACCGTTTGCCAGTCGCGCGAGCTTTGCCGAGGCGCGCGCGTGCAACCCCAGTTTGTTGATGACGGTTACTTCGGTTTTCGGCATTTACCTCACGAGCCCTTGCGTTGCATTTCAACCAATCATTGTAGCCGATTGGGGAAGCTGCATAACCATCGAGGGAAAAGGGGTAGTGCCTCGGTTTGAACCCGTGTCGTGCGTGAATTCACGTTTTCCCCTTGCGGGAGAGGGGGCCGAAGGGTCGGGAGAGGGGGGGCAGGTTCGAGCTGTGACACTACCTGGAGAATTCGTAAATTGCCGCTCGTCCGCAGGCGGTCTAGAATACACGGCTTTCGCCATTCATCCGGACGGCGTTTTACGGGAGAACCAGCATGAAGATGGCAACGCAGGTGGACAAGGTAGCGGAGGCTTCCCCCACGCGGACGGCCACGACGGCTGCCGAGGGTGAATTTTTACATCCTGCGGTTCTCAAGTCCGCCAAGCTTGCCGATGTCTGCTACGACATTCGCGGCCCGGTGTTGACCCGCGCCCGACAACTGGAGGACGAAGGGCACAGGATCCTCAAGCTCAATATCGGCAATCTCGCCTCTTTCGGGTTCGAGTCGCCCGAGGAAATCCAGCGGGACATGATCCGCAATCTGTCGCATGCGTCGGGATATTCGGACTCGAAGGGCATTTTCGCCGCGCGAAAGGCGGTGATGCACTATACGCAGCAAAAGAAGATCAAGGGCGTGGATGTCGAGGATATTTACATCGGCAACGGCGTCTCGGAACTCATCGTCATGTCGATGAACGCGCTTCTGAATACGGGCGACGAGGTGCTGATTCCCGCGCCCGATTATCCGCTCTGGACGGCGGCGGTATCGCTCTCGGGCGGACGCCCGGTGCATTATCTGTGCGATGAGGGAGCGGGTTGGCTGCCCGATCTGGCCGATATGCGCAGCAAGATCACTTCCAATACGCGCGCCATCGTCATCATCAATCCGAATAACCCGACCGGAGCGGTTTACCCCGATGAGGTGTTGCGGGAAATCATCGCCATTGCGCGTGAGCACGGTCTCATTCTCTATTCCGATGAGGTGTATGACAAGGTGCTTTACGAGGGTGCGACGCACACTTCTCTTGCGGCGCTCTCCGAGGATGTGCTGACCATCATTCTCAATGGCTTGTCGAAAAATTACCGCTCCTGCGGATATCGCGCCGGGTGGATGGTGGTGTGCGGGGACAAGCGACACGCGCAGGATTACATCGAGGGGCTGGATATGCTGGCTTCGATGCGTCTGTGCTCGAACGTGCCCGGTCAGTACGCGATCCAGACCGCGCTCGGCGGCTATCAGAGCATCAACGAGTTGATCGGGGAAGGCGGCAGGTTGCGTCACCAGCGCGATCTGGCCTGGGAACTGCTCACTGCGATTCCGGGGGTCTCCTGCGTCAAACCCATGTCTACGCTATACATGTTTCCGAAGCTCGATCCCCGGATGTATCCGATTACGGATGACCAACTGTTCATCACTGAACTGCTCGAAACCGAACGGGTGTTACTGGTGCAGGGAACGGGCTTCAACTGGCCGCGACCCGATCATTTCCGGCTGGTCTTCCTGCCGTATGAAGAGGATTTGCGAGAAGCCATCGGGCGCATCGCGCGGTTTCTCGAACACTATCGCAAGGAGCATGGTACGCAGTAGGCTGCGGGCCGGAATGACTTCTACCGATTCACAAATGACAACGGAATTACTGCATGAAACCGATCAATGTGGGGCTACTGGGCATCGGCACTGTCGGCGGCGGCGTGTATGCCGTCCTCGAGCGCAACGCGGACGAAATTGCCCGTCGGGCGGGACGCGAGATTCGCATCACCGTGGTGGCGGACAGGGACATCGAGCGCGCGCGGCGTCTCACCAATGGGGCCGTGAAGCTCACGGATGACGCTCTCGGCGTGACGCGCGACCCGGACATCGACATCGTGGTCGAATTGATCGGCGGGGAGACGCTGGCGAAGGATCTGGCATTGTCGGCCATCGAGAACGGTAAGCATTTCGTCACCGCCAACAAGGCGCTCCTGGCCGTGCATGGCAACGAGATTTTTGCCGCCGCGCGCCGTCGTGACGTGATGGTGGCCTTTGAAGCGGCGGTGGCCGGGGGGATTCCCATCATCAAGGCGTTGCGCGAGAGCTTGTCGGCCAACCGCATCGAGTGGGTGGCCGGCATCATCAACGGCACGACCAATTTCATCCTCTCGGAGATGCGGGACAAGGGGCTGCCTTTTGCCGAGGTGTTGAGGCAAGCGCAGCGTCTGGGCTATGCCGAGGCCGATCCCACGTTCGACATCGAGGGGGTGGATGCCGCGCACAAGGCGACGATCATGAGCGCCATCGCCTTCGGCATTCCGATGCAGTTCGACAAGGCGCACGTCGAGGGCATCTCAAGGCTCGAATCGGTCGACATCGGCTACGCCGGGCAACTGGGATACCGGATCAAGCTGCTCGGCATTGCGCGCAAGCGCCCGGAGGGGATCGAACTGCGCGTGCACCCGACGCTCGTGCACGCCAACAAGTTGCTGGCCAATGTCGAAGGGGCGATGAATGCGGTGCTGGTACAGGCCGACGCCGTGGGGGCGACGCTTTATTACGGCAAGGGCGCGGGGGCGGAGCCGACCGCCAGCGCGGTGATTGCCGATCTCGTCGACATCACGCGGCTGCATACCGCCGATCCCGAGCATCGCGTGCCGCATCTCGCCTTCCAGCCGGATCAGGTGCTGGACGTGCCGGTGCTGCCCATCGGGGAGGCGCTGACTTCTTTCTACCTGCGCATGCGTGTGCTGGACAAGCCCGGCGTGCTTGCCGACATCACTCGCATCCTCGCCGACAGCGACATTTCCATCGACGCGATGATCCAGCGGGAAGCGGGCGAGGGCGAATCGCAGACCGACATCATCATGCTGACCCATCAGACCGTGGAGAAAAACGCCGAGGCGGCCATCGCGCGTATCGAGGCGCTCGATTCGGTGCAGGGAAAGGTGACGCGGTTGCGGTTGGAGACGTTGTAGAGTACAACTGGATTCGCAAGCAGACTCGGCTATCTGTTGCATGCTGTACTCATACAATGGTTCCATGCTATAGATAGATATGGGCACTTAAATTGCAGCGACTACGCCTGACGGCTTCGCGCTGGTCAATCTGGTGCTGGCAAGGCGACCCTTGTTGGCACTCAACGCCCAAGAGGCGTTCTGAATCGGGAAAATGGGGGGAAATTCCCCCTGTTGCCCTCACAAAATGACCTCTTTACAGACAAAAAAGGCTTTTGCAACGGAAATTTGCTCTTCAACGCAAGAAAACTCTTTGTTTTTCAGCACTTCCTTTGAGGAGAAATAACCATATAATGTATGGGTATGGATGGAAGATGGCTTTCCCATCTGAGAACGCCGTCTGTTCGATGACAAACTACGCGCGCGCTGGGTGGAATTGTTGACCCGTTTCGTTCCCTCGCCCGCGTTCGCCCCGGCGCAAACAGACGAAGAAACCTGACACTCCATGAGCAAGCCCGCCGCTCGCTTAGCCGACACTACCAGCCACAGCGGGGTTCACGTTGTCTGCTCGTGGAACGTATTCATCAACAACCGGCCTGCTTGTCGCGCCACCCCGATAGATCTCGTCGTCTGCGCCTGTTGTCCTCCACCGCACCCGTCCTGCTCGGCCACGGGTTCGAGCAACGTCTTCATCAACGGTTTTCCCGCGCACCGCCAGGGCGACTACTGCGCCTGTGGCGCATCGACCACTTCAGGCTCGCACAACGTCTTCATCGGCAGCGGATTCGGCCTGCCAACCCCTCCTTCTCCCGTCCCCGCCTCGCACCAGCCCCGCGCCACGCCCAAGATGGCCTCTGCCGCGTTGGTCGGCACACGCGACAGTGAGCCCATCCCCGCCAGCATCGCCTGCCTGGGGGCTTCCACGGCGGGCAGCCCCACTACCGTAGGCCACCCCGTCCATGCCGCCAGCGGCGCAAAAATCCTCGACGGCAGCGACGACACCGATTTCACGCTGCCCGCGCGCCTGCCGCTCGGATGGGTACGCCGCTACAGCAGCCTGAACACCCGCATCGGCCTGCTCGGCCCAGGCTGGAGCACCCCCGTCTGCGTGCAACTCAAACTCAATGCCCCTGGCGAGCACCCCACCCTGTTCCTCGACGAACAGGGCCGCGAAGTCCCGTTCCCCGCCCTCAAACCCGGCCAGAGTTTCACCAACACCGTCGAGGGGCTGCGGCTGTGCTGCACCGCAGGCGGGCACTACCTCCTGGAAGTGGACGACGGCAGTCTTTACTACGATTTCGGCCCGGCGCGCCAAAAAGGCCCGCACACCCTCGATCTGCTCGGGCTTGAAGATCGCAACGGCAACGCGATCCACCTCTACCGAGACGG
>JGI24702J35022_10002525_pt1 | contig 11136 bp, 6 predicted proteins | sample TergutTh196P4_FD_35022 | JGI IMG/M metagenome (IMG submission 35022)
TTCTGGCGTACAGCCACAGTGAAACTTCGGGCTGATATATTTTCAATAAGGTAGAAGGCGTTAAGTTTAAACCCGAAGACCCCGACATTTTACCGGCAAGCCCTTTTATGCCGATGAATCCATAAGCCTGAAAGATAGGCGGTTGATAACCAAAAATTTCCGTCGAAATATCTTTGCTTGTATCATAACTGCCGTTAATACTTGCGTGGTCTATTCCACCCGGTTCAAAATCTACTTTTTCATATCGCCACCGCATAGCCCAGTCAACTTTCCAGGCGAGTTTGCAATTAAAATCTTTTGTAAAATCAAAGTCGCCGGAATAACCGCATTTACACTCGTAATGCGCCACCGTATTGTCTGAGGACAAAGAAAGTATTTTAGTTGTATCTCTTCCGCATTTTGGGCAATAAATGCTGACAGGATAATAATTATCTCTTTCGCCTTCGCTCGCATCTTGTGTCCTGTGACTGTCTAATATGTCGAATATTTCTTTTCTTTTTTCCAATGCGAGCAAAATATCTTTCACATATTTTCCGCTTCGGTACATTTTCGCCTGATAACGGAAGTCCAAATCAATGCCAAATGGTCGAATAGACTTTTCAAACTCCTTCTCAAAATGTTCGGCGTAAGTTTGACTTTCCGTATCTTCTTTGAACGGATTTTCAATATCGACATACGCCCGTCCTATGTTTGTTTCAAAACCTTCTGTGATTTCGGCAACATTTTTAGGGACTTTACGCAAGCGGTCGAGTTCGTCCCACGAAAAAAGCAAACGCGCTTTTTTGCCGCATTTTTCCAACGCTCTCACAACAAACAAATTGGTTGCTACATCTCGAAAATTGCCTATATGTACTGATCCTGACGGACTTATGCCGGCTGCGCAAACATACTCATCCTTGTCGGGATTTCTTTTAATAATCTGTTGGGCCACTTTGTCCGCCCAATGTATTTTTATCTCTTCCATAAACTGTTCCCTTGCTACAAAAGTACGCAAAGGTACAACTTTTTCTCAAAAGGTTAATATTTATTAGCCAAAAAACAAATACTTCCGGGGGAATTTGACCTCGCTTAGCGTAAGCTCCCGCCATCCCCTGAAAAACCGAATGTTGATTATCGGGAGATTGCGGGTCTTCGCTATGCTACGCCCGCAATGACGTGTAGAAAGGCTCGGCGCTGTCCTGTCATCCTGAACTTGATTCAGGATCTCCCGCCATCCCTTGAAAAACCGAATGCTGATTGTCAGAGATTGCGGGTCTTCGCTACGCTACGCCCGCAATGACGGTGTAAAGAGCCTGCGTCGAGCGTTCAAAATTAATTTTTTTAACAAAAAAGTCTGTCACTGTATAGATGACAGACACGGTTACTTTTCATTTTTAACTCATCACAAAGGTAAAGACACTTAACCGATTGATTACTATCCTATTGAACTTATTTTTCTTTGTCCGGCGATCTTGCCGAGTTATCAATTTGCAAGCAAATTTTAGCCAAAAAATCGCTCGTAACTTATTGATTATAGCCATGTTTAATCGTTGTTTAACGAGCACTTAAGATACTTAAGACTCTTAAGTACCTTAAATTCAGTATTTTATGCGCCTTTCGCCTCGTGCCTTTTGCCTGCTCCTGCAACTTGTTAAACATTTTGTAAACATTCGCCTTCTTAATTTACTGAAATTCAATGAGTTACAAAGCGTGTCCGTCACCTATACAGTGACAGACTTATTTGTTAAAAAGTGGTTGAGCTATATGTTTGTAACTGAAACGATTAAGTGTTTTGACTGAATGTGAACAAATGTTAATTCGATTTGTTAAAAAAAGTGAAGAAAATAATGAGAAAAGTGCTTTTTTTTATGTTTTTGCTGTTTCTAATCGGTTTAGGAACAGCAAATCTAAATGCCCAGGTATCGATTGGTGCTGACCAGGAACCCAACAAATTCTCCTTGTTGGATTTGGTGTCTACCAGCATTAAGAAGGGGATTCACTTGCCCCGCCTGACTACTGTTGAACGCGATGCCTTGGTATCGGCAGCTTCCGCAGCCGGAGACAAAACGGACGCTAAAGGTCTTGCCATATTCAACACGACCACTAACTGTTACGATGTCTGGAACGGAACCCAATGGCTGTCTTTGTGCGACTTTGCCGATGTTGCTCCCGTCATCACCGTTCAGCCTCGCGCTTTCAACTGGAAGGAAGTTGTCGGCGCCGGTAATATGGAAGGTATCGGCGGTTCCTTGCCTACGATTAGTATTACGGCTACCGGTTCCGGGCTGACCTACCAATGGTATGAAATTCCCAAAAATTCCAATGCCGCACCTGTTCTTGTCGCCGGCGCTACTGCCGCTGCTTACACTCCGGTTCTTACCGCTTTGGGTATGCGTTCCTATTATTGCGTAGTTTCCAATGCTTCCGGCAGCATACAGAGTGACGTTGCCAAAGTGGCTGTTGGTTGCGGCGCCTTTGCTACAGATGGCACTTGGCGTACGTTTATGTGCTACAATCTTGGGGCTACCCAAACTACCATCTCCGGACAGCTTAGTTATGCAAACAACCTCTATCTCAGCGGTGCCCTTGGTACTACTCCTGCTACTGCAGCTCAAGGAGATTCTGCTGTTTTTGGCAATCTTTACCAATGGGGTCGTATTGCCGACGGACACCAAAAGCGTAATTCGCTCAACAGTGTGGTTAATGGTCCTGCTCCCGGCACTTACACTGATTTTGACGGTGCCTGGGCTGCCGGCGGTTCCGAGCAGGTTCGTTCCGACAGTGTTCGTTTTTATGGCAGGTTTATCACAAATCCTTCTACTCCTTACAATTGGAACCGCAATCCTTCGGGTAGAAATGTCTGGCTATGGCGTACCTATCGTTACACAAATAACGATCCTTGCGGTCAGGTGTCCGGCGCCAACTGGCGCATGCCGACTCAAACCGAATGGGGTGATATTTTTAGGGGTGGTCAGGGCAGCGGCGCTCCCGGTACTGCCAATGCTAACACTTGGGTCTGGCGAGCTCCCGGCACTACTACGAACCTCGCTTATGGTACTGCGGGCGGTTACGAAATCAAACCCGACGGTGTTACCACCACTCTTTTCTTGCCCGCTGCAGGGAGCCGGAACGACAGTAATGGGCAGTTGTATAGCTCGGGTGTTAACGGCAACTATTGGAGTGCTACTACTTATGGAGAGTTCTCGTTCTACTTGCGCATTAACAGTAGTCTCGTGCGCCCAGCGTACTATTACAGCCTGGCGAACGGCTTTTCAGTCCGTTGTGTAGCAGAGTTATAATTAGCCGTTCCCAAATAAACCGGTTATTACCTGCTGATAATAACCGGCTTTCCAAATATCCCTTTTTCCGTCTTCACTCTTAAAATATAGGTTCCCGTGCTAAATTCCTTTACGGAAATTTCATTGGCTCTTATTTCCTTTAATAAAACTCCGCTAAATGAATATAGCCGAAGTGTCGGAATTTCATTGGAAGGGGTTTCTACAAACAGCATTTCTGAAACCGGATTCGGATATATTTTAATTTGTCCCGCATCTATTGCCGGCAAGGAAGTCATTAACGGATCGTCATACAGAAGCATATTATCTACGTAAATATTCAAGGTTCCGCTTAATATACCATCTTTACGAACTACTCTTATTCCGGTCAGAGTGAATGCTTCGTCTTCCGATACTTCCGGCAATGAGGATAATTCTGCCTCAACAAATTCCCATCCAATGAAATTCAAGTCACAGAGTTTTACCACTGCTTCCGTTCCGTTGGAAAACAATAATTCTACTTCATTTCCCGACATATCGCCATATACATGCAACCCTATTACTTTTTCGTTGTCAACGACAGACGCCGGTGTTACGACTTTATAGGTAACATAAGCGTCTTCTCCGGTGAAAGTTCCTTTTAACTGATACGCAGATCTGTCAAATAAATAAGTCGCCGTAGATCTTGTAACGGCAGCTCCTGTTACGTTGTCGCTTTCTTCGGCATCATAGGCATATTTATCCGCAGTTTCAAAATCTTCAATAATCGTTTTACCGGTAACTGCAACTGCTGATGTCGTAAAGTTTATTTCAACCGGTTCAACCACCTTCACTCCTACGTCATCTCTTACCTCTGCGCCTATAACCACTTTGTAGGGTTTATCCGGTTCCAAAGCGCTTCCTAATTGGAAATAGAACGCTCCGTAAGGCGCCGGGGCATTGTTATTTATAACAGAGCGAGTTGCTTTTGCCATCTCTGTTCCCGCTTCATTGAAAACTTTTATTTCATCGCGGAGATTTGAAGTATATAGTTTTTGGTCAAAGATATACCAGAAAACAGGTTCTTTGTAAACGCCTTTATCGCCGTCGGCAGGATAACCTTGTAGCAAGGCAAGGCGATTGCGGTCTTTTGTCAAAAATTCCAATACAAAATCTTCTTTCATAGACAAATTGTCTGGATGTTTTGCCGATTTATCCAACTTAGCGGTGTAAAGCGTTGCCGCTTCCAATGGGAAGTTTGGTCTGAAACGCATACGGTATTGACTGTCTTCAAAAGTAATCGTTCCTTCTACTTCCGGAGTCATGGAAAAAGCATCCCGGACGGATTCTTCATCCATATCCCAGTTAAATTCAAGGACAATATCGGTGGAACATTCAACGGCTTCCCCGGGCGCTACATTTGGTGAATATTTTATGACTTCCGGCGGTGTATTGCGAATCTTATTCAATTCAAAATTAAAATAGGCTATTTCATTTTTCACCACCGTTATTTCTTGTGTCTGAGGATAATACCCTTCTGCTTCCGCTTTAACGGTATAGGCGCCCGGCGCTAAATCTTTGAAAACATAAACGCCGTTTCTTTGATTGTCAACCGTATATGTTTCACCTGTTTCCAAAACCGTAACTGTCGCTCCGTCAAGAGGCAGCAAGACATCTTTCGCATATTTCCTGTAGGAACCGTCTAAAATTAAGTTACGGCTGTCTTTTACCCAACCGGCGATATTTCCGGTAGGAATTTCGACTCCTTTAAAATAAGTACAGAATGCTTTTTTGAAGTTCCATGCTTCTAACCATTTATAATCTATATTCAATAAGCGGTAGGTTTCCGGAATATAATCGTGCATTGCTCCTTCGGAAATGGTACCGGGAACGGTTAAGGCGCGAAGAACCCCGTATCCGTCCGACCAACCCATGGCGGTGCGTCCGAATGTTTTATCACCCGTTACCCGATAGGTTGCAGTCCAATAAGTCAGTTTATTATCGTACTGATTCCTGGCTATTTCGGTACTTATCGCTCTACTCTCATCCGATCTGGGTGTTGGTGTAGGATAATTGTATGTGTCACCCACATCTTTCCCGGCATAAAGCTGTAATACATAATTGGCAGTTCCGGCTCCGGCATTGCTGTGAATAGACAACATGAAATCCGCCTGAAACTCATTTGCCATCTGTACAATGGTAGTAAGAGGCAGGTCGTCTTGCGTTCTGTTTTGTGTGCGTGACATTTGNACTTCGCATCCTAATTCCTCNAACATATCTCTCAGGTGAAANCCTTTATCCAGATTGCTCTGTGATTCCCAAAATCCTATGTTTGGCCCTACACTTGGATAAAGCGGCGTAGGAATACCTCTATCATCCGAATCCCAACCGCCATGTCCGGGGTTGATATGTATCTTTACTCCGGTCAGGTCTTGAGCAAAAAGCGATCCGCCCAGGAAAGAAAATAGTATTACAAAAAGTATATTACGTGGTTTCATGTTTCTTCCTTTATTTGATTATATCCAATTCCAATACGTAAACATCACCCTCGATGGTGTTATAGGCAACTTTTCCGGCAACAGAAGAGGCTGTCGGGTACATGGCTATCTGACCGGATTTGCTCAGCTGTTTTGTTACATTACCGGCAAGGTTTTTCATAATAATTTTCGATTCGGTTATATTATATCCGTCATCTTTATCCTGCATACCGACAACATATTCATTATTGTACCATACCGGAGCATTCAAATAGCCTAAGGATGCAATGATATTCCCTTCCAAATCGGAAACATAAGTTCCAACAGCGACAGCATTAAATAAAATCATCTGTCCGTCGGGAGACAAAGAAGCCCAAATATAACCGTTTGCATTTTCAATGGGATTCAATATTTCTGTTTTTCCTTCTTTGTCTATATTCAAATTTTTTCCATCGCTCCGGACAGTCAAAGGAGTAATTTTAGCGCCATTGCCGCATCGTTGCGCCGACCTCAAATTACGCTGGGGCTCGAGTTCTTCTTTAACTGTTTTTTTTCGCAAATCGTAACTTTTCAGTCCTTCGTATCTCAGCCTCGATTTGTAAACCGTATTTTTATAAAATATTTTACCATCCTCACTGAAAACCGGCTGAAAACCGGCGCCTTGCTCGTCTGAAACTTTGAGTATCGATTTGTTTGAAAAATCATAAATATTCAAGCCTTCATAGTTCTCGGCAGTGAAAGCCAATAAATTACCTTCTGCATTAAATACCGGATGAAAACCTTTCGGTTCTAAACGGTAACTTTTTTCTATGTTTATTGTTTGGGATAATAGCGACATTATACATAACAGAAATAATGCGCTTAAAAATAATTTTTTCATATTTATTTATTTTGTTTTTAGCAACTGGTATCCGTAATAACTACTGTATCACGCATGGATAAAATCATTTTTCAGATCTTCAACATTCCGACTGAAAACAGACACTCCATACTTACCTATGATTTCGATAAACGCCCGTTTAGTCAAACCAATCATGTCGGCAGCCTGACCACTACTTAAAAATCCGTCTTCATACATTTTTGCAGCCAAATAAACAGACAAATCAAATGTGTTGAAATCTCCGGAATTAGGTATATTTAAAACAATAGATTTCATAACTTTATTATATTATATTTAATAGTCTTTTACCACAAAAATAATGCTTTTTTTTAAAATAAAAAAAGGCAGGGGAATTGCTCCCCCTTGCCTTAATTAAAATTTACCTAATAATAACTTTTTTCGTAACAGTTTCGCCTTTCAGCGTTTGTACGGCTACAATATATATACCCTTGTTAGCGATATTTATCGAAGACGTTCCCTGAGCGGTTTGTGCCAATTGACCAACCAAATTAAACACTTTTATGCTTTTTGCATTTTCGCTCAATTGGATTCTGTTGCCTAATACGAGCATTTGGATAGCATCGCCTTTAACAACCTTTATACTGTTTCCGCCATCGATTTTGAATTCGTAAACGCCGTAACCGTTTTCACCTGTGTATAAGTACAGATTAGCGGTTTTTGTCGCTTCATTCACTTCTACCGAAGGAACGGCACTACGGTATGTATTGGAAGCACCACCCATACCTGCATTAGGAAGCCTCCACAACGATTGAATATCTTTAAATTCTTTATTAGCGTCTTTCCATTTGAACAAGTGGAAAGTAGAAGGAGGAGCAGACAGGGTATTTCCGGATGCCATCAGGAAGAAATGTTCGCCTGCTAACTCAAATTCAAGCAGACCGTTATGTCCAACCGCGTTACCGCGAGCACCGAACCATTCCTGTACCGTTTCATCCGAAACACCGGCGTTGGGGTAAAATCCGTCAACGACATTTCCATCCATATCAATTAAGGTAGGAAGCGTAGCATTTCCATCCAAATAGAAATAATTTTCGTCCATCGGGAAAATTCGAGGAGCAGTTCCTGGATTTTCCAATCCGGTCAGGTATGTTCCTTCTTCAGAAATATCAATCTCAATGAGTTCGGCTCCACCTGCAACGCCGCCACTGATAGTCCATTTGAAAGCATTCATTCCCGAAGCGTTGGCTGCCATAATAATAGCATTACCATTCACATCTCCATATACGCCGAAAGCATCAAAACGAATAGCCATGTCTGCATAGTCGGGATTAGCAGCCAATTCTTCATCAATGACTACAGCTCCGTTTCCGGTAGCCAAATCTATTTTCCAAACTTGGAAATGACCTGCGTTGGTAGCTATACCGTTACTAACCAATACATTTCCGGCATGATCGTGTTGAAGGTCATTGAGTGGATACAAGCCGCCGACCGGTCGTGTACAAGTTGCAAATATCTGAGCTTCCAATTGTATCGGTGTAAGCATTTCGCCTGTTGCTCCATCAACTACAATCAATTGTTCCAAATGACTATTAATAAAGTACATTTTACCATCTTTCGCAATCATACCACGTGTAGATTCCACAGCTCCGGGACGATTAGCGGAGAAGTTGTCTAAAACATTGGAAAACAACCACTTGCTCTTTAACGTGTATTTCCCATCTTCCAAAGCGGGATAATCGAATGGATCAACTCCGGCAAGCGGCGCTACCTCAACATCGTCGGCAACACCTACCAATAAGAAATCACCGCCAACATAAGATACTACTGCTTTTACATTCACTTTAGTCTTTACCGGGAATTTCGCTTCGGATATACCGGCAGCAAGCATTATGGTGTTAGGTCCGTCCGATAAGATTGCATTTCCGCCACTGTAATCGGTTATACTCAATCCTTCCAAAGAAACATATTTAAAGATATTAGCTCCCAAGGCGGTTAAAGTAATTTTTTGCGTTGCGGGAAGAGTAGCAGCTTCTTTTCCTTCCAATTTAGCTGCTGTAACTTTCACATATTCTCCCAAAGCAGCCGTTGTCCCTTCAATGATAATTTGGTCGCCCCTTGCAATAGCAGGAGCTGCAGCAAATTCCACCAACAGTCCGGCCGTTGCATCTTGAATGTGTACGGTAGTACCATCAATATGAGTTACTACACCAGCGGCATAGGTGGTTGATCCTGCCGGTAATGCCCAAACTTCGGCACAGGTAGAAACATAATCAATCCATTTGGCATATAATTTTAGATCGCCACTGGTTCCGAAGGGAATAGAAGTAAGTTTGTTGCCCGAAAAATCGGCTGTTGCGTACCAACCGGCGAAAGTAAAGCCTTCTTTATATGGGTCGGGAAGAACAATTTCAGCGCTTCCGTCGTAAGTAGCAGGTCCGGCAAAAGCATGTTCCCATGCAGGAATAAATGCTGCGGGCTGTCCGGCAGCGGCATAATTGGCAGAAGCCGGCCAAGAAGTACGTTGACCGCTTACGAAAAACGCCGAAACATTGTAACGCCAGTAAGCGTGTGCAGATTCATCTTCTGCAATTGCAGCAATGCTTTGGGCTGCAACAGTAGCCACAATATAGTCGTGTAACCATTGCCATTTTTCCGTCATAAGCAAACCATGCATTAAACCTGCCGGTCTTCCTATAGCAGCAGCAGCATCTGTATAAGTAGCTATACGAAGAACGGGATCCGGATAAGTCAGAATCTCATCAAGAGTTTCCCAAGTATAGTATGTGTAACTTTCAGGTACACTATAAAAAGTATTATAATCCTGATTTAATCCAACAAGCATGTCGGCTTTGTCTTGCCAACCATCATCGTTAGTTACACCTTCGTTCAACTCATAGGTAATATTCCATGCTGTTCCATCAGGTTCACCGTACTTGGCATAGAAAGTTTTATCTCCTGAAGATCCTGCAGGAATTGCAGTAATTGGGAAACCCGTACATGCCGCATTATCAAACCAGCCTACGAAGGGTTCATCTGCATGAAAAGGAATAGGAAGAATGACTTCTTTTGTTCCATCGTAAGTAGCAGGCCCTGCAAAAGCATGCTCCCAAGCAGGCATAAATGCTTCGGGTTGTCCGGCGGCGGCATAATTGGCAGAAGCCGGCCAAGAAGTACGTTGACCACTTATGAAAAACGCCGAAGTATTGTAACGCCAATAAGCGTGAGCAGATTCATCCTCTGCAATTGCAGCAATCCCCTGATCTGCAACGGTAGCTACAATATAGTCGTGTAACCATTGCCATTTTTCCGTCATAAGCAAACCATGCATTAAACCTGCAGGTCTTCCTATAGAAGCTGCTGCATCTGTATAAGTAGCTATACGAAGAACGGGATCCGGATAAGTCAGAATCTCATCAAGAGTTTCCCATGTATAATATCCAAAAGATTCAGGTACGCTATAAAAAGCATTATAATCCTGATTGAATGCAACAAGCATATCGGCTTTGCTTTGCCAACCATCATCATTAAACACACCACCATTCAGGTTGTAGGTGATGTTGCCACCTTGTGCAAATGCCATTAAAGACATCATACACACCATTAATAATAGAGTAATCTTTTTCATGAAAATTAAATTTATAAAATGTTAATATATTAAGGAATTTATTTCCTCACTTTAAGCGTTTTCCCATTGTTTCCGATATTTATTTTAATCAGATAAATACCTTTTGCATAGCCTGTCATCTTATCAAGCGACAGGGTATTCTTTCCCACATTTAATTGGTATGCCTGTTTATTGAGCAGCACACCTGTCATCGAATAGATTTCAACGGAAGCAGATACATTTTCTTTACTGTCAATTACCACATAGCAGTTACCTGCAGCATCGAAATAACTGTAGCAGGATTCCGTTGCATCAATATCCCGGATTGACGTTTTACCTGTTAGATAAACCGTAACAAATTCCGACGGTTCCGTAAATCCTTCGTTGTTTCGAGCCCTTACGCGGAGATAGTATGTGCCTTCATCCAAACCGCTGAAAACTGTATTGAAAATAAATGCATCAACCGCTTTCAGCGTTGTTCCGCGTGTCGGGAAAGTCGAGCTTTGCGACAATTCGGCACGGAAACCTTTGGAGTCTTGCGGTTTCCAACTGATTTCAATTTCAGTTCCTTCAATAGTTTCTCCATCGGTCGGCGAAATAAGTACCGGTACCGGTATAGGCACTTCTTCGGTAGTAAAACTAATTCTTTCCGAAATAGCCTGTATCACTCCCAATGTAGCTCTTACACGAACATAGTAAGTAGTTCCCGGAGCCAAAGTCACGCCCGGTACGCTTGCTGTTGTTGTCTGAACAGTGGTTGTATAAACCATGGTATTGAAATCAGATCTTGCTGAAATTTCAAGCGTATAAGCAGCTCCCTGACCAATGTCAGTCCACGAAATTTCGGGCTCAACCGACACATTCACAGCAGCATCGGCAGGCGAAATAATTTTAAACTTAGTTCCACTGAAACTACGTACTTCCGAAATAGTCACAGGTGCATTTGCTTTGAACGATTTAACACGCCAATAATACGTCGTG
>JGI24702J35022_10002527_pt1 | contig 11131 bp, 10 predicted proteins | sample TergutTh196P4_FD_35022 | JGI IMG/M metagenome (IMG submission 35022)
GCCCCGACTTACGTGGTGTTCTTCGAAACGGGCAGATCGCTTTCGCCGAATTCCGTGGAGGAACTTCGGAGCGATCCCCATTTTGCCGAACTGCACGAAAAAGGATTGATGGTTCCGGTCGGTAAAGGATTTATCGAATTCCATCTGCTTGCGGCGATTTCTCTCGGAGCGGTGTTTATGGGAGCGATGACGTACATCGGCAACGGTCCGAACTTTATGGTCAAGGCGATTGCGGAGCAATCCGGCGTCAAAATGCCGAGCTTTTTCGGATATATGGCCTACAGTTTCGCACTGCTCCTGCCGCTGTTTATTTTGATGGTCTGGCTGTTTTTATGAGGAGAATCTCTATGAGTTTCAACCGGCTTTACGAAAAGATCGCCGCGCTGCCGCCATCACAGTTGCCGAAATTGGAGCGATTCGTTGACCTGCTCCCGGCGGCAACTGATGACAGGAACGACCATTGGGACGACGAGGACAATGATCCCGATTGGGAACCGCCGCCCCTTGATGAAAACGGTAAGCCGGTACATCCGAAAGCCGGGTGTATGAAGGGCGTTATCGTTATGCGCGACAACTTTTTTGACCCCGACGATGTTTGGGAGGAGTACAGGTAATGAGGCGACTTCTTCTTGATACTCACACGATTATATGGTTTATCAACAACAGTTTCCGACTGCCGCAACAGATCCGGGAGATATTGGAAGACGAATCCAATATTATTTACGTTAGTATCGTTTCGCTCTGGGAAATTTCGATCAAATTTCAACTCGGAAAGTTGGATTTGGACAGATCCCTTGGTGATGCTGTGCGTTTGTTGCGTAACAACGGCTTTCGACGATTGCCTATTTACCTTCGTCACATTTATCGTCTAACCGCCATGGAATCCCACCACAAGGACCCGTTTGATCGGATGCTGATTGCCCAAGCCCTTGCCGAAGGTTTCGTCCTTGTTGGTTGCGATGACGTGTTTGACCTCTACGGCGTCCAAAGGTTATGGCAAGAAGCAAAATAACAACGAATGGATTCAACCATGTTCACCTTACGCTGCACGACATGCGATGCTCGGCTTGGCGTCCAAGACGAGACGCTGATCGGACAGATTCTCGCTTGTCCGAAATGCGGCAGCATGGTGCATGTTGTACCGTCGGGAGCCGTTCCCCGAGAACCGGAAACCGTGCCTCCGGACATGGAGCCGGGGACGATGTTCCCGGAATCGGGACCACAGGTCCCGGCTCTGGAGCTGCTCTCCGAATCGGAACTTCGTGTTCGCAAAATTCTCTTGGTCATTCTTGCGGGATTCGTGCTGTTTCTCGTCGTCGCCATTGGAATTCTTTTCAGTCGCGGCAAACCCAGCGAACCGCAACCTGCGGTCGCAGGAGAAGAGCCGGGACCTGTGGTCCCGGTTTCCCACGAACTGCAACCTGCGGTCGTACCCCCTGTGGTCGTTGTCCCCATGAAACCGGAAGAGTCAGGACCCTCGGAAGACGTCCCTGTACAGGAAATTAGAACACCGGAAACCCAGGCGTCGGAAACGGAGATGCCGGAGTCCAAGGAGCCGGAGTACCGACTAAAGGGGGAAACAGAAATCCGTTCGACGACTGATCTTCTTGCCGACTTGGAACGCAAACTGCCGGGCTTGGTGGAGCTACCCGCCGCCTTAACGGTTGACGTCCCCGACCGGTTGCGATTGCCACTCAACGGATTCAAGCTCGACAAAACGTCGCTCGTCGCCGCCGTTCGAACGCTGAGCCGACTGACCGAGGTTCCCATCACGCTGGATGTCGACGAATTTCGCTGCCGAGGAATCGACTTCGACGCCCCAATTTCCGGGACCTACGAACCGGGAACCGTCGGTGAGACGCTCATCGACCTACTCAAACCACTCGGTTTGGAACCAGTGATCGAAGACCGCCAAATTTTCGTTACGGTTCCGCTGGAAGAACGGGACAAACTTACTGAAAAAACGTTCGATATTGCGGACCTTGCCGATTCCGATGAAAACCTGACACCGCAACGGTTGACGGAACTCGTTCGGCAACTCGTCGATCCGGTCGGACTTTCCGCGGAAGAACCGACACCGGACCAACCATCGATCAAAGTCGACGGCACGGCGCTGATCGTCAGGCACAGACTTCGGAAGCTCGACGAAACGTTACGGCTCTTGGAACAGCTCCGTGTGTTACGAAAACTGCCGCAGAAAACGAAAATCGAAGGCGAACGGCTGGTTCCCGAAGTCTTCGGTTGGGACGCTGTCCAAGCGCCGTTGACGTTGAATTATTATCAACCGATTTTGCTCGGCGAAGTTTTTCCGCAATTGGAAGCCGCCGCAAAAATTCGGATTCTCGTTGATCATAAGGCTCTGAATCGGGCGTTGAGTCCGTTTTCGTCACTGAAAGGAACCGTAGGCAACAACAACGGAACGGTCGACACGGCGTTGGAAAGGCTGCTTGCTTCCGTGGACGGCGTAACGCTGACGTACCGGATCGTCAACGTTGACGTTTTGGAGATCACAACCCGCGATGTTGCCGGTCGATCGGAAAAGATGAGCGTCGAAGTTCACCGTTACGAGACGCCGGAACATCCGCTCGAAGACAACGCGACGCCGGAAGAACTGGTCCGAACGATTCGCACCGCCTTGGAACACAACTCGTGGTATGACCCCGGTAACTCCGAAACGCTCGGACTCGGCGACATTGTGATCGATCAACCGTCCGGTTGTCTAATCGTTCGCCAAAGCCAAGGCATCCAACGTTTACTGCGACGCTGGTTTGCGGGAAGAAATTGATCCCTTGCGTAAACACAAATCGCCTACTGTAGTTTGTCCGCCGTGGTGAGTGATAATGTAACGGTCTTCTTCGGTTTCTTCTTCGGTTTTCGGACGATAGGATTGCCATTTTCGTCGTATTCAATGTCGATGCCGTCCGCATCGTCGTCGATGTACATTTCCTCGGCATCGACGATCTCGTGGATGTCCACTTGATCCATACTCTGAACAACTCGTTTTTCGACGACCAGTCGTACGCCGTCGTCCCGATCAATCTCTTCAACGTCAAGGAACTCCGACGGCGAATCGAACATCCGCAGTCGCTCGTCTTTCGGTAATTCGGCAAGGAATCGGCTGTATACCGTTGTTCCGAACGAGCCACGGAAGTCCCGGCGAGCGGCGAAACTCAATCGAAGCTCTTCCTCCGCACGGGTGATGCCGACGAAGAACAATCGTCGCTCTTCTTCGACTTCCCTGTCCTCACGCAATGAGCGGGAATGCGGCAGAATCCCTTCCTCAATCGCAACGACGTATACGACGGGAAATTCGAGTCCCTTGGCCGCGTGCAGCGTCATCAGGGAGACGCGGTCCGACGCCGTGTCGAGACCGTCCACGTCGCTGACCAAGGCGACCTGTTCGAGGAATTTTTCCAAGGCGTTTTCGCCTTCTTCCAAAGGCCGGACATCGAATTCCCGCGCTTCTGCTAAAAGTTCCGAAATGTTATCGAGCCGTTCCTGATCTTCTTCGGATTCCTCGCCGTCGTATTGAGCCTCGTACTTCGTTTCGCGGAGAACAAGATTGAGCAGCGTTGCAACGGGGTAATCCTGTGCCGCCGCCTCCGCCAGGCGGTCGATCATTGCGACGAAATCCAGTACGGCTCTGCGCGTCTTCGCCGCAATGCTCGGGATATGCGCAGCGACCCTTGCAGCATCCAGCGTCGTGGTTCCAAGCTGTATGGCGTGACCGGATAGTTTTTGGAGCGTCGTTTTGCCGATTCCACGCGGCGGCTCGTTGATGATCCGGCCCAACGACACCGTGTCCGACGGATTGTACACGACTCGAAGATACGCAATCACGTCCTTGATCTCTTTGCGTCGGAAGAACTCCAAGCCGCGAACAAGTTGGAACGGAACGACTTCCCGCCGTAGAGCGTGTTCCAGATTCCGAGACAGGGCGTTCATCCGATAGAAGATGGCGTAGTCACTCGGCTTCCGCTTACCGAGTTTGAGTTCCTCAGCAATTTCCCTTGCGATGGCGTCCGCTTCGTCATGATGATCGGCGCAGCGAACCAGCCGCGCCGGTTTGCCGGACGGATTGTCCGTGAACAGCGTTTTCTCCTTTCGATTGACGTTGTACGCAATAAGGTGATCGGCAACGGAAAGAATTTCCGGCGTACTGCGGTAGTTCTGTTCGAGGCGAACGACTTTAACGTCCGGATAATCCTTTTCGAAATCGAGAATGTTACGGATATTCGCTCCGCGCCAACCGTAGATCGACTGGTCGGGGTCTCCGGTAACGGCAAGGTTCCGATGATCCTGCGACAGGGCCTTGACGATCACGTATTGGACCGTGTTCGTGTCCTGATATTCATCGACGAGGATATACCGGAAGCGATTGTCGAGATTGCGTCGAATCTCCGGATTTTCACGGAGCATCACGGCAACGTGCAACAGCAGGTCATCGAAGTCGACGGCGTTCGCCCGCCGAAGTTCCTGCTGATAAAGGGGATAAATTTCTTCGACGACTCGACCGAGCAGACTGCCGGAGCCGGCTACGTAATCGTCGGGAAGGACGAGTTGGTTCTTCGCCCAACTGATTGCGGAGGCAACTCTTTCGACGTTGACACCGGGCGGTAAAGACTCTCTGCCCGTAACGGTTTTCAGCAAGGCGAGGCTTTCGTCGGCGTCGTAGATCGTAAAGTTTGGTGCCAGGCCTACGTACCGAACGTTTTGCCGCAACAACTTGGCACAGAACTTGTGGAAGGTTCCCACCCAGACGCTTGGGTTCGGCGAAAGGACGGCGAGTCGGGACTTCATTTCGTCGGCGGCCTTGTTTGTGAACGTCAGCGCAGCGATCTGCCACGGCTTGACGCCCTGATGGAGCAGCGCCGCGATTCGGTGCGTAACGACCCGGGTCTTTCCGCTGCCGGGACCGGCGAGAACGAGGAGTGGACCGTCTTTGAACTTGACCGTTTCCTGCTGCGGAGCGTTCAAACCGTCGAGAAGAGAATCGGGAATTATTGCGTGTTTCATCTTGGTCTCCACGGTTCCTATTTCGTTTCAGATGTCGTCCTCGTGTTCCCTCAGGAAGGCAACCGTTTTCGGAAGCCCACGCTTTTCCAGTGTTACGAGATATTCGTCGACCGTTTGTGATGGCCGAGTGAGGCTTAAACGATGGTCTTTGATCGTTTCGAGAACACGTTTTTGGCTGATTTGAATCAATTGTAAAACGAATTCATCCGGCGACAGAGCTTCGACTCCGTAAAGGCGCAGGGTTGTTTCCGGGAAATCGTTAAGATCGAACGTGACAATGTATTCCGCCTCCACATGGATGGCAACGGCAAGAACATGCCTGTCTTTCGGATCGGGTAATGTAAGCGTCGGCGTGATCGACTCGTACCCACGAACAAGGCCGGCGGGAAAATGAACGTCCATGTTTTTACAGATTCGTTCCAAATTCTCCCGTTTCAAATCCGGACGGTTTTGAAGCAAACTACGCGTCCATTCCCCCTGTATTTCCTGCGACCAAAACGGCTTAATCAGTTCGCCGGAGGCAAAGCTGAGCAGGAAACCACGCAACAGAGCGGAATAGAGAACACAGGCGTCAAGAACGACTCTAATCATCGTACAACCCCATCTCTTGGTCCATACGAATCATTTCAGCAAGAGCCGCGAAGTTGCGTTTTCGCCTTTGAGCGTAATCCAACAAACTGTCCCATTGAACCAAACGCTCGCCGCTTTCCAGACGGAACACAATGACCCCGTCTCTGAGCAGTTCATCGACATAACCTTCTGATCCGCCAAGAAATCTTGCCGCTTCCGAGACCGTGCACTCGGCCAACCTCGGAAACAAACCAAAACCCTGTCCGCCGGTCGTTGTGTAAGGATGGGAGGAGGCGGTTGAAATGGGCATACTTTAGTTCTCCTTGTCGTGAAAACATCACCGATGCTCCTTCCATTGTACACCGCTCAGGGAAAAACGCAAGCATTCGACTTGCCCAAACGCGCTGTTCGGGTATACTGATTGTGTTGAATTTCCCCAATTCCAATCCCCCAATTCCAAACCTCGAATGAACGGTAACGCAATTCTCGGTCAGAGCGGTGGACCGACCTCGGTCATCAACGCCAGCCTCTGTGGCCTCATCCAGGAATCCCTCAAGCAGAAAGGCGCCATCGACCGGGTGCTTGGCATGCGCTACGGTATCGAAGGGTTTTTGCAAGACGAAGTCATTGATCTCGGTGCGGAAAAACCGGAGATCGTCGAAGGACTCAAAACGACGCCGTCCAGTGCCCTCGGCAGTTGTCGGCACAAACTCAAGGACGCCGAACTGCCGAAAGTTCTCGAACAACTCAAAAAATACAATGTCCGGTATTACTTCCTGATCGGCGGCAACGACACGATGGACACGATTCACCGTGTCGAAAAATACTGCAAGGAACAGGGCTACGAACTGCGCGGCGTCGGCGTGCCGAAGACGGTCGACAACGACCTGTTTGCAACGGACCACACGCCGGGCTTTCCTTCAGCGGCACGGTTTGTCGCCTTGTCGGTCAAACAGGCTGGAATGCTTGCCCGTGATATGAAGCGGGTCGATCAGTTCGTCGTCTTCCAAACGGTCGGACGCTCCGCCGGTTGGTTGCCCGCTGCGGCGGCCTGTGCCAGGACAAACGACGACGACGCGCCGCATATCATTTTGGTTCCGGAGAAGCCGTTCGTTCGGGAACAGTTTCTTGCCGAAGCAAAGCAAACGCACGAAAAATACGGTTGGGTGAGTGTCGTTTGCGGCGAAGGGGTTTGTTACGCCGATGGTTCACCGATCAGTGCGTCGTCGACGACGGACAAGTTTTCAAACGTCGAATTCGGGGCGATGGGCGGATCGAGTGCTGCGCTCGTTTTGCATCGAATGTTGTCCGACGCGTTCGGTTGGCGCGGCGAATTCCAAATTTGCGAGTCGCTGTCGATGTGTGCCGCCGATCGGGCGGTTCCATTGGACATTGAGGAAGCGTTCGCCTGTGGTCGGGAGGCCGTTCGCCTTGCCGTGTCGGGAACCAGCGGCGTGATGGTGACGATTCAACGGATTTCGAACACTCCGTACCAAACGGAACTCGGCACCGCTCCGCTCTCGCAGGTCGCCCTCGGCGAAAAGCCGATGCCGCCGGAATATCTCTGTCCGGACCGACTTTTCGTTACCAATGCCTGCCTCGAATACCTGCGACCACTCGTCGGCAAACTGCCGGAATACGTGAGATTTGATGGCAACAGATAGGCAACATCCGAATCACATGTCGGAAAAATCGTCCTCTTCAGGTTCCTCTTCCTCCTCATCGTCGTCATCGGACATTTTCTTCGGCGTTGTGCCGAACGGGTCGCCGTCATCATCGTCTGTATCCGCTTTCGGAACGGCAGACGTTTCTTCCGCCACTTCTTCGTCGGCGCCGCTCATCCAATAGAGTTTCGGCAACGTTTTACTCTTCAAGGCGACAACATATTGCGACATCGACAAGCGATGCCGAATCGGTTTGGCAAGTGCCTCCGCGTGTGGGCAGTCGATTATACCGCGGCATTCGGGATCTTCGCAAAGCTGTCGTTCCTTCAGGCATTGAATAAGTCCGGACTCGTTGACGCAGTAAATTCGATCCGTTTCGATATTGAACAGGAATTGGTTGACCTGCCGAACATTGAACGATGAAATCGGGACGCCGGTTTCCCGATTCAGAATGACGAGATTCGCGTTGGCGTCCAATGTGTAGAGCCGTTTTTTCGAAGAAGCGACGAATTGCTTGATTCCCGGCGTAAACCACTTTTCTTTGCCGTTGGTGATGTCGAGAGCGTGCATTCCGGTCGGAAAGGTCGGGCAATAAACGTCCTTGCCGACGACGGCGATTCGTTCGACGACCGGTCCGTTGGCGGCAAACTGCCAGTAGACTTCGCCAACACGGTCTCGCACGGCAAACACGTACCCGCCACGGCTCCCGACGACAACCAAACTGGGAATGGCGATGTCTTTCGACTTGTCGACATAGTACGCCACCGGCTCGGACTGGTTCGCCGTCGGTCGGGAAACGATTTCGTTGCTCTTGTTCCAATCGTGCTGGGCGATCCGGGTTTTATCGAGAAAAAAGGATTCAGCCGTGGAATCAATCATGTAACGCAGGGTAAGGGTTTCCTGCGAAAAAGCCTCGATCCCGGCAACAAAGATGGCCCCTTGATCGGTTACCCATGTCAGGATTTCCTGGTGCCCCTGAGGACGCCCATTGGGAGCGTATGTCATCCATTGTGTGGTGAGTGTCGGCTTGGCAAGCACATTACCGAAAGATCGACAGGCCATAGGAATGCCGAGCGGCCCTCGCAACACGATTTCCGGTTCCGGTTTCGGTGCTTCCGGTTCGGCAAAAATGGACCGCTTCGTTTCCTCAAACGATTTGACGATGTTGGCAAGAACAGCGTCGCCTCCCCGTTGCGCGGCAAGGGACCCCGGCGAATTGGTATCATCATCATCAGCCGCCGCCGGAGTTGCCGATTTAGCTGCCGGTGTCTCGTCGTCGGTTACCAACTGGTGATCCTCCAGGGGAAACGCGATCAAACGTCCGTTCATTAGCGGAATGTAGACGTAGTTTTCGCTTAACTCGCAGGCGGTTGCGGCGGCGGCAGGAAGACGTGCCTCGAAAAGCTGCTTGCCGTTTTTGCGGTTGAAAATATACAGGTTCAACCCATCCAGCACCGCGACCGTACGGCTGTTCACCGACGGTTCGAAATAACACATCCCTTTTTGGGCGAAGGTTCGCATCCAAAGCGACTTGCCGGTCTCGGCATCAATCGCGTGTAATTTGGCGTCATCGGAGACGACGAATAGCGTGCCGCCCTCTTCGATTGCGTACAAAACCTTGTACCGCAGGGGGTCAATTTGGACCTGATTGAACCAGGCACGGGTCAGACCGTAGCGTTCGACCATCGAATCGGTAAACAGCGGAACATCCTTTCCGGCAGCGTACAGCGATATCTGGAACGGTCCCATGGAAACCAGGCAAAAGATTACGACGGCAAAGAACTGAGTCGGTTTCATCGGAAATTATTGAAAAACGCCGTTGGGAAGCCCTAAGGACACAATAGAGATTATAGCATATTTTTCGGGTCGAAGAGGGCTCAATCCGAATTTTTTATCAAGGGGGAGGGAGAAAGATCAATTATTCTCCTCGATGGATGGTGCCCCACCGAGCCTTTGTTTTTCCATAGCTTCGGCCTCCGCAAGAACCTTGCGGATGCTTTCGGGGTCTTCAAAGTTGATTTGTACCGGCGGCTGGTATTCAAAAAGGGTAACGAAGGCGCCGGAAATCCGCCAGCCCTCATCGGTTTGTTCGACTGTCCAGATGATCTTGGATTCCTTTTGCCCATCGGAATCGACATCGGTCCATGTTGTGGAAACCAGTGCGGTCGAGTCCCCTTGGAGAACCGTTTTGTCGATGGTAAAGGTCGCCGTATCACTGGCTGAACACGAAAACGGAAAGTCTTCCTCCTCCCCGGCTTTCCGGGCGGTTGACGTCAGGAAAGTACGGATCTTTTCGTCTTCGCCCCGTTGCATTGCCGTCATAAAATCGAAAACCGTCAGCTCCGCCGGATGTGGTACGGGATCGGGTAATGAAACGGATTCCACCGGCTTTTCGGTAACGGGTGTCGGCATCGGTTCTTGTTTTCCGCAACCGGCACAAAGGAACACCAACGCGCAAAATACGGCAAGAGATCGGAGCATTTTCGGGTTTCAAAAAAATCGATCAACGAATAATCGGTTTTAACGGTTCACGCAACGGCGTCTGATTCGTTGTCAGACGATCGAGTCCGGCGGCGTAAACCGACGCATACGGCAGTTGCGGCGTTGCGGCGACCGGCGCTGAAGCGGCGACAACCGTTTTCGAGCCGGCGGCGACCCAATCAATCCACGAAAGTTGTAGTTCGCCGAGATTTTCTTTGCCATAATGTTGTCGGACAGCGGCATTCCAGTTTCCGGATCCCATGGCACTCGCCGCAAACTCCAGGAGACGCCGATGACCACCGAGATCGATGAGATACTCGACGACGGAAAACCCCTGGGAATAAAACGGCATCGGATCCGACGGATAATCTTTCAGGGCGACCATCCGATTGAACGGTAAGCCTTTGCGGACGTCTTCGCGCAAATATTGCAACAGCCGTTGCCGGTAATTCTCTTTTTCGGAAACGTGTTCGACGGATGTGGCGGCGCCTTCGTCAAGCCAGCGGGGAATCGGACACCGAAAATGGGTGGCGAGGATCATGTGTGTAATTTCGTGTGGAAGCACGGAGTCGACGATCCGTTTCGCAGAGCCTTGAATGTCCATTTCCCAGCCGTACACTTCGCCGTTGCTGAATACAAAGGTTGTCGCACCACCGGCGCCGAGGATGTCGCCGACCTGAACGCGGATCGGACACGGGGCCGACCAATCCGGCATTTCGTGACCGAGCCAGAGAATGGCGAGTTCACTCCGGCAACGTTCCGCCGTGTCGCAAAAAAGTTTTGCGAGTTCCGGCGTCGGAGCATTGACCACTTCGAAATTTACCGTGTTAAATCGGGCAATCGCTCGGATTTCCGACTGATCGAGACGCGGGGTAACATAAGGGGCCGACTCAAATTGGGCCCCCATTGACGGAACACCGAGAAAAATCACCCCCATCCACCAACCGCATCGAAACAAAAATCGAGCGTCCATGCTCTCACTTCCTTCCTTGGAATTCAGTCGCGTTGCTCATCCCGGCAACGCAAGACGGAATTCTACACGAAATCGACGATTCGGAAAAGACCAATTTTTCGCCAGTGAAATTCCCCTTGATTTATCCGGGGTGGAAGGGTATCATACATTCACTGTCGCATTTGTATGGTCATTGACCATAAATCGTTTAGATGTTTGTCCAAACTTTTGACTTCAGGAGAGTTGTCATGAAATTGATTCGCCCCTTTATCGTCAGCTTGGTCGTATTGGGATTTTTAACGGCAATTGTCGGTCCGGTTGCCGCGCAACCGGGCCGGGTGGTGGTCCGACCGGGATACCGTCCGCTTCCGCCGCCGCCGCCGAGACCCTACTACCCTCCGTACCATCATCCGAGCGACTTCGACAAAACGATGCGGGTTATCGGCGG
>JGI24702J35022_10002528_pt1 | contig 11127 bp, 10 predicted proteins | sample TergutTh196P4_FD_35022 | JGI IMG/M metagenome (IMG submission 35022)
AAGTATAATTTCATGCACAAGCCGCCGTATCTGTAGTTTGTCGCTACGCGACCGGCGTCTGCGCACCCATTCGCTGCAATTCATTTCGCTCATGGGTATAACTGGTTGTTAACCGGTAACTGGTTTAGACATTTCATATAAAAGCTCGATAATCAATATCAGATTTCGTGTGATATGATAGGGATCTTTTACGGGCAAAGCCACAATTTTATCTTGCGGAGTCCCATCACGCTTGAGTATCTGTATCCATTCGCGGATTTCTCTGTCAGGATTTGGGAATCTATCGAATGTATACCCAAAAATTTTATCGTACCACTCAAGTAGCGTTTCATCGCCGGTTTTGCTATAAAACAGCAGTGTAGAGTACAGCGCTTCGGAATGAACCCACCATAATTTATCGCTCCAACAGTCAATTGTTTGTTTTAGCATGGGTTCATCTGAATCATCTGAATCATCTGAATCATCTGTGTCATCTGTGTAATCTGAATCATCTTCAATGATACCTTGCGGAGCGCCGCCAGTCACTCCGCACATATGGAGTATACCGCCATACTCGTGATCCCAGCAGAGTTCTAATGTCTTTTTTGTGATTGTTACAAGCCGATTCAACCAATGCTCCTCATTGCCGAGGATACGCGCCGCCTCTTCCATGAACCACATATCCTCCAATGTATGGCCGGGATTGACGTGTTGTCCTAACAAACGGGGAAAGAATCGATTATCGGAAGTCACAATTTCATGCAAAACATAATTGTCATCCACAAAATTGGTAAGAACATCAGTAGAAAATCTCTTAAGGTTTTCCTTTAGTGTTTGTATATAACCCGGCTCAAATTTCTGAGCGGAGAAATAAAGTTCTGAAGTAACATTTGAGAATATCATCGGGATGCCATGCATTCGATAACAAGAGGAAAGAGGGTATGGCAAAGTGGTGATATCGCCTTTGTTCAGCCTGTCTAACGCGGATTGATACAGCTTTTTGGAAAATATATAGGATTCGCCGTCTCCCGCCGCAAGCGCATACCGGGCAAAAGCAGCTGTAACAAAGCAATCCGCAAATATGCTCATATCATACCGGTCATATCCTTCAACAAGTTTTGGAGAACCAGTTTCGTCCATTAAGAACACACATCTGAAGTCATTATCACTAATAAGGCAGTGATTATAAAGGAAGTCTCTTCCACTTTTCGCAAGCATTAAGAAACCGTCTTTCTGTTTTGTTGTAAATGTCCCACAGTCGCTTTGGGCAAGCTTTGACCACATCCAAACAAACCGTCCCTGTGACCAGGTATATTTGTCACGGCTAACGAGTTCGCGCCCGTGATTGTCAAAACAGTTGAAATATCCGCCATATTTACTATCCAAACTGTTATTGACCCAGAAAGGCAAAATGTTATTACATAACTCGTTTTCATAAAACCCTATTTGCTCTCGCAGTCTTCTATTATTCACAAAAATTCTCCTCATGCTTGTTTTATTATTAGTTGTAAATAGTCATTTTCATTTCTATTGATTTACTGTCGCCTCTATAATAATCGGCGAACAATCTAATGTTTATTGTATATCAGTTGTATTTAAAGGAAAATACCTTTAACTGGACGAGTATTTCAAAAACATGGCTTATTACGGGATTAACAAACAAACACTAAGATCATTATAATTTATTATATACTTTTCGAAAAGTAATGGTAACTTAAGTGAACCTAACGGCAAATGAACGTAACGGCAAATGAACGTAACACAAATGAACGTAACTTAAATGAAGCTAACGGCAAATGAACGTGACGCAAATGAACCTAACATAGAGAGGGGTAAAGCTATGGTGAGACCGCTTGTTCGCAATATAGAAGACTGTAAAGTAAACGACAGAAGTATGATTTTTTTTGAGGAGGAATGTGAGACAATATCTGTTAATATTGTCAGTGTTCCGCCGGGGGAGAAAGTTGAACCCAGCTCCCACTCGGATGAGGAGGAGGTATATATTATTACTAAAGGAAAAGGAATGGTTCGCCTTGACGACGATGAGTATGAAGTTGCCGTCGGAGCTGCGATATATATACCCAGAGACACCATTCATGCTGTCCAGTGCCTATCCGATGAGAACTTTGAGTTTGTCTGCGTGTCAAACTGGCCTGATAATAACCCGCCAATGTCCTGATATTATCTAATATAAATTTATCTACAATCTGACGGAGAAAAAAGTGAAATGAATTCGTATGATAGAGTAATGACGACGTTCAAGCATAAGGAACCGGATCGTGTGCCAGTTGTAGAGTTGGATGTGGCGCCTTCGGTGTTTAAAGCGCTAATGCCCGAGGCAACATCCGAATGTGATTTTCAAGGGAAATATCTTGATATGGTCAACGCAAATAATTACTACAACACCAGGCCAGTCGGAACCAATATGTTGATTGATGAATGGGGAATATCTTACAAGATAATTGGTAACGACTCTTGCTTCCCAGCGGCGCCAGCCTTTTCAATAGACGACAATTTTTTGGACTACAACTTGCCTGATCCGCGAGCCGATCATCGGTTTGGCTTTTTAGATCAAAATGTAAAAAAGTATCGGGGAGAAAAGGCGATATCGTTTACACAACGGGCGTTTTTTTTGTGGGCGGAAGCGATGCTGGGATTTGAAGAGTTACTGATTAACATGAAGTTAAATCCGGAAAGAATCCACAAACTGTTTGACATATTATTGGATTACAACGTCACAATGGCGGTATGCGCTGTGAATAAGGGCGCTGAAATTGTGTGTGAAACGGATGATTACGCATATAATACAGGACCGTTTTTCGGGTTGGATGTATTTGAGGAGTTTATATTTCCGCGGCTAAAAAGGTTTGTGGACTCTGTACACAAAGCGGGAGCTTTAGTCGTCAAACACACTGACGGAAACATTATGCCAATCCTGCCGGGTATAATAGATTGCGGATTCGATGGGATTCATTCGATTGATCCGCTGGCAGGTATGGATATCGGAGAGGTCAAAAGGTTGTATGGAGACAAACTTGTGTTAATTGGCAATATCGAGCCAGGTAATTTGTTGGGGTTGGGAAGCAAAGAAGAAGTTGCGCAAGCAGTGCGTGAAGCTATTGATAAGGCTGGCAGGGGAGGCGGATATATTGTCTCGTCATCCAACGGTATTATATCTATTGTAAAACCGGAGAACTACAGGACGATGCTCGAAACAGTTTACGAATACGGTAAGTACTCAGTACCAGATAAGAAATAAAAAGTATATATCAAAATAAAAAAGGAGGAACAAGGAATGAAAATGATTAAATTTCGTTTGCGTTTTTGTGCAGTTTTGCTAACATTGGCAATGGTAATTACTATATTTACTGCGTGCGGGCAATCGCCGTCAAATGAAAATGCCGTGTCAACCGAAAAGCCCGAGACGTCTTCCGTAGTGACGCAACTTGCCGAGAACGGAGGTAGTGACGCTGATACAAGTTCAGATGCCGTAGATACTGTAATTGCCGTAGATACTGTAATCAGCGTATGGAATTGTGACAATACGCCTGAATATGAGGATGGCCTGAAACACATTATACAAGAGTATATGAATTCTCATCCGGGCAGGACTGTAGAGTATACTGGCCTTCCATGGGATAACGCTAAAGAAAAGTTTGATACTGCAATAGCGACGAATACTGTTCCGGACTGCGCCTATATTGTTCAGCAGTGGGCGGGTAGTCTTGCGGGAACTGGTGGACTGCTTCCTCTGAATGAATATATTGACAGATGGGATATTAAGGATCAATTCGACTTTGAGCAGATATTCTCCAGTGGGCTAGCTGTTCAGGATAAACTTTATATGATGCCGTTCGAATTTGGCACTACTATTTGTTGGTACCGCAAGGACTGGTATTCATCGCTTGGCCTTTCGATTCCTACAACATTTAACGATTGGTTTAACGATATAGCAGCGACAACTGATCTAAGCGCCGGTCGTTATGGTCTTACCATGAGAGGAGGGAGCGGAGGTTCCACCCAATTGGAGAGTTGGTTGATATCCTATGCAGGGGCTACCGAGTATTTCATGCCCAATGGGGAGTGTTTTGTTACCGATCCCAAAACTCTTGAAGGATTGGAGCGGTTTGTCAGTCTTTACAAGAATTGTACGGCTGAGGGAGATATCAACAATGGTTATGCGGAAATGAGCGCTGCCTTCGGGTCTGACCTTGCGGGTATGATGTATCACAACAATTCTTCATTTCCCGAGCATTTAAAAAATCTTGGAGATATATCAAAATTTGGTTCCTTTATTTTGCCAAAAGCCGATAATGGCGTACGTGCTATAGGTGTTGGGGCATATGGCTATTCTGGATGGGTGCTTTTCTCCGGGTCAAAGGATCAAGACGCGACATGGGATTTTATCAGTTATGCTTGCAGCGCCGATATGCAGAGTTACTGGAATCAAGTGGTAGGAGGGTTGCCCAGCAGCTTTATTGCTCAAAATGATGCATGGATCGACGATTACCCGGCGCTTGTTGAAATTCGGGACGTACTCGCGTTACCGGAGACCAAATTCTGTGTTGTTCCAGCATATTACCCTGATTACTCCAGCGCTCATACGAACATCTTGCTACCCGGATTCCAAGCGGTATTGCTTGGTGATAAGACTCCTGCGGAGTACTTGGCGGATTGGAATACAGCTATGAAGGATGCAAAAGCCGATTATGAAGCCAGTATATCAACTTAGTTTTAAATGATAAAATTATGATTGGAAGTGCGGCGGACGTGCGGCGGACGTGTGTTACGTACAATATTATCAAACCCGCCGCACAAATTGTTTAGAGGTTGTCAGGACTTAGTCAGGCTGTTTCGGTATTGATTGGGACGAACGCCGGTCTTTTTCTTGAATAAAGCATAGAAAGTTTTTACAGAGGGATATCCCACATCTTCAGCCACTTTCTCAATTGACACGTTTTTGTCCCTCAGTAAATCCTTCGCCACCTCGATTCGTATATCAATCAGTTTCTGTTTAAAGGAGGTGTGGTGTGTTTTTTGCATAATTCGGTTCAGTTGTCGATCACTAACGCTCAAAAGCTTTGAAAGATCACTGGCTTTTAAATTATGATTATAGTGGTCGAAGAATTTTTCTATTATCCATGTACGATTATCATCCTTTACTTTTTTGGGGATATCGTGTTCAGTAAGGACTTTTGGGGCAATGTCGCGCGCAATGGCTATGATTAGTGAGGTAAACAGGCTTTTTATTCTTGAATAGTAGAAAATGTTTTTTTCTTTTATTTCCTGGATAATTGCATTCATCAGGGTAAATAACTCCCTGGTATTTGACAAAACGCGGCAGAAGAATCCTTGTTCAAAGATTAACTGAATATTATTTGCTTCGTCGATTTGTACAGATTCATATTTGCCTTTTCGCTTACTAAAATGAAACCGAAAGTCATATTTGTGAAAGTCGGGAGTTAAGCTAAATATTGAGTGATAGACGTCTTTACCGATCAGTACGCAATCACTGTCGCGCAGGGGGAGTTCAGTTTGCCCGATGTAAAGAATGCCTTCGCTTTTTGTTATCATGTGGAACTCATAACTATAGTGACTGTGTTTTTCAGAATTGTTCGTTATGGCGTGACCCAAAAAGACGTTGTCAAGTTCCATTTCTATGTCGCAGAAAAGCTTACCAAACTCCAGGCGGATCTTGAACTCGTCATATTCTTTCTGCAAACTGTCGGTACCCATTGTTTACCTCAGGTGATAGTTTTACATAACCATAATGCCGCCGTAGCGGAAAACTCTTTCCCCGCTCGGCAGGAGGGAGCCATTTGTGCGGGCACAAAATAAAAAATTGCTAAAACCAAATAAATGGACGCCATATTTGCTTATATCACCAGTTGTAGCTTTGATTGCGGTCTTTTTATTTTATCCTGTTATCAATATTTTCTGGTATAGCCTTTTTCGATATAATTTTGCTAAGCCGCGTGTCAACGGGTTTGCAGGATTGGAAAATTTTGTTAATGTCTTTACGCAAGATACTATTTTTTGGGGCTCTTTATGGGTTTCAATTAAATGGGTAGCCTATACAGTCTCTTTACAGCTTTTATTTGGAATGCTGCTTGCGCTTGCGCTCTATCGGAAATTCAGAGGTCAGGGCGCGGTGCGTACAATTTTGTTCAGTCCATGGGCAGTTTCAGGCATTCTTGTTTCTATGCTCTGGGTACTGCTGACAAATGAGAATATGGGGTTCATCAACAGCTTTATGATGGATATCGGCCTTTGGCAAAAAGGTATTGCCTGGACCGGGAATGTGAAAACAGTATTTGCCGCAATAGTCAGCGCGGAGGTCTGGCGAGGGCTTCCGTTTTTTATTATAATTTTGCTGGCAGCGCTTCAGTCTATTCCTTTGGAGATGTTTGATTCAGCCCGCGTGGACGGCGCAAATAGCTTTCGTATATTTTATAGTATAACACTGCCATATCTAAAGTCAACAATCGTATACTCTACATTGTTGAGGATCATCTGGGAGTTTAATAATGTGGACGTAATCTATGTTATCACAAAAGGCGGACCTGCTAACCGTACGCTAAGCCTGGCGATGTATACGATCAATCAGGCGATAAAAGCCGGGGAGTTTGGGTATGGCGCGGCGCTGAACGTAGTTTCATTTGTTATCATGCTGGTTTTTATATTGATATATCTTAAGGCTACTAAGTATGGACAGGGGGTGGAATGATGGGCAGTATTGTAAAAATACGAAACAGATTTATCCACATTTTACCGCTTGTATTTGGCTTGCTGTTCGTGTTTATCCCCTTCTATTGGGTGGTTGTGACTGCGTTTAAAGAGGAATCCAATGTCCTGAGGCGTCCTGCTCAGTATTTCCCCAATCCGATAACACTGGAAAACTTCAAGCTCGTTTGGCAAAAATCCGGATTCTCAAAGTACTTTCTAAATACATTTTTTGTGTCCATTGTGGTAGCTGCATTAGTAGTCGTATTCTCCATTTTGGCAGCGTATGCAATAAGCAGATATAAATTTCGAGGGAAAAATGCGTTTTTCCTGATGCTCTTAATTACACAAATGTTCCCGGGCGCTATGTTGATCATTCCCTTATTTCTTATATTCAACAGTATGGGACTGATAAACTCGCTGTGGTCGCTTATTATTTCATGTACGGCGGTAAATGTCCCGTTCAATGTTATCCTTATGCTCAGCTTCGTCAACGCGATTCCATTCGAGATAGAGGAGGCGGCTTCAGTGGACGGATGCAACCAGATTGCCGTAATCCGCAAGATTGTTTTCCCACTGTTGATACCCGGTGTTGTCGCGATCGCAACATTTTCATTTATGAATTCCTGGAACGAGTTTATATTCCCTATTATGTTTATTAACAAACAGGAGAGATTTGTGATTTCTGTCGGACTTATGTATATGATCGGCCAAAACACTACATACTTCGCAGCGTTGGCAGCCGGCAGCCTCATTGCGATATCCGTACCAATTACCCTGTTTGGTTTTTTTCAAAAATATATTGTAAAAGGCCTGAGTACAGGAGCGTTAAAGGCTTAATCTGAAAATGCAGGAGGAATGTTTAATGCTGATCGATATTCATGCGCACCCAAACTATTACGGTTATAATGTGGAAAAGCTGCTGAAAAATATGGACGACTATAAGATCGACAAAGCTTGGATGCTGACATTGGAGACCCCTGAAGGGGAGTATTACCCTTTTTGGTATAAACACTTTGGAAATCAATTTGGCGCGTTACCATTTGACGCCGCCCTGGAGTTTGTACGCCAGGCGCCTGAACGGTTTGTGCTTGCCTATGGCATAGATCCCCGCCGTTTGGACGCCATCCCCAAATTGGAGGCGGCTATCGAGCTTTACGGTGTCAGGATTTATGGGGAGATCATGCTTCGTATGATGTACGATAACCCTGACGCGGTAAAGATGTTCCGTTTCTGCGGCGAGAAAAAACTTCCGGTTATCGTTGAAATAAGATATGGCATACCTACCGGCGAGACTTATCCCCGAAGTGAATGGTGGTATGGCGGCGGCATTGACGCTTATGCCCGCGCTATCCGTCAATGCCCGGATACAGTTTTCTTTGGTCACGGTCCCGGGTTTTGGGCGCATATTTCGGGGGATGATTTGTTTGACCAGGTCGATTACCCAAAAGAAGGTATTAAGCCTGGAGGTAAACTCTTAGACTTAATGGAGGAACTAGAAAACTTGTTTCTCGATCTCTCCGCAGGGTCAGGGTTAAATGCGCTGAGCCGCGACAGAAGTTTTGCAAAAGAGCTGCTTGTTAAATATCAGGATCGCGCGTGTTTTGGCCGAGACGACGTCAACAATGACCTACAAGAATATCTTGACACGCTTGGCCTTCCAAAGAATGTAATGGAAAAGATCCGCCATGAAAACGCCGAGCGGATTCTCGAAGAATATTCATAACATGGCGGAATATGTCGCCCGCCTTCTTGTACCACAACCTCATATAGATAGATAGATAGATAGACATACATACAGACAGATAGATAGATAGATAGACAGACAGATAGATAGACATACAGATAGATAGACAAATAAATAGATAGATAAATAAATAGATAGATAGACAGACAGACAGACAGATAGATAGATAGATAGATAGATTGAGTCGGATAGATTGATCGACTAATTAATTGAAAGGATGAAAAACTATGCGTCAGGGAACAGTTATGGATTTGTACAGAAAAGAAGTTTTTGATATTATACAGAACATCCACGATACGGAGAAAGAGCACATTTTGATGGCTGCTCGGGTTATGGCTGAGCAGATAAAAAAAGATCGGCTTATTTATATTTTCGGACCTGGCGGGCATTCAAATCTGGCTGCGATGGAAATATTTTTCCGAGCGGGCGGATTGATGCACATATCAGCGATGCTCAACCAGGAAACCTCACTACAAAACGGCGCAATGAAATCTATGAGCGTTGAACGCCTTCCAGGGTATGGGCGGATTGTTGTAAATGATTACCATATTGGGAAAGATGACCTGCTTATTGTTGTAAACGCCTATGGCATTAATTCGGCTACCATAGACGCCGCTTTACAGGCAAGAGAAAACGGCGCGGTTGTTATTGGGGTCAGTTCAGTCGGACATGCGGAAAACACCCCGCTTGAACATGTGGCGCGTCACCCATCAGGGTACAACTTGCACGATATTGTCGATTACCATGTGGATTGCAAAATTAAGGTGGGAGACGCGGTTTTGATATTGCCGGGATTTGAGCAAAAGATAGGGGCATTGAGCACCTTTGCCAATGCGTATGCGCTTAATTGTATGGTGATTGAAACCATTAGTATACTGGTTGACGAGGGGATAAAACCCCCTGTTTGGATGAGCGGAAACGCTAGTGGCGGAGACGCTTGGAACAAACAGTTCACAGATCGATTTCTTGATAGGATCAAATGCCTGTAACGCTAGTATTTAATGATCCACCCGCGGCTGATTTTTATGACCCGGTTCTCGTCATTATACATGGAAAGGAAAGAAAATGAAAACATGCCTTGGAAATGCAAGGGTTATTCTAACTGACAATATCATAGAGGGTTACGTCGTTGTCGAAGATGGTGTAATTCTGGAGGTGTGCGCCGGAAGGGTTCCCAGACTTAAGGACTATTCGATTGTCGATATGGGAGGATTGTTTCTTTCGCCCGGATTCATTGAACTCCATACACATGGGGCTGGGGGCTGCGACTTTATGGACGGCGCCGCAGAAGCCTTTATAACAGCTTCGAAAGTTCACATGGAACATGGCGCTACAACACTTTATCCAACAACTCTTGCAGCCTCCCGCGAGGAGATAATCAGCTGTATCGACGCTTTTCGCGAGGCGCGAAAAACAATGAGAGATGGCCCAAATATGCCGGGACTCCATTTAGAAGGCCCATATCTGAATATAAATCAAAAGGGAGCAATTGATGAGAATTATATCCGCAATCCGGATCCAACAGAATATAAGGATATTCTAGAATATGGGAATGGCGTGATTGCCCGGTGGACTACAGCTGTAGAGCTCCCTGGCGCTATTCAGTTTGGGCGTTATTTGAGGGAACTGCGGATTCTGCCGTCCATTGGGCATTCAGACGCCGAGTATTCTGAGGTTGTCACGGGTTTTAATTGCGGATACACGCATATTACACACCTGTACAGCGCTATGTCTGGTATGGTGCGACGAGGGGGATTTCGGTATCCGGGAGTCATTGAAAGCGCCTTCTGCCTTCCCGAAATGACGGTAGAGATTATAGCGGACGGTTGCCATCTGCCTGGTGAAATTCTTGAAATGGTAAGTCGCGTAAAGGGTGTGGATAAGGTATGTCTCATCAGTGATTCTATGCGTTGCGCTGGGCAAGACGTTAAAAAATCTGTTTTGGGCAGCCTCAAAAATGGGAGACCAGTCATTATTGAAGATGATGTCGCAAAACTACCGGATCGCAGCGCCTTTGCCGGCAGCATAGCGACAGACGATAGCTTGGTACGGGTAATGATCCAAAAGGCAGGAGTTTCGGTTCAAAATAGCGTTCGCATGATGACTTTGACACCGGCTGAAATTATCGGAATTAGCAATCGCAAAGGTAGTATTGAAAAGGGCAAGGATGCTGATTTAATATGCTTTGATGATAATATAACTATAAAAGGCGTTATGATTAACGGCAAACCGATCAGCGGCATTATGCGGGGATGATAGTGCATGTTCGACAATAATAATGTGTAAAGGGTATAAAAAACTACTAAACAAACAATTAATTACAGTCATTATTTTGCCTACCCCTTTTTCAAGGGAATCTACTGCAGTAATCATGGCGCTTTCTTTGGCACTGTTGCATTTGTTGGCATTTACTGGAAATGAAAAAATAAAAATTTTTCTTGACACCGGCTATTTACTCGTGGTATCATATACTTCGCGGCTAAAAAAGCCGGTTTGTTTTTTTAGCGCGCGGGCAGTCGTGTAAAGCGGTTGCATATGGACCTTGAAAAGTAAACAGTGCAAGCATTGTCGTTGTATATCTCAATTATTTTAGTTGTAAATTTCAATTTAGTCGTGATGCCATGTATATGCGCATCGAAAGAAATTGTTAACAACAACGAATAAATGAATTGAGAGGT
>JGI24702J35022_10002529_pt1 | contig 11125 bp, 8 predicted proteins | sample TergutTh196P4_FD_35022 | JGI IMG/M metagenome (IMG submission 35022)
TGCACAAGGGAAAATCCCCGTTGTTCGAATGGGAAAAGTCGCGTACATCAATTACACGCTCCTTTGCCAACAACTACAGACCGGAGAGGGTGACGTATGGGCGTAGCTGTTAAGTTGATCGCCTCAAAAATGGGGATAAGTCGATCGACTATTAATAGGTGGAAGTTGGAATTTCGAGACATTTCGGACACCCTAAAAAAAGGCAAAGAAATTGTTGACACATAATTTCCAGACATTTCGGACACCCTAAAAAAAGGACAATTTAAACGCGGGAACATGAATGTATGTTTCCCGCGTTTTTTCTGCGTTAATCCGGTTTTTGTAGGCATAAATCGGGTTATTGTAGACATTAATCGGGTTAATGCAGACATTAACTGCTATAATGTTTACATTAACTGCCGTAATGTGAACCGCATTGAGTGATTTCAAGTATACCGTTCTGGATACGAAAGACAATTCTATTTTTCTCATCTATACGCACACTCCAAAAGCCGCTTAAATCATCTTTCAACGGCTCTGGTTTTCCGATACCTTTGTAGCCATTTCGTTCTATATCCTGTATCAGCCGATGTATCTTTTTCAGCGCCTTTTTATCTTGCGTTTGCCAATAGAGATAATCTTCCCAGGCTGTATCATGCCATATCTTAATCATCGTCGGCCTCAATAAGTTCATGTTCCGACATATTCTTACCAGCCTTTGCGTCAGCAATGGCTTTTCTTAGCCGCTCCATGTTTGCATCGGAGTAAAACGGGTCCGGGTCGGCAGTTATTTCAAAGGGGATTCTTCTCTCTTTACTCACCTTGGTTGCAAAGATTGTAAAGGCGGCGGATACACTTATACCCATATCCTTACAAGCCTGTTCCATGCCCTTTTTCAGTTCGGTATCTAAGCGGAAATTTACCATAGTTTGCGCCATAAAAAATCACTCCTTCCATATACGAATTATACTACATATATAAAGCTATTGTCAAGCAAATGATTTACAATAACAGTTTACGCTTGTATATTATAACATTTTACAAACGTATAATATGGGGAGAAAGTGAACACCATAGCAACAACGAAAAAATCTATAGGATTTCGTCTATCAGAAGATACATTAAGTGAACTGGATTCCATTTCAAAGGCGATAAACTTGACGCAGAGAGACTTGACGAATGGTTAATATAGTCCGGTTGACTTAGTGTTTTTGTCAAACTGTAATAGTCCCCATGGGGGAGAGCCAGGTACAAACATCCGGAGAGAAGCCAGCGCATAAAGATCAATAGCGAGCGTTACGACTTAATGTCTATCCAGCTCTTTTAAGGGTGTTGTCTTGGTGCAAATTTTGGTGCAAATGGGTGTAGATTTGGTGCAAATTATGACGTAATATGGCTTAATATCAGGCAACATTGTGAAGCGCTGTGAGGCTAAAAGCCTTGATATTACTGAGCATTATGAATCACAACAAAACACCAAAATAACGAAAAAAGCTATTCATCGAATATAGCGGGGTTAATGATCCTGTTTGATTGGTTTTCTCTGTAATGTGTTTTTTCTCGCATCATAGATACGCTGAGAATTATCCCAAGAGCAGTGAAATTCGTAAACATTGCCGTGCCGCCTCTGCTGACAAACGGTAGCGGTATACCTGTAACAGGCGCCAATCCGATAGACATGCCAATGTTTTCAATAAAATGGAACGCCATCATCGCCGTCAGGCCAATAACCATAAAAGATCCGTAATAGTCCCTGCTCTTGGATGAAATATAAACGCATCGCAGTAGCAAAAAAACTACTAACAGGATAAATAAAGCGCAACCAACAAAACCAAGTTTTTCCCCAACAACCGAAAAGATAAAGTCTGTGTCCCTCTCGGGCACCTGTGAAAACAAACTGGCAGTGGAACTGCCGGCGTTACGCCCATAGAGTTGTCCCGCTCCAATCGCAATCTTTGACCTGATGACCTGCCATCCCCTTCCTTGCCTGTCAAGTTCAGGGTTTAAAAACGTCAGGATCCTCATCTTTTGATAAGGCCTCAACACATAAATCCATAAAACAGGCAATGCGGCTATTGCCGTTGCTAACCCGGCAAAAATAAACCTGTATTTGATACCGCAAATAAACGCCATAACAAAGAAGATAAAAAAGAAAACCACTGAGGTTCCGGTGTCCCCCTGGAGCCAAATAAGAAAGATCGGCAGAGCAGTGTAGGATATCATCTTTATATAGTCCATCCGCACCGCGCTATTTGTTTTTATTCTTTCAAAAAACGACGAATTGACAATTACAAATGCAATTTTTGCCAATTCCGCAGGCTGAAAGTTACCGATAATGGGTAGCGTCAGCCAGCGCCTGCTTCCCCAGTCCGTATCTCCGTAACCCATAAACATAACCAGGATCAATAAAACGAAAGTGCCAATGTATGCTACATAGCCGGGTATACGAAAATATCTGTAGTCAATACTTGACAACACCAGGGACCAGACAATCCCAACGAGGATATATATGAGCTGGGCGCGCACGGAATCAGCGCCAAAGCTTGGCTGGCTCGATGTGTTCAATGTGTGGGAAACAGAGTAGAGTATGTAAAACCCCATAGCCGTAAGCGAAATAACGGCGCCAAATAAAACTACGTCAAATTGTTTACCGTCCTTGATGCCTTTAATTTTTTCTATTATAAAAACACTATTAGCCATTATCTTCGCCGTCTATGCCATCTACGTCCTCTACGTCCTCTGCGCCGCCATCTTCACCTTCTGCGTCCCCTGCGCCACCTGCGGCTTCTGCGTCGCCTTCTTCACCATCCGCGTTGTCTATGCCATCCGCGCCATCCGGGGCGTCTTTGGCGTCTTCTTCCTCCTCGGCGTCCAAGCCTTCCGCGTCGTTATCAGCTACTTTCATTTTCGAAAGAACGTCCCCATAACCACTCGCCCCAAGGCTCTGAGCCGCAAGCTTCCGCTCGCCGGATTTCTTAGACAAATACACATACATCGTTGTTCCGCCAATAAGAAGTATCACAGAGAGCAATTGTGAAATCCTGAAATTTCCCAGCATCAGGCTATCTATTCTGAGTCCTTCAATATACGCGCGTCCTACCCCATATCCTATTAAATAGCCCAATAAAACTTGTCCTTCAAACTTTTTATTCTTTCTAAGATACAAAAGCAAGGCAAATATAAGAAAATTCCATAACGATTCATATAAAAACGTTGGATGCACCGGAAGCAACGGGTCGACAACAATTCCAAGCTTCTCCATGTCAGGAATTCTGTCTCTCACTGTGCGGACTATTATATCACTCGTCATACCCCACGGCATATTCGTGTTAATCCCAAACGCCTCCTGGTTCACAAAATTACCCCAGCGTCCAATCGCCTGCCCCATTATCAGATACGGTACGCCAAAATCCAACAGGTTTAGTATATTAATCTTTTTAACCTTGGCAAAAACTGTAGCAGTCACCAGCGCTCCGATAATGGCGCCATAAATGCCAATTCCACTCCGTCTGGCAATTATATTCAGTGGATTGCCAACGAAGTTCTCCCACTTGAAAACAGCGTAGTATAGCATCCCCATAATTATCGATATAGGCGTCGCAAAGATCATCAAATCAAGTATATCCGGCTTTTGTATACCATATTTTTCGCATGACCTCAATCCTAGAATAACCGCCAAAAAAAGAGCGCATGCGATTATTACTCCATACGTATAGATGGAAATTCCAAACGGGCTGAACAACACTCGCCTCACTGGGATACTAATATCTAATCGGGGGAAAATTACATATTCCAAGTTCTTTCCTCCTATCGGCATAAAGATTTTAATTCAAAAGCATTCTATCACACTTATATAAATATTCACAAGCGGGATTTTTAGTCGGAACTCAGGCGCAACTCGTCGACGCAATTTGTCGGCGCAACCCATCGGCGCAACCCATTGGCGCAATTCGTCGATGCAATTCATCGGTCAACTCATAGGCGCAACCCATTGCCAAAATAATCGCGAGCGATAACAATGTCCTCTTGGATCCTCGCCTTTAAATGATCAATCCCCAGAAATTTTAATTCATCCCTGATCCTCTTGTGGATGAAAACCTCTATCTCCCGCCCGTAAATATTTTCGTCAAAGTCTAAAATATGCGTTTCAGCCACAGGCGAGTCAAGAAGGCCCAACGTAGGATTCCTGCCAATGTTAGTTAATCCTTTGTACAGTCTGTAACCTATTCTCGTACTTGAGATATATGCCCCTTCTTTTGGAACAATTACTCTGTTATCAAGGATAATATTTGCAGTCGACGCGCCTATTTGCCTCCCTATGCGCCTGCCTTCACTTACCGTTCCCCTCAGTGAAAACAACCTGCCCAAAAAATGAGACGCCGTCTGCATATCTCCACTCTCAATACACCTCCGTATTACCGAACTACTTACAGACGTCCCATCAACTAAATACGGTTCAATTATTCGTACTTTGAATTTATAATCTGTTCCCAATTTCAAAAGTGTGTTTGAGTCACCCGCCCTATTGCGGCCAAAACGAAAATTGTATCCGGCGACGACGCACCTCGCCCTGAGTTTCTTTAACAAGATACTTTGAGCAAACTCCTCCGGCGCCATCTCTGAGAGAGCCGGCCCGAAATCATCAAAATAGACGCCTTTTACGCCTGTTCTCATAATCAGCATGCGTTTTTGCTCATTATCAGTCAAGAGACTTAACTTTTTTGCTTTATTCAACATGTTTTGCGGGTGTTCGCTGAATGTATACAGAAGGGGACAGACTTTCTCATCATTAGCGATCCTGATTAAGTTGCCTATAAGGGACATATGCCCCATATGGAGCCCGTCAAAGAATCCCAAACCAACAGCAGCGCCGGCTGCCGCCATAGATAGCGCGGATTTATTTAATGCGTCGGTTTCTGTTCTGACACTCATGTTATAGGCTCGCCTTTCCGCAGCAACTTCTTGAGCCTCAGCACATCTCGTCCTCCACGAGGCAACGCGGCGCCTAAAGCATAAAATGTGTTTTCGCTATATACTTTGTACACTTTGGAAATGTCGTTTGGGCGAACCGAACGATCACCTTCGCTGGAGCGAGCCGAACGATCACCCTCGCTGGGGCGAGTCACATTATAGGCTTCATTGGAGCGAGCCGCACAATCAACCTTGCTGGGGCGAGTCGCATTATCGGCCTCATTGGGATGAGTCACATTCTCAATCTCGCCAAGTTCTATGTCCTGACCGTTCAGAAATCTATTTAATTGTTTTTTTGTCAGCGAACAACAAGCAAACGCGGGCAAGGCGTCGTCAATTTTCATTATAGCCTCGTTCAACCTTCCTTCAATTAATAATTTTTCAAGGTCTTCTAATGTAAAAGCGTCTTTTATTCCAAAGCCGGCCGCAGAAGTCCTGATGAGAAACGACATGCACGCGTCCACTCCAAGCCTCTTTCCGATATCGCCGCACAAGCTCCTTATGTAGACTCCCTTCGAGCATTCAATATCAACAACGATCCGGTTGCGCAGAACCCTGATCAACCTGACGTCGTACACTGTGATCTCCCTGGGCGCCCTTTGGACCTCAACGCCCTTTCTTGCCAACTCATAGAGTCTCCTTCCCCCGACCTTCACGGCGGAGAACATTGGCGGCTCCTGTAGTTGCCTTCCGACAAAGCCCTGCAGGACCGGCTCGATATCCGCCCGTTCAGGCGAGGGCGTCCGCTTTGCCCTTATGACAGCCCCTTCCGTGTCAAGGCTATCTGTCATCACTCCGAAAAGGACTTCGGCCCTATATGATTTTCTCATATCGCCAAGGTATTCGGATATCCCTGTCGCCAAGCCCGTACATATAGGTAAGACGCCTGTCGCGGCGGGATCCAGCGTACCGCAATGCCCGATCTTCTTTATATTCATGAGTCTTCTAAGATACGCAACAACGTCAAAAGACGTCATCCCGGCAGGTTTTAAGACGTTCAGGACCCCGTCCATATTCTATGACCAATCCAATCCAATCCAATCTCAAAGATTTGCTCTATAGTTACAGCGCAGCTCGCATAACGCCATCGACGCTTTTGAGTAGCAAATCTTCCACATCATTTATATCTTCATTAATTGAGCAGCCGGACGCCGATCTATGTCCGCCACCGTCAAATTTCTCCGCGATAGCCGAAACGTCTACTTCGCCTGTCGATCTGAAACTGACTTTGCAAAAACCCTTTTTGATCTCCCTGACTAAAATGGAAATCTCTACGCCAAGAACGCTTCTGCCAATGTTAACCAATCCGTCAGAATCCTCGTCCGTGCCGCCAAACTCCTCAAAAACCTCAACAGGAATAACAGCCAGGGCAACTTTTCCATTATAATAAAATTTCATTGAAGCTGAAACATAACCACTGATTTTGATCTTTGATATGGTATTCGCCTCAAAGAATCGGAAATGCATTTTAGCAACGTCCAAATCAAATATAAGCAACTCGGATACGATCAAATGGCTTTGAGAATTCGTGTTTCTAAATTTAAAACCGCCCGTATCAGTGCAAATTCCCGTGTACAGGCACTCGGCTATATCTTTGTCAAAGTCCTGATTTAGCTCCTTAATGATGAAGTAAATTACCTCGGCTGTCGCGCCAAATCCTGTTTCAATGAGATTAATGTCACCATATCTTTTATTAGTGACATGGTGATCTATATTAATAGTAAATTCAAAGCTATAAAAAATACTTTCCCTCTTTCCAAACATTTTAGGATCCGCAGTGTCCACCGCTATGGCGAGCTTGCCTTCTGTCTTGAGTTCTTGTTCTAATTTCCTAATATCAAGCACAAATTGCCGCCCCGGCATTATGTCAAGGTTTCTCGGTATATTCTCCTCAGTTATAACTACAGGCGTTTTGCCCATTTTATGCAGAGCGATGGCAAAAGCGACAGCCGATCCCAATGTGTCGCCATCCATAGAGTTGTGTACGAAAAGGCATATGTTATCATATTCTTTGATTTTTTTAATTATATCGTTATACATTATTTAACCCAGCCCTTATTGTTTGTGACTATTCTTACATCATTTTTATATATCCCATAAATGTTATATATAACCACTCTTTTACTCGATGTAACTGTTCTTTTTTAAGTTATCGTCTCTAATCGTTTCTTCGATCAACTTTGATAAACCTGCCACTTTCTCAATAGAGCTGTCTTGGACGAACTGCAGTTCAGGCGTCCTTCTAAGCTTTATCCTCTGCCCAAGTTCTCTCCTGATGAAACCTGACGCGCCTGTTAAAGCTTTTTGGGCTTCCTTTTTCTCTTCTTCTGAACACATAACCGAATAAAATATCTTTGCATGGCTGAAGTCTCTGCTTACTTCAACATCAATAATGCTCAACATCTCGGGCAGCCTTGGATCTTTTAAACTATTTTTTATTAAATCGCTCACTTCTTTTTTGATTTCTTCTCCAACACGGGCAGTTCTGTCAATCAATTCAGAATCAAGCCACCTTTCAGATATAGTACGTACTATAATAAATATCTTACAACAGCTCAGAGTAACGCCGAATTTAGTCAACCGCAAATCGGCGCGGAAAGTGCGGTTCATCTCGCCTCACGAGAGTGTTGCGCTCGTGCGCAGCCACTTTTATGGTTGCGCCTCCTTGTTCGGCGACGCCGTTTGTGCGGTTGAGCCGTCTTTATTCGACCGCGCCGCTTGCTTGGCAGCGCTACTCATGAGGAACTTCCTCCATCACATAGGGTTCGATTATATCCCCCTCTTTTATGTCATTATATTTTTCCAGCGCTATCCCGCACTCGAACCCTGAAAGCACTTCTTTTACATCATCTTTAAACCTTTTCAGGGAAGCCATCTTGCCGTCGTGGATCACCACTCCGTCCCTAATTNCCCTTACATCGCTATTTCTCATTATCCTTCCGTCCAGTACGTAACACCCGCCAATAGTACCGACGCCCGAAGCCTTGAAAATCTGCCTGATTTCCACATGTCCTGTAATAAGCTCCCGATATGTGGGGTCAAGCATGCCTTTCATTGCAGCCTGAATATCTTCGATAGCGTTGTAGATTACCGTATAGAGCCTCATATCCACGCCGTGCGTCTCAGCGGCTTCTATCACGGCTGCCCCGCCTGGCCTGACATTGAAGCCGATTATGATGGCATTCGAGACATCAGCCAGCGATACGTCGGATTCGTTTATTGCGCCCACGCCGCCATGTATTATGTTTATCCTCACTTCTTCGTTACCCAGCTTCTCTATCGACTGTTTTATCGCCTCTACAGAGCCTTGGACATCAGCTTTAATTATTATTTTAAGGTCTTTGATTTTGCCTTCCTGAATTTGTGAGAATAAATCGTCGAGAGTAACCCTCGAAGATGATTTAAGCTGTTCTTCCCTGTTTGTCTGTTTTCTTCTGTCAACCAGGCTCCTGGCAATTTTTTCGTCTGTTGTGGCATAAAATATCTCGCCGGCGTCAGGCAAATCCGATAGACCGGTTATTTCTACAGGAATTGACGGTCCTGCGGATTTTATCATCACGCCTTTGTCATTCAGCATTGCCCTTATTCTGCCATAGGCCGCGCCGGCAATCACGGAATCGCCGACATTCAACGTCCCCCTCTGAATCAGAAGGGTCGCTACCGGCCCTCTGCTTTTATCAAGTTTTGCTTCAATAACAGTACCTTTTGCCTGCTTTTTTGAACTTGCTTTCAGTTCCAGTACATCAGCCGTTAGAAGCACCATTTCCAATAGTTGGTCAATGTTCTCACCGGATTTTGCCGAAACAGGAATTGCAATCACATCGCCCCCCCACTCTTCGACGACAAGGTCGTGCTCCGTCAGTTCCTGCTTCACTCTCTCAGGGTTGGCGCCGGCTTTATCAATTTTATTAATAGCCACAATGATTGAAATATTGGCCGCTTTGGCATGATTGATAGCTTCAACTGTCTGCGGCATGACCCCGTCGTCCGCGGCTACTACCAATATAGCTATATCGGTAACCATCGCGCCTCTTGCTCTCATCGAAGTAAACGCTTCATGGCCCGGGGTATCGAGGAATGTAATGGCCTTACCATTTACTGTAACCGTATAAGCCCCGATGTGCTGAGTTATTCCCCCCGCCTCGTTTGATATGACGTTCGTCTTTCGGACGACGTCCAAAAGCGAAGTTTTTCCATGGTCGACATGTCCCATGACCACAACTACCGGCGGTCTGGGTTCCAATTCATTATCATCATCCAAAGATTCGTCAAACAAAATATCCTCCTCGTGTATAACAATCTCTTTATCACATCTGATTCCAAATTCCTCAGCTATTATTGCGGCAGTATCGAAATCTATGACCTCGTTTATCGTAACGACCATACCAAGCGAAAGCATTTTTGATATAACCTCGGTTGAAGCTTTTTTCATAGCCTCCGCGAGTTCCTTCACGGTAATATTCTCAGGTATCTTTATAGACGTCAGAATTGCTCTCGGAGGTATGAATTTTTCAACCTTCAGATCTCTCCTCAGTTTTTGCTGGCGTCTATTGCGCTTTTGCTCTTCACTGGAATTGTAGAATTCATTTAGGATGAAATCCTCGTCCATTATTTCACTGACGCCTTTTTTCTCGCCAATCACGTTTGTCTGAGGTTTGAACTTTTTATTTTTTGTTGTAGTTACAACCTTGCTGCTCTCGCGTTTTAAATCTTTTTTGATTTCTCTGTCGCTGTCTTTACTCTGAAATTCCCTTTTCTGCTCATTCTTTAACGAGAAGAACTCCTCAGACTTTGACAAGCCAACGTCAGGCTTAGGAATATCAAGAGTCTTTGGCCTGAATCCGCCTTGCTGGCGCCTTTCATCTGACTGAGGTCTGGCGGTTGTCGGTCCGCCGGGCCTCTGTTGTTGGTATGGTCTTGCGCCTGCGGCGGATCCTGTTTGTGGCTTCGACGAGTCGAAGGCGCCGCGCTGAGGCCTGGCGTCCCTGTTATCTCTGGAATAGCCTTGACCGGCTTGGTATGGCGCCTGCCTTTCCATCGGTTTGCCATCTTGATCGTGTCTTCTGACATATGGCCTGCCGTCTTGTCTTGGTCTCTGTCTGTCAGCTTCGCCAAGAGGTCTTTGGAAAGGCCTGCCTTCGTCCCTTCTCGGGCCCTGTCTACTGTCAGGCGCCCCGCCTTTTACATAAGGTTTTGAATCCGACGGCCTTGCTCCAAAGGAGCTCGGAGCGCCCTGGGCGCCTTGGGGTCTGGTTCCCTGCCTTGGAACGGTTCTCTGCCCGTCTTGCCTGTATGGTCTGGCGTCGGGTCTTTGAGCAGATGGGTCGCCTCTCTGAGTTGTCGCGCGCCTCATTTTATCAAAATCCGTTACTCTGTCTCTTTGTTTAGCTCCGGCTGTTTGCCCAAAACGGCTAATTTCACCATCTCGCCCCGCGCGCGGTTGTCTTTCCACGGTTGCGCCGCCAGAAGTTTGTGGCGCCGCAAATCCGCTTTTCGCCATAACATCCGCGCTCTTTCCGGCGTCTGTAGATACTGCCGTTCTATCCAAACTTTGGTCGCCGGCTGTCCCGGCCTTGCCAATGCGCAAGTCATCAACGCCCGTGCCAGCGGTAGCGCCGGCTTCGGGTGAGCTGTCTGTATCTGAGCCCTTAAGAGCTCTGCCTTTTATCGGTTCAATGTCCTTCAAACCGGTAGCGCCTTCCGCTCCGGGCATCTCTTTATCATCCACCCCACTTGAAACACCAATTTTCCTGCCCGCGCCAATCGCACTTTCTTTTCCGCCCGCGCCAGCCGCGCTATCTTTTCCTCCCGAGCTGATCGCACCTTCATTTCCGCCCGCGACGATCGCGTCGGCAGCGCCTTCAGTACCGGCGATAATGCTTGTGCTGACCTCCCCGGTTTTCCCAGTCGAGCCTATTGCGTCGATTATCCTTTTCGAACCTATTGTAGCGGCATCGCCTGTTTTGGCGTCATATCCAGTCGTTCCTGTTGTTTCAGTTGACCCAGTTGCACCGGCTGTCCCGACAGCTCCGGCTACCCCTTCAGCTCCGGTTGCCGCGTCAGCTCCGGCTACCCCTGCAGCTCCGGTTGCCGCGTCGGCTCCGGCTGTCCCAACGGCTCCGGCTGTCCCAACGGCTCCGATCGCCGCGTCAGCTCCGGTCACGTCCGCCGCCGC
>JGI24702J35022_10002530_pt1 | contig 11124 bp, 9 predicted proteins | sample TergutTh196P4_FD_35022 | JGI IMG/M metagenome (IMG submission 35022)
AAATAAGCTTTGAAAGCGCTCCCAGCGAATCTATAGTATCACTAGCAAATACAGCCTTGAACACATTATCATAACAAATATCAATAATGTCATCTGTTTCGCCAAAGTAAATATTTGTTTCTTTCATTTTATCTGTTCCCCCTATAAATGAATACGATGGAACCGGTGGTGAGATAAAAATTTTTTTGTGATTTTTGAATTTTTTTTGAAAAAAAATTATGGGGTGAGGTTAATGATTAATGGGTTAATGATTTTAGTAATCTTCAACAAAAAGTCTATTAACACCTTTATACAATGAAATATAATAAATACGCTTATTAAATATCTGAAGATTATTCTTTAAACAATTCTCTTTATTAACTTTTTGCATATCCCCTGAACTTAAATTGTAGATATAATTAGTATCACAGCCATTCATATTTATTGAATATAAAAGCATTTTATCATTAACCGACTTTAAGTATGAAATTTCCAGATCTGTAGAAAAAAGAATTTTCTCAACACCGGTGAGTATATCCAATTCAATAATCGCACTTTTATCCAAAGATGAAATATAATATACTTTATCAATCATTACAGGGTGGCTGTTATATCCAGATTCCGTAATAACCTTAAATTCTCTGTTCTTAATGTTAAATGTATATATATCACTGGTGAGTCCGCAATATGCGGAAAAAATAAAAGCTTCATTATTAGTAAGATTAGCATTATTAGCAGGATTAATATCTCTAATAAACAACATAGGAAGTATTATACTATCTGTAAAATCATTCTTTAGCAAGTCAAAGAGATATATCTTACTTCCGGTTTTTACTATCTCGGTAATTGCAATGAGATTACTATGAATCGAAACAATGTTATTAAAATAACTCCCTGTTTCGGATACTTTAAGAGGAGTTACTTTTACCTCATCTCTGTCTTTTAGCACTAATCTATATTTATCTTTATCTTTTTGTAAAATTGCAACTTTGTTTTCTTTATTTTCATCTATGACTGAAAATGAAACATCACTGAATTTATCATCTTTATCAATTAAATCAATTAATAATTTGCCGGTATTCTTTATATGCGAAATATCTTTCCCGCTATTTTGTAAAAACAGGTTAAAGCTTTCGGAAATTTTATTAATGCTTTCACCTGTAATGTTTGATAGAGATTTAAAAAATCCATTATAGTATTCGGTATCCTTTAAAGATTGAATAAAAATCTTTTTCCCATAATTTGAAATGACATGATGAATAAAAACAGTGTATATTTCCTGCTGCACAGCTTCAGGGAGAGCGTCAAGATTTTCAATATTTATTGATGATATTAATGATATGTTTATCAGATCATTTAATATAAGTCTTAAATCCCTCTGTTCTATTTTGGGGAATGATATTAATGCTTCGATGAAATTTTTATTGATCTTAGATAGACTTTCACTACCTTGCATGAGTCTTTCCAAATATATAAAGAAAAGATCTTCATAGACCCTTTTCTCCGTATCAAAAAAATTTTCATTAGTTGAAATATATATATTATTATCAATACTTGATGATATATATTCGGATTTATTATATATATACACATTCACTCTTTCTAAAAAATCCGTTTCAAAAAAAGATGCAATAATAGAATTATACGCTTCAAGTCTTGAGGCTATTGCAAAGGTATAGGCATTAGTCTCAATATTAAAATTTATTACAAAGTTATCTGTTATTAAAACTTTATCATCTATAGAGGCTTGAGAGGGTTTATTTGTGAATAAGACTAAAATAATCAAAAAAAAAATTTGTATGTAGCGCGGCAGGTTGCCGCCCCTACGGTTGCGAATTGTATTCCTCTTATTATTCGCTTGCGTTGTCACATAATCTCTCCCTGCAGTAAGTAATTCCATTTAAAAGATTGAAAACAACCCGACCCGGAATATTATCATCACATACCTGAAAATGACTATAATGTTGATGCAGGCATTTAATATTATCTATCTCTTTTATTCCGCCAATACCGGCGTGCAGCACTTTGGAACTAAATTCTAAAGAACTTATTTCGCCGAACTCCATTGAATAAAGATTTCTTCTTAAAAAATAATAGTTAGCATGAGCGTTTTTCATCAACTCAACTAATGTTCTGTCGGACCTTATTAAATTTGTTATCTTTTTAATATACCCCTCGGATTCAAATTCATGAATCTTTTTATTCAAATAGGGGCAGGTCAGCCAAAGAGGATTTGATAACGCCATAAAATTTAACTTCTTACCTGTGGACTCTGATTTATATTCAGCCGGACTCAGCAGAATAATTACAGGATAGCCATATATACATTTTCTTACTATACCAGACATATTAACAAAATCCGTATTAAGCTGCCATTTAATAACATCTATATCATTCTGATCATAATCAGTCAGTATCTGATCCATCTGTAAGTTTCCTTTTATTATATTCCTTATAGTAATAGAAAAAGAGAATCATTATAGAAACAAAAATCCATAAATAGCGAAGATGCTCTAAGCTGATCATAAACTCATCTTGAGTCGTATCATTAAATTTTACCTGCTCATTTACCGTATCGCTAATATACATTACCTTTCCGGTTTTGTGAACAAAACCGGAATCAATAATGTCTTTATTATCAAATTTTCCTGATCTATATTTTTCACATTCATTATTAAGACTTGAATTACTTTCTTTTATATTGGCAATTTTTTCTGTCATTAAAGTATATTTTTTTTGTAATTCTCTTCTTTCGAGAATTCCGTTTTCGCTAAATATAAAAATATACACTCCTGCCAGTATAAAAATTATAATGAATGTCTTAAACTTTACTCTTCTAACCAAGGTTATAGAATACCTCTCTGCCTTTATATATAGCCATTGATCCGAGCTCCTCTTCTATTCTCAGGAGTTGATTATATTTGGCAATTCTGTCTGTCCTTGAAGCGGAACCTGTCTTGATTTGCCCTGTATTTAATGCAACAACAAGATCGGCAATAGTTGTATCTTCTGTTTCGCCTGATCTATGCGATACAACAGCAGTAAAGCCTGCCCTTTTTGCCATCTCAACAGCTTGAATTGTCTCTGTCAATGTTCCGATCTGATTCAATTTGATCAATATAGAATTTGCCGTAGATTCTTTTATTCCTCTTTTTAATCTCTCGGTATTTGTGACAAAAAGATCATCTCCAACAATCTGTACTTTGGAGCCGACAGCTTTGGTTAAATTTTTAAAACCATCCCAGTCATCTTCTGCTAAACCGTCTTCTATTGAAATTATAGGGTACGCCTTTATCAACTTTTCGAAAAAATCTACCATCTCATCACTGCTTTTTTCACTCTTATCACTCTTAGAAAAAATATACTTCCTCTTTTTAGCATCATAAAATTCACTGGCAGCAGGATCAAGGGCTATCATTACATCTTTCCCTGCTTTTAATCCTGCATCTCCGATAGCTTTAACGATCAGTTCTAAGGGTTCTTCATTTGATTTTAAACTCGGAGCAAATCCGCCCTCATCCCCTACACTTGTAGCATATCCTTTACTCTTGAGTACACTTTTGAGAGTATGAAATATTTCTGCGCCCATTCTCAATGCTTCTTTAAAATTTGATGCGCCTACTGGCATAACCATAAATTCCTGAAAATCCACATTTGAATCCGCATGTGAACCGCCGTTGAGTATGTTCATCATTGGAACAGGAAGCTCGCATGCATTAACTCCGCCTATATATCTATATAACGGCATATCGAACGCATTTGCAACTGCCTTTGCGCATGCTAAGGAAACTCCAAGTATTGCATTAGCCCCTAAATTTCCCTTATTTTCAGTACCATCGAGCTTGATTAATGCATTGTCAATTTCAATCTGATTCATTGCATCCATATCAATGAGAGCCTCTGCAATTATTTCATTAATATTAGATACTGCTTTTAGAACTCCCTTGCCCAGATAGCGCTTTTTATCTCCATCTCTAAGTTCAACAGCTTCATGTTCACCTGTTGATGCGCCTGACGGTACGGCAGCGCGGCCTACAGCGCCGGATTCCAACTCTACATCAACCTCAACAGTAGGGTTACCTCTTGAATCTAATATTTCTCTTGCAATAATGTCTGTAATTAATGTCATAGTAATCTCCTTTATATTATTTTTATTTTATTAAATTGCATTAAAACTTTTATATCTCTCTTTGGCAATTAAATATATATCCTTAACCAATCCTTGAGGATCATTTAAATATCTGCTCATTCGTGATAATATTAGACTGCGAACCATTGTAATATTTACGGTTGATGCGCCTAATAGAACATTTATCTCTCTTTCAAGTGATCCGTAATCATCCTCCGATTGTTCAATCTCAAGACCAATAGTATTCTCCTGTAACTGTCTGTGTTCAAGTTCAATCTCAATAAGCTCTCTGTTTTTTTCCCTGACATTTGAGTAAACTACTAATGAAGGAAAATTTTCTTCATATTGATTTGCCAACAGTTCCTTTTCTAATTCACTATCATAATTAAAAAGAACCAAAAGAGATTCAAGACTTGAACCATAGAGAGTAAATTTAGGCTTATCCATAATACTTTCGGCAGGATTAAAGGCAATAGAATTATATACAGTAAATGTATTTCTTCCGGCCTCTCCCCGGCCTATATAGAGTATATCATCATTTCCATAATCATTTTCAGCCATGATCTTCTCAATAGCAAGAGCTCTTCTATCACCTGAAATAAATTTTTTAATATCGCCGCTAAAAACCTCTTTATTATTTCTTATATCTTTTTTATATTCAGTAGCAAGAAGATTTACCTTATCTAATCCCATTCTTTTAATATATTCAATCGATATTTCATAAGGGATGGCAGTCAAGACAAGGGGATTATATTTTTTTATATTCTTAATAAAGATCTCCGTACCCGGGGAAAGCCTGGCTTTTTTTCCGATTATTGAAACACATTCTATGGGAATATCTTTAAAAAGAAAATCCGGATAATAAACAGCAAGTTTAAAAAATGAAAGAGGTATATCTACATATTCGGATATCTTGCGATTATTTTTATCCAATATGCCTTCAAGTTTGGCAACTTCCTGATCAAGCAAAATTGCATCAATGAGATTATTATAATCTCCCAGTTCTAAGAAATCTCCAAGTCCGAGAAATACTTTTTTTGGTCTCTTTAATAGTTTGGCAATCTCACTAATAAAAGTAACTTTATCAAGAAAGAAATGCTCAAATCCGTCTTTTACGCCATTATTAATTATTAATTCATATTTTTTTTCATTCATAACTATTTTTTTTAACAATTATATTTATAATAAAACTTATGTATGAGGGTTGCTTGCAACCCCCAAAAAAACTAATTTTTTTTAACAATTATATTTATAATAAAACTGATAATTATAAAATAATAATTGTCAATAATTATGTTTAATTTTATTTTATTTAGCTCAATTAGTCAAAACTTAAATAAAGTAAAAAAATTAACCATAATTGCCGAAAATTCTATAACTATATTGTAAGGACATAATTGTAATAACATAAAATGAAAAAAATAATAATCTTTGCAATAATATTTATCACAGTATCAATAAATATATCATTTAGTCAAGAGCAGACTAATCCTACTCCTATAAACAGAAATTTTTCCGGCGCTCTATGGATAGTCAGGCATAATATATCAACCCCTGAAAAAATAGATAAATTGCTCGATGTGATTAAAGATACGGATATAAAAAACCTCTTTGTACAAGTTCGTGGAAGAGGAGATTCATATTATGACTCAAAATATGAACCGTTAGCATTTGACGTTGCTGAAAGTTTTGATCCGCTTAAATATTTAATTGAAAAGACTCATAAAAGCGATATTAAAATACATGCATGGGTTAATGTATCATTTGTGTTAAATGCAGAAGACTATCCGCCCAATAAAAAACACGTTTTATCAAAACACCCAAAATGGGTTACCTATGATTCTAAAGGTAAACCTATGACTACCTATTCCTCAAAAGAACTTGATAAAAATCTTGCAGAAGGATATTTTATTGATCCCGGAATCCCCGCAGCAAAAACATATTTTTATAATATCATTAAAGACATCATTGCGAAATATCCTGTTAACGGCATACACCTTGACTATATCAGATATCCTTATTCAGGCTATAGTTCGCATTACAAAAAAAATCTAAGCGACTTTGGATATAATCCCATAGCGCTAAAAATTTTTAAGAAAAAATACGGATTTGATCCTTTAAAGCCAAACAAAACTAGCAAAATAAAAAAGGCCAGACAAAAAGAGCTCTTTGACAAATTCAGAATGGATCAAATTACCGAAATTGTAAAAAACGTGAACAAGATTGTAAAATCAAAGAATGAAGATATTATATTATCTGCTGCCGTAATGCCGCGACATGACAGGGCAAAAGAGGTATATTTTCAAGATTGGCCTCTCTGGATGGAAAAAAATTATATAGATATCGCCTGCGTCATGAGTTACTCGGATAACATGAAAGACTTTGATGAATTTATTAATTATGCAAATGATAAACGTTTTAAAGACAGAATAAAGATGGGTATTGGCGTTATTAAACAAAATTCGGACATAAATATTACAGCCGAGCAGATAAAAAAAGCCTATGACAATGAAATCATGGGATATTCAATATTCAGCTTTGATCACGACAAGAATTTCATCCAAAAACTTTCAGAGCTGATTAAGAATATCATAAACAAGACAGAGTAGGGGCGAACTATGTTCGCCCTTTTGAGAATTTAATGAGAATTTAAGTCTTATTTGGCAAGAGCCGCAAAGATTTCATCACTTGATGAATTTCTATTTACAATAACAGATGAACCATCTCTTTTAAAGAACTTTACATCAGTATCATTTAAGAATTGAGCAGCCCTTTTAACCTCTTTGCCGTTTCCTATTAACCATGTTTTTGTCTCAGGATTATAGATTAAATCAACCTGATCTCCTTTATTTGGACCCTCTAATTGAACAATATGGAATTTATTTTGAGTCGCCTCAATCTTGTATTCTACGCCATTTTTACTTACATATTGTGTTTCTGATTCTCCCGGTCCCATTGCAATAGGATTTTTACCTGTCCAAAACTCTATTGAGTTAATTATTAAAATATCAATAAATATTGTAATTGGATAAACCGGAATAATATGCAAAACAAGAAAGAGAAGTTCATTGATAAACTTATTACTAACTTGTTTATTCCAGTTTAAAACACTGTTTGTTAAGGAAAATTTACCTATACATCCTTGAAAGGAAGTTATTCCAATCACTACAGAAAGACATAGAGCAATACATTTTTTATTCATACTGAAACTCCTTATTTTAATTTATTTTAATATATTATCATCAATAGGAGTCATTTAACATTTATATTTATCCGGAAAATTATTAAAGACTCTCTATTTTTTGATAAGGCAATTTTAATTAAAAAAACTCAAATATCAAATTCCATTTTGAATTATATAATTTGAATTATATAAATAGTTTTTAACAAGCGTATATATTTATATATTTATATATTTAAATAATCGATAAAAAAAAGTCAATTATAAAATACGACTATACGACTGATATAAATTAAATTTTTTAAAAATTTTGAATATAATAAAAAACTTAAAATATATTTACTAAAAAAAGCATTCTTTTAAAATAAACTATAAAATTTAATAAAAAACTTGACTTTTTATACCTATACTCAATTTGTACCGAATGAAGTATATCAAAAAGATAGTTAATAGTGTTAATTAATATTGCAAATAATATAAAGTACGGGATAATAACCGTACTTTATTTTTTTATAACTTTTAACGCCTCAATCTATGGCGAATTGATTACATCTGAAGATAATAATGAAAAATATATCTTAGAATTGATATCTAAATCTAATGAATTTAAACTCTCGGATGATCTATATTGGCGCACAATTCTTCACTATAAAAAAAATTTCTTTAGCGGTTATACAAGTTTAGTTGATGATCCTCGATTCTTTTTTGCCAAAGATGGTAAATATAACCCTGAAGCTGAGCTTAATGCTACAATAAGAAGTTTTTTTCAACCTCTTGAAGATGAGAAAACACACCCAACAGCAAAATTTACTGCAAGATTTGCCTGGTTAAGAGATAAATTAGACATAGATATTAATAAACTACCCTATAATGGAGAAACTCAATTTAAAAAATTTTACGAAGAGATAAATCTATCGGGAGTAACACTTGTTTTTCCGACAGCGCATATGAACAGCCCTGCTTCAATGTATGGGCATATGCTGTTATTACTTGAACCTAAGGATAGCAGTAGACTGCTTTCGCAATCTGTAGTAAACTATGCAGCTATTACTAATGAAGCATTTGGTCCGGTATATGTATTTAAAGGTCTGTTTGGATTTTATAATGGTTACTATTCATTTATTCCATATTATAAAAAAATACAAGAATACAGCGATGATGAAATGCGGGATATTTGGGAGTATAAAATAACTCTGACTCCCGAAGAGATAGAAAATATGCTGCGCCACATAGTTGAGATGGAAAACATATATTCGGATTACTATTTTATAGATGAAAACTGTTCTTTTAATCTATTATATCTTATTGAAGCGGCAAAACCTGAAACCAAGATCACAGATTATTTTGGTATTGCAGTAGAACCTATAGATACGATCAAGGCTTTGAAAGATAAAAAACTTATAGATAAAGGAAGCTATAGACCATCTCTCTATTCAAAGATTAAATATCTTAAATCACAATTGAATAGTGAAGAAGAAAAGTTTGTCTTGGATTTCTGTAATAAAAAGAGAGATTTCTCAGATATATATAAGATTCAGAGTGATGAAAAAAGACAGGCTATAATATGGGATACGGCATTAAATTATTTAAAATTTTTAACTGAAAAGCATGAAATAAGTTTAGAAGATTATAAAGAGAAGTATATAACAGCGCTCACTAAAAGAAGTTCACTAAATATGAAAGATTTTGATCCGCTTAAAGATATACCGATTCCGGTCGGACCGGAAGAGTCTCACCTATCAAAAAAAATTGCTCCTGAAATCGGCTATAGCCTTGAAGGTCTCTATTCGCAAATTTCACATAGACAGTCTTGTCATGAGCTCATGGATCCTGATGAAGGCTACAGTATGAACTCTCAAATAGTATTTGGAAATATTGCCGGCCGTTACTACTTTGATGACAAAAAATTTGTACTGCAAAGATTAGACTTATTAGATCTTATATCTCTTCCTACATCAGACTCCTTTTATTTTAACACTTGTTATGTATTTACAACAGGTCTTATACAAAATGTAAGTAATGATCAAATGGAACATCTCACTTATTGGGTAAAAGGCGGAGCAGGTTTAAGTACGCTGCTTGGCGAAAAGGTTCAGATTTATCTCTTTTTGGATTTAAAGTCATATTTTTCTCCCGAATACAAAAATAATACAAATTTTATGGGTGGGAGTGAAACAGGAATTCTTACAATTTTAGGTCCATGGAAAAACCACATGTATGCTCAAATCTATAGAGCGCAGTTCGGTGAAAAACATACAGGTATGAAAGCCGGATTATCAGAGAGGATAAAATTCACGCAAAACTTTAATTTTGAGTGCGGATACTCTATCAACAAAGATTATACTTTTAATTGGCACGAAGTATATGGAAAGTTCAATTTTTATTTTTGATTTTTATTACATCTTATCAAAAACATCATCTTTTTTTACCCAAAGATCATTTACCCATTTTTTAAATTCGGCCTGATATTTTGAATCTGATACATAATCTCCGATAAGTTCATCCGTCATATTGATACGTTCAATCAAAAAATCAACCTCTGTAATTCTTCCGCAAAGAAAATGCCAAAAGCTTGTATCATTTCCCGGATACTTAATTGTAACATTTAATATACTATTTATAATACTCCCCATAGCTGTAAAAACAAATCCTATACCGCCGGCCTTAGGTTTAAGTAAATTCTTATATGGAGATTTTTGCCGCTTATGCTTTGCTTCGGTAAATCTTGTACCTTCAACAAAATTCATTACAGAAACAGGTGTAAGATTAAATTTTTCGCATGCCTTTTTTGTAATTTCAATATCCTTCCCTTTTAGGTGCGGATTTTTTTCTATGAATTCCGGCGAATACCTTTTCATAAAGGGAAAATCCAATGCCCACCAGGCAATCCCAAGTAAAGGCACCCAGATCAATTCTTGTTTTATAAAAAATTTAAGCAATGGTATTTTACCTGTAAATATCATTTGTAATATGATAATATCACTCCATGACTGATGATTTGATATTACGAAGTACCAATCTTTCATTGTGAGATTAAAGTCGCCTTTTACATTTACATTTACTCTTAATATATTTTTAAAAAGAAAAGTATTATTGTTGATCCAGCAAGTTGCTATTACTATAATTAATTTTGTACATATCCTCTGTAAAGGTATGAATGGTATTAATTTTATTAAAGATAAAATAAATAAAGGTGAAAACAGTATTATTGTATTTATAGTAATATATAATAATGATAAACAACCTATTATGTTGTAGATAAATCTTTTGAAAAAATTAATTTTACTTTCTGTTTTGGAGAGACTTGTACCCTCATTAGCCTTACCCATTTTATCTCCTTAATAATATGTTTTCTTACTTTAAAAGATGTGCTACACCGCCTGTGGCGGCAGGGCGATTCAACTGTTTTATTACAATAACATAAATTAAATATAAATAAAAGCTACCAAATTAAATATTTTGTTAAAAAAATTAACCAAAAATGAGATAGAGCATTGCTACGCAATGCCTTGTTAAATATTTGATTGTGCATTGCTTCGCAATCCCTATCAAATATTAATAATTTAATAATTTGGCATTGCGAAGCAATGCCAAATTAAATACTTGACAGTAATTCAACAGATAAATATATGGGAAACAGATCGGCGTCGTACCCAAGTGGTAAGGGACAGGTCTGCAAAACCTTTATTCATCGGTTCGAATCCGATCGACGCCTATACCTGCTATTAATAGGCAGGATATTTAAAAATACAGCCCAGGTGGTGGAACTTGGTAGACACAAGGGACTTAAAATCCCTTGGACTTTTAGTCCGTGCGGGTTCAATTCCCGCCCTGG
>JGI24702J35022_10002531_pt1 | contig 11122 bp, 4 predicted proteins | sample TergutTh196P4_FD_35022 | JGI IMG/M metagenome (IMG submission 35022)
CGCCCCGCCCGTAATGGTGTGGGTGGCGGTGTTGTTGTCTGCGTAGTAGGTAATACCGTCAATCCAAGTAAATTCTGCGCCGCAGATATTTTGTGTATCGGTACCGGTAGCAGTTGGTAAAAGTGTCAAATTCAATGTAACAATACTGTCGCAGCCGTGTATGGTTTCGTAGGTGAATGGATAAACTCCGCTTTCATTGTAAATTCTGCCATCCCAAATATATTCATCACAGGCAGTAGCCTCAAAATTAGAAGATACTAATTCTGTTTCAGAAACGCAACGAACTGAGAATCCGTAAGCTCGGCTGCTGCTGTACGTGACGAAGATGCCGATGCCGAAGTTCAAGCGCCAGGCGGCGGAAGTGCTCGGAGTACTGCTCCAGTAGCCCCCGTTCGTGCCAACGCTGCTGAGCGAACCATTGCCGTCGTCGCGGCGGCCGGCGGCGGGGAGGAAAAGAGTGTTGCCCGTAGCATTGTCGGTTAAAATAGATCCATTGCCATTCCAGAATTTTGTTACTTTCGTTTGATCTGTTAAAGTTCCTAAACTATCTAATTCTGACTGTGTAGGTACGCGCCAGCCGGCAGGGCAAGGATCATTTACGGTTTTAGTGGGATTGGTTTCAGTGCCGGAGTTCCAAAGATTATCGTTTTGAGGTGTGCGCCAATCGTAAAGAGAAGAGCTCTGTCTTATAAAATACCCATAAGGAGCAGGCCCAACAGGCACTTGCCCATCACCATCTAAAGTACTCACAACACCATTAGCACTACTTCCGCAAGCGGGAGTAAGGGGCCAGCAGGGGCTTGTACGGCTTTCGTGTCCGTCGGTTCTGCGTCCCCATTGGTAAAGGGCTCCGTAATCTTCGGGGTTTGCACAAAACACGCCACCGACATCCAAGTTGCTCGTTGCCCAACAAACACCGTTTATCATTACACAATTGCAAGGTGAAATATTAGGGGCTACGGGTACCACCTTCAAATTCAAAATCACCGTGCTGTCGCAGCCGTAGGGTGTTTGCAGATAGAGCGTGTCGCTGATGATTCCGCTTTCTGTCAGTATTCCCAAATCAAAGCCGAACTTGTTGTAATAGTTGCCCACCGTATCTTCATCGCTGATAGTGTTTTCAATAACAGGATGAACCGTCAATTTCAAAATCACAGTGCTGTCGCAATTATGCACGGTGGAAACCACTTTGGTGTAGGTTTGTAAACCTGCAAAAATTTGTTCCGACAACGTAAAACCGTTTCGGATATATTCTAAGTATTGACAAATATCATCATAAATAATGGTAGTTTTTTCGGGCAAAACGTTCAGGTTAAAAATCACCAAACTGTCGCATCCCACACTGCTTATAAAAAACATCGTATCTATAAATAACCCTTCTTGATAGAGTGTAAAATCGAATCCATATTGTGTAAACGGCTCTCCGGCACATATTTCTCCTGAAATAAGAAATAGTGCAGGTTCGGTTACGGTAAGATTTATGGTAACAGGAATATCGCAATCGTCTGTTTCTATGGTTGTTGAATAATTGCCTGATTCGGTTGCAGTGATTCCATACGCCGAATAGGTTTCTCCCTTGCATATTGTTTCATAAATAACAACCGGTGCGTTAGGATTTACCACTACCGTTTGGCTTGCCTGATCCGAACAGCCGTTTTGCGTAACAGTTACGGTGTAGGTGGTGGTTGTAGTGGGATTTACGGTGATAAAACCTTCGGTGGAGCCGGTGCTCCATAGATACTCAAGATCGCAATCGTAAATATTGGCAAAGGGATAATCTTCGCCGTCATCGCATTCTTCCGTATCTTCAAATTCCATATCATCGAGCAACGCCCAAAGTATAACTTCCTCACCCACATTGCAAAGCGCAGGGGCTATCGGCTCGATGCGCACCACCGGTTTGGGCAACACATTGAGTGCCAGCGTAACAATACTGTCGCAACCTAAGGCAGAGGTTAAATCTTTGCTATACACAAAATAACCTGACTCGTTCTGTACACCGAGGTTAAAATTATATTGGCTAAACACCTCTCCCTGACAAACCTGTTCATTGAGTTGAATATTATATGATTGCTTTGGATGAATCGGCAACGAGGCAGTTCCGCTTCCGCAGCCGTTGGCACCGTTTAAAACGATTGTGCCGGGCGTGTCATCTGTAAAATACAGCGTTATTTGCGGTTTGTATTTGCTGCCTACCACCACTGCATTGTCGGGCAACTCCCATAGAAACCAGGTCAGCGTTTCCGAGCCGGCGAAGGAGTAGATAAACAGTTCGCCGGTGCAGGGCGATGTTTCGCCTTCGATGATATTGGGCATAGAAAAACTTACACTTACGGTCAATATCAATACATTATACGTATCGCAACCGGAAATGTTTCCTGTATGAATGGTATCGCGCCGCACACCCGGTGTTGGATTAATGATGTTAAATCCGTTTTCGGTGTAATCTTCTCCGTGACAAATAGCAGCGTAAATGTGATGGTAACGTTCTATTACCGTCAAGTAAAGATTGATAACCTGATCATCCTCGCACAGCGTAGGGTTTACGATTACAATTTGATAAAAATGTTGTCCGGCGGGTTGTGGGGGCAGGTTGAAGTTGTGCAAGGTATAAGTTTCTCCTTCGCAAATAATATCGGAGAAATTACCCGTTTCAATGCCGTCCGGATTATTCGTAATGTAGGCATAAAGCGTAAACTCACAGCCCGTTGCCGAAGTGATGGTGCAAGAGATTTCCGAATTGTTAACATCGCCGGTGTTAAAAGTAGCCGTCTGTCCGGTTGAGCCGTCACTCCACAAATAACTTTCAAAATTTTCGGGTGCAGCAAGGGTGAAAGTGCCGCTCAAGCAATCTTCCACTTGCAAACGGTTCGACATACATGATGCCGTAAAATAGGCATAGCCAAAGTGCGCGGTCTGACTGCAGTCGTAGGTGATAAACTGCACCTGCACCTCTTGTCCCACATATTTCGATAAATCTAACCCCACATTGGTCCAGTCGCGCCAGCGAACAGTTCCATAAAGACCATTCTGACACGTTTGAAATCCGGGTATATTTGCGCCGGCGCTCACATCGTACTCGGCGCACGCTTCCACCAAATTGCCGTCGTCGTCGGTAACACGCACCACAAAACGCGGCTGATCAGCATACGGATGGTTAGGATCTTCCAGCACCACCGCAAATTTGAGCAATAATAGTGCGTTATCCACATCCACCGTGAAACGGTAACTCAGTGCTTCTGCCTGTGCACCCACCTGCTCATTTCCAAGTTTAATGACCGCACTTTCTCCCGCCGGCAACAAACTAAGTGCTCCGCCGGTTCGTGGGTCGGTGCCTTGTGCGGTAATCAAGGTGTGCCTGCCGGGTACAACGCCCTGATTAAGAAACGGGTTGCTCGTATTTCCCGTGTATGCCGTAACCGATGAAGAGTTTAAATCGGTAAAGACAGGACATTGCGCTAATGCTGATGTAGAAAACAGAACACAGAAAGCGAAAAGGAGGTAAGAGGTAAGGGGTTTGAGGTGAGAGGTATTCATTATCTTTATTATTTAAAAATTATCATTATTCCCCATAACGAAGTTATGAGGGGAATCCAAAAAATCCCCTTCAAATTTTTGAAGGGGTGTCGCCGCAAGGCTACGGGGTAGTTTATATAGAAAATTTAGTAAAAAAAGAGATGATTTTCTTCTGTTACTATTTTTATACATACCGTAATCGTTTATCATATCAATCATTATAATCATTTTAAAATCACAGTTCAGACAATTTCCTAAAACATTGTACTTTGCTATAATCTATCAGTTTTTCTATCCACTGGAGAATGGCATCGTCGGAATATTTGCGGGTGCCGTTGGGGCGTTTTTCTTCTTGAAGTGCTGCCGCCAGCAAAGCGTATTCTTTGGATAGCGAAGTATAAAACACGCCTTGATCATCGGTATTGATGCTGACATTGAGACGGATAAACTCCTCATCTTCTTCAATGGGAAATATATTAAAAGTGGGTAATTCTATGGTTTTTTCCAAATTACTTATCAGATAATTGGATGATGGGCAACTTTCAATACCTATCCCTCTTTGAATCATAAAATTTTTTAAATGTAATTGTATTTGTTTTACCAAATCAATGTATTCGTCTCTAATTTCTATTTCTACAATTTTTTGGGCTTCTTTTTTTAGTTCATTATCATAATGATAACGATGTACTAACTCATAAACATTCTTTCTTATTTTTTTGTAATCTTGACGTTCTCTAAATCTGTAATATTCCCAATCAGACGACCAGTTTAAATTTTCTTTTAGTATATCGTTAAATTCCTTAGAATTGCAATGCGGGTTATTAAAAAAACCGGCAGGGTCATCGCCGCGAAATTTCCAAGATTCTATATACGTTAATAAATCCGGAGCAATCGTATTATCTGTGTTGATATGATGATTATAAATTTGATTAAAATATTGTTCAAATTCATTTTGTAAATATTGAATAAATGATGCCGAAACATCTATTTCCCAATTATTTATTTTATACAGCAACCATGCACAGTTATCTAAAAGATTTTGAAGCGGCATGACAATGGTGCGCCTTTTTTTGTAGTATTTTTCAGGACACAATCCCAACGCAACGCCATGTCCAATTCTATCGCCGTGTTTCAGTTGCAGAAACATAGCGGCTTCATCAATGGCTCTCAAACCATCTGCAATGTCGTAAAAATCTTCGCCTGCATGATACGTTTTTTTGAGTTCAGGCAAGTGGATTTTGCTTTCATCATGATGAGCAAAAGTGTACTCTTGTATTAAATCGGAAAGAAACCGGAAGGCTTGACCAAAAATTTCCGGACGGCAATTAACTTCATGGCTTGATGCATCAATGCCAAAGACCCTGAAAGATTCTTTTCGGGCATCACTTCTAAATTTTTTTATTGCTAACGCCTGCTCTTTAATCGTTTGACGTAAAGCAGATTCACGACTGATTGGAAGATGCATATTCTTCGGATCAAACCATGTACTTTTTTTGAGTTTATTAAATTGGAATACATAAAAATGAGAATGATAATTTTTGTCTGAAAAACCGGAATATTTGTCGCATATTCTTATTTTTTCTTTTATTTTTTTTGCTTTTACATTGGGCGATAATCGAGATTCAAACTGTTCCATACAGTTTTCTTCAATATTGTAACGAATTGCCATTCGGGTAGCCAAAGATGCAAAAGGTGTATTATCAATAATTACCGATTTGAGATCCTGATATCTATAAAAATTATCAAATCCGTATTTTTTATTTTTTTGCACAAAAAGCCCATTAAAGCGATTTTTAATAAGCAGATAGAGATAAAACAGAATTTCAACATCGTTTTTGCCGGAATGGGTAAAAATATTCTTTAAACAGTGAAAATATAAACCTCGTTCTCCCGATAATTCATAATAATTTGCTTGGGGACGTTTGGAATAAATAATAGCGTAATCTATACTTCTGTTTTCACGAATTTCTGATAGATTTTCCAAACTAAAATCCATATCACGCAGAAAGTTACGTGAAGGGCTAATCAATTTGTAGAGTTCAATCATAGAACGAACTTCATTGTTGTCAATCATGGAACCTGCATCTAAAATATCTTTAATTATTTCTAAAGCATACTGCACATTCCAAGTATTAGGTTTTTTCTCCAAACAACATTCTTCAAACAAAAGTAAACGAATATAAGCAGCCACTTCTACCCAGATGGTCATACTTTTTTGACTGAAAAAGGAATCTGTGGTTACTGTATGTTGCTCTAATGCAATATCGGGCAGCAAATCTTCTATTCTTTTTTTAGTATCCAACCGAAAAGGATTATTCATCAGATAAATCCACGACAGATCCACATTGGGTGAAGTTCCTCCCAGATGGGTGTGGTTTTCAATGGGTTTTTTGCACTGCAACGTTTCATTAAGTGCTGTGTAATCGGAACGCAAAATGTAGTTCCATTGAAAATAGCGAGGGATGTTTCCATGCTTTACACTTCTGTCTGCCAATAAGGTAGCCGCAAATAAATCTTCGCCCAACTGAAAAGTGAGGGGATACCAGTTGGATGCGTGGCGGATTCGGAAATAGGGTTGATCTTCTTTCAACACCATAAAATCTTCCACCGCCCTTTTCAAAAATTCAAATGGAGTATGAATCTTTTCGTTGCTAATGGATTCCCAATATTTTTCATCCACCATTTTTTCCCATGCATCAATTACTTCGTCGTTTGAATCTATCCACGTGGTTTTATCTACTTTGGTTTTAGTAAGTTTCTTTATTTCTGTATAAAACGGATCCTCTTTTTCTCTACTTTGAAAACTGTTATTGCTTTTTAGGTAACGGCTAAAAAAGTCATCGGGAGCAACTTGAAAGGAGGCGCACAAGAAATGGTAGGCGGGGTTACTTGGGGTCATTTTTTACTTTTTTGTTTTGTATTCTTTTTTGTTTTACTTTCTGTACCTTCATCTTTTTGTTTTTCTATAGGTATAAAAATATTTTTCCCTGTTTTAAATATGTTTTGGTAAATTTTACATATCTCGCCTATCTCATTATTATTTGTTTGTTCAACTGTGCGCGATTCTTCTTTTAATATTATACCCTTTCCCTCTATGTCTGTTCCGGTTATATTTATTACTCCGGTTATATCTATTTTTTTATTAATTATTTCATTTCTTTTACATAAGTCTATATGTTTAAAGGCTTCAGAAGTAATATTATCCCACAATTCGTCATAATACTTTGCTATAAATCCAAAGTCACGTACTTGTTGTTGCATGTATTCGTGAATAATTGAAATTTGAAACTCTTTTTCCCATAATTCAGAAACCAAATAAAACATAATTTCCGCTTTTGATTTCTTTTTTTGTATCTCTTGAATCATCTTTTGCAATTTCTGTTCTCGTTCACGTGTATTTGTAACATAATGTTTAATTAACAAACCAACCACTTGGCATTTATAGACTTCCAAATCAAATATACACTCTGCTCCTGCAAAATTCACTTCCACGACAGAACTTGTAAGATTTTTGTTTTCTGGAAATAATTCGTTTTCTAAGAGTCTAAATTCGTCAAAAGTTTTAGGTTTAAAGGTTTTACCTTGTGCTATATTGGCAAGTTTGATAATTTCAAAATTCTTTAACAATAATCCATCTTTTGCCCGCAAAGCGTTTCCTTCGACTAACTGCAAAGTGTTTTCGGCATTATTCTTTTCTACCTCTAATGCTTTCTTTTTGTTTCCGTTCTCTTTGTCTTCGTTTTCTATTTCTTTTTCTAATAACTTAAATGTCTCATCTATTTTTCTCTTAACTTCCTCAAACATTTTTTTCACATCATGTTCTTCAATAGTTTTCTCCTTTCTAATTTTAGTTTTAATTTTTTTCAAAAATTCTGCTTGAGCCATCACTGCAGTTACTGAAATTTTGGAAGATATATTTTCAAAATCAAATTGTCTTCGTAAATATTTAAGCATTAAATCAACGGAATAAATAGGAAGAATGAAATTGGGATAATATGATTCTTTATTAACTTCATTATCTGTTGAGGGAATTTTTTCTAACCATCCCTGTATATCCGCTTTTAATTGTTCGCTTTTATCCGTAGCAAATTTTGCTCTTTCAATGGTGTGGTAAGGATTTAATATATTGCTTAGCAGACTTAAAATGTCAAATTCAGCATTTTCAATCTTTCTTGTTGTATCGAAAACATGAACACCTAAAGCGCGTTCAGGCCGTTTGTAACCATAATAAGATATATAAAAACAACTTAATAGATTTTTAGATAAATCTTCAATGTTATATTGATGATAAAATAAATGATTGCCTCTTCCTTTGTCAAATTCTTCCGAAAGTTCAGCCTTGTAATAGAAAGAGGTGATAATATCAAAATAGTGCTGAAAATAGACTGTTCCACCAATAAGTTTTTGTATATCAATAATATTTTCAAGAGGATTAGTATTTTTTTGCAATATTTTACTATGAAAAAACATCGTTTCAAAAAATAGCATGGAATAATAAATTTTCACAGCATTAATAAAATGAGATTCATTTACCGATTCAAAGTAAGTTTGATATTTGTCAATTAGCAAAAGCACATCACCCATTGAGTTATTAGAAGGTTCATTATAGATGTCGGAAATTTTATTTGCCATATAAAATTTGGGGTCATTCGGACTTACCATCGTATAAATATCACTTTCAATTTTGATCATTGAATTATTTTTTTCAATTTGAGTAAGTTCCACATCGCGCGCCAATAACCTTTTTTTATGTTGATTTCCAATTACATTAATGGATTGAATCAAATATTTATTTATTCTTGTAATATCTAAAGGCATGTTTTCAAACACTTTCCATTCCTCAGCAGAGACATTAGATTTAATACATGTATTTAAAATGTAATTTTTAAATTTTTCAAAATTTTTCTGTCCTTTATCACGTTCTCCTTTATCTTTAAATATATTATCATTTTTATATTCAATGTTTTCCATCTCTTCCAATAACATAAAAACAAATTGTTGCAATTCTCTGAGATTGGTTGGAATAATAGGATGCAGTTCGTTATCTTCCGGCACAAAAATAAGTCGGGTACGTGACCAGATTAAATATAACACCACATTTTGTAAAGATTGTTCATCGTATAAAGATTTTGTATTGGGATCTTGGTTTTTTAATATTATTCTAACTCGCGTGTCCAATAATTTCTTCGCCATGCTGCCTACGAGAATACGTCGCGAGGGCGGAAAAAATTTGAGCAGATATTTATGCGATATATCCTCAATATGGTTTTGCACAATATTCCGTTCATCTGAGTTTTTTACCTGTTGTCTAAATGCTTTGCCATATCGTTCCTGCATTTCTATTTGGAGTTGATCTATATTGCTCGCCATTAAGATGATAAGATCTTTTACCATCAAGAACTTGCGAATTTGCTCCAACATCAAGGGGGCAAGCGACAGGTTCATGTCCAAGTCGTCAATCATCAACACCATGATGTCTTTTTTGTGCTCTTCTTTGCATCTGCCATCGCCCTGAGAAATAAAATCAAGCATTCCTTCAATCAGGGAATGGATTTTGCACCTTAAATCCGTTGTTTCTGCTAATTCGTTTAAATATTCCAATGACTGTTCATCGTGTTTAAGTTCATCCATGTTTTTCAAAGCATTGAACACTTTTTCGTAACCACGAAGCAGGTCGTGGAAAGAGTTTTTATTGTAATCTTCCGCCGCTTTACTTCTCTTATCATGAATACATTTTGCCATTTTAAACATCACCGTAATTACATTGACGACAATATTCTCATTTTTGCGAAAATAACTTGGGTCAATCATCTGAAGGAGTTTGAAATTCCTGTTTTTATATTTTTCATCCGATTCGTTTTTTAATCCTTCTTTTTCCAAAAACTTTCCGAAAGAGCGCATGGCAGAAGTTTTGCCTGTGCCTCGCGCACCGGAAAAAAGAATGATATTGTTTTGCGGATTCTCATTTTTGGAACCATTGCAGTCGGCATATTCGTTTTTTCTCGAGCATCTGCTATCCGGATCTTCGTAACAATGTTTTTTATTTTTCAAACATTCTTCCATCCTCCCATGTCTCCAGGCATCTAAAATGTCTTTCACCAAGTCATACGCCTTATCATATTCTTCAGCAAAGAATATCTCTTTGCAGGCATCTTTCTGATGTCTTGTGTAATTTTCAATAATAATATCGTGCTTCTTATTAGCATCGAAAGTGATTTTGTAATTTGTATTATTCATAATATATTGGTTTATAATTCTTAATTCTTAATTCTCCATTCTTAATTCTTAATTGTCTTAATTCTCTGCGACACAACGGACTGAAAATCCAGCGGCTCGGTTGCTGGCATAGTTCGTGAGGAAGATGCCGTTGGTGAATAGCAAGTGGTTGGCACCGGCACTGGCTGTAGCACTGCTCCAGTAGTACCCGCCCATGCCAACGAGGCCGTGTGAGCCATTGAGGGAGCCGCGGCTGCCGGCGGCGGGAAGGAAAAGAGTGTTGCCCGTGTTTATGTCGGTGCAACGGTATCCATTAATGCCATTTTCGGTAATCCATACGTTATTTACATAAGTAGTTTGGGTTAAAGTAGTGAGTTCTACTCGTGTGGGCATGCGCCAGCCATTTGGACAGGGGTCGTTAACAGTTTTTACAGGAGAAGTTGCCGTGCCGAAGTTCCAAAGTGTGTCGGCTTGTGGAGTGCGCCAATCTGAAGGATCAAATAACTCTCTTATAAAATACCCATAAGGAGCAGGTCCAACAGGCACTTGCCCATCACCATCTAAATTACTCACAACACCATCTGCATCATTGCCGCAAGGGGGAGTAAGGGGCCAGCAGGGGCTCGTTCGGCTTTCGTGCCCATCGGTGCGGCGTCCCCATTGGTAAAGGGCGCCGTAATCCCAAGGATTTTGGCAAAATACGCCGCCCACATCCAAATTGGAAGTTGCCCAACAAACACCGTTTATCATTACACAGTCGGGTGTTGGTGGGGGCGGCATCTCTATCTTAAAATAAAACTTTCCAAAACTCACATGGTCGGCAAAATTGTCCCAAACAATAGTTTTGCCTGTGCCGGTGGTTTGGTTAAAGAGGTCTCCTGTAACGTGTTCGGCAAGCAGCCAGGTGCATTTGTCATGGCTGTAATACAGGGTAACATCCACAGGCTGGGGAGAGTTCAGATTGTAGGTTACGGTTACCTGCCCGGGGCAAGAGAAATCTGCCTGTGTATTGGAGACTTGCGCATTAACCGCTACAAAAACAAAAAAGAACGGAAAAAAAAGAAGAAATTTCATAGATATTAGTTATTAGATATTAGATTTTAGATATTAGAGAGTAGAGAGTAGGGACAAGACTTGCCCTTGTCCTGTTGGTAGTTGTTACGTGATTTTTTAACAATAAAAAAACGTGAACATTTCATTTGTACCTAAGGTTCTGGATCCTATACCACAAAAAAGAAAGCTCACGATTTCTCGCGAGCATTTCATCTTTCTCCTGTGGTACGAAAATTTTCCAGATTTTAGGTACAAGATAAAGCGAAACGCTATTTTTTAAGAAAACAAAGAACGCACAGATTTATTAGTTAAAAGAGTAAAGAGTAAAGAGTAAAGA
>JGI24702J35022_10002533_pt1 | contig 11121 bp, 11 predicted proteins | sample TergutTh196P4_FD_35022 | JGI IMG/M metagenome (IMG submission 35022)
GCGAGGGTTTAACCTCAGATACGCATTATATTGCAAGTACCGGTATCGAAGGCTCATTTATCCACCCCGAAACATTGGTTTTTATGGATGCGTATGCTATTCACGGATTGCAACCTGAACAGATTCAATATCTTTACGCCCCAACGCATCTGAACCGGACGAATCAATATGGCGTAACTTTCGAACGGGGAACAGCCATCCAATATGGTGATCGCCGCCATGTATTTATTTCAGGAACGGCCAGCATTAACAACCGCGGGCAAATCGAACATCCGATGGATTTGCTCAGACAGACAGACCGTGTGTTTGAAAACATACAGACATTGTTGGCTGAGGCTGATGCCTGTATGGCTGACGCCATGTATTTGATTGTTTACCTGCGCGATATATCAGATTATGCTGCGATTGATGCCTACATGAAGTTGCATTATCCCCATATCCCCCAGGTCATTGTATGGGCGCCTGTCTGTCGTCCGGGATGGTTGGTCGAAGCTGAGTGTATGGCGGTAAAAGAGATTGGGGATGGGCGGTTTGCAGATTTTTAACCTTTAATCAACTCCAGTTCCGTTAGTACCCGATTTACCTTGCGGGTAGCGTTGGCTGAAGCGATAAACGCTTCTTTTTCAGCTGCTGTGAGTGGAAAATCCACAATGCTTTTGCACCCTTCTTTGCCTAACACGACAGGTACGCCGATAGCTAAGTCATATTGGTCATATTCGCCTTCCACCATTACACTGCATGGGATGATTCGCTGCTGGTCTTTGTTAATCGCTTCGGCCATCATCGCTGCAGCTGCACCGGGAGCATACCAGGCAGAGGTACCCAATAATCCGGTCAAGGTAGCGCCACCTACTTTCGTTGCGGCAACTACTTCATCCAATTGTGTTGTTGACAACAGGTTGGTCACAGGTACTCCCTTACAGGATGCTAACGAAACAAGCGGAACCATCGTGGTATCACCATGTCCGCCTATTACGGTGGCTTCGATATCATTCGGATTGACACACAGCGCTTCACTCAGGTAGTACTTGAACCTGAGGCTGTCTAAGGCGCCCCCCAAGCCAACAACGCGGTGGCGCGGTAATCCTGAAATTTTCGCTGCCAAGTAACACATCGGATCCATCGGATTGCTAACGATGATTAATATGGTATCCGGAGAATAAATTAATATGTTTTCTACCACCGCTTTAACTATTCCTGCATTAACGCCTATCAATTCTTCGCGTGTCATTCCCGGTTTGCGTGGAATCCCTGAAGTCACGATAACCACATTTGAATTGGCTGTGGCTTGATAATCATCGGTGACTCCCTTTATGCGTGTGTTAATTCCTGACAGGGTAGCGCTTTGCATCATATCTATCACTTTGCCCTCGGCTACTCCTTTTTTGATGTCGAGCAACACAATTTCGGATGATACATTACGTGTGGCTAATACATTGGCACACGTAGCCCCTACATTTCCTGCACCAATAACTGTGATTTTTGTTGACATAACTCTTCAATTTAGCTGCGCCCATGATTACAGGCACAATTATGCACACAAAAATACAGAAGTATTTCCGGATAAGGAAATAAATCTGTATTTTTTTAAAGGAAGAAGTCAGGAAAATATTCCTTATTGTAAGCCTTCTATTTCTTCCTTTTCTAATCCGGTAATTAACATTACTTTATCAATGCTGTCACCGGAAGTAAGCATTTTTAAGGCAATTGACTTTTCCGTCGTTTTTTCTATTTTATCAAAAACGAGGTCGGAAAGCTGATTGATACCCTCAAGCAATTTCAGATTGCCTGTATTGCCTTTGATATTCATGCCGAAATAGGTTTCTTTTTTCTTGTATCCTGCCATATAAAAGACGGCAGAAAGCAAAATGGCCGTGATCAACCTGATATCATACGCTGTACCCTCAAACAAAGGAGCATAACATTCGGTCATCCTGGCGATGTTCTTTTCTCGGTCACTGATAACCGTCTCCAGCAATGGAGTATCTTCCACTATTTCCCAGGCAAGAATCTGCTGAATCGCCTTTTTCTTCCATATTATATCTAATATGGATTCCAGCGTATCCTGATACGTTGTTTTTGTGCACTCCTTGCCAATGCTATCACTGAAATAATCAATCCAATATTCCCACCGGCTAATAAATTGATCAATGATATCGTCAAGATCTTTAAACCGTTTACCGATAATAATTGGACTGACTTTGGAATACTCTGAAATCAGATTGAGAGAAAGTACGGAAAACCCCTTTTCTTTTACAATCTGAAGAACTGCATCAAAAATCCCCTTTTTAATTTCAGCATTTGTTCGTCTGATTCTCTTTGATAAATTTTCATTATCATTAAAAAGATTGTCTTTATCCATTTATTTTTTGATTAAATTATATATGCACATAAATGTCTTGTAAGTCTCTTCCAAGTCAATCCCTTCAGGAAGAATTATTCCTTGATTTCCTAACCCTGTAAAAGTGTGCTGGAAGATATTTGCAACCGATTCGACATCAATTGCCGCATTGACTTCTCCCGATTGGATGGCATTCTGCAAAATATTCACCCAGCTTTTAAGCTCTTTATCATCTTTTTCTTTAACCTGTTTGGCAAAATCGGGGTAGTAATAAATGGCCTGATTGGCAATGTTGGCATAGGCAAAGTTCATGTTTTTTACACCCACAGAACTCATTTGTTTCTTTGTTTTTTTGAGTTGTTCTACAAATAAATCTATGTATGACAACAACGTCAATTGTCCATCATCTGCTTGAGGCGCATAACTAATCAACATGTATTTGTCTAAAACCTCGATAAATAAATGCTCTTTATTCTTCATGTAATAGAAAATTGCACCTCTTGTCAGCTTTGTAGCTCGCTCCAAATCGGAGACTGTAACCTGTTCGTATCTTTTATATGCGAAGAGTTTGAACGATTCTTTTAAAATTAAATCTTTAGTGTCTTGCTTCATCTTTTTTTTTTTATAAATTCTCTGCAAAAATAGTAAAAATTTTTATATAATACAATTATATTATCAAAAAAAATTTTTTATCAATAAAAAAAGTTTTTATTCAATTTTTTTGAAACACTATTTATTGTATCCCAAGACATTCAATTCTTAATTTATTTGTCGCTGTATCAGGGTAAATCACAGTAGGCTTAAACAATTTCGCTTCTTCAAATTCGATTTGGGCGTAAGACAAAATAATGATAATATCCCCGGGTTGAACGCGCCGGGCAGCCGCCCCGTTCAGGCATATCGTACCCGAACCCCGTACCTCTTCAATCACATAAGTTGCAAATCGCTCTCCGTTATTATTATTCAAAACCCAAACCTTTTCAAACTCGATCAGATTGGCTGCGTCCATTAAATCCTTATCAATCGAGATGCTTCCCATATAATTCAAATTAGAATCCGTTACCGTCACACGGTGAATCTTTGATTTCAATACTTCAATAACCATTTCCCTATACATTAATATATATATATACTACTCTTTTTTCTCCGGTTTAAACCTGTTTCCATACTTTATATTATCTATCAGCCGAACATCTCCGCAATAAACGGCGATACAACCGGTCGGTTCAACCGCCTCTTCCCAACAGGTAACCGGTTGCAATGTTTTCCCGTCAACTATCTCAAAATACTCTACACGAAAGTCGGGTATGCAGTTCAATGTATTAACAACCTGCTTAATCACTTCGCGCACAGTCATTTCCGGGATATAAGTACAACTTTCTTTTAATGTGGAAGCAATCATAGGCGCCATTCGGCGATGTTCGGCTGATAACCTGATATTCCGGCTACTCAGCGCCAACCCGTCGACCTCTCTGATCGTCGGACAGGAAACGATATGTACCGGAATATTCGACTGCCTGACCAATTCACGAACGATAGCTATCTGTTGAAAATCCTTTTCCCCAAAATAAGCCTTTTCCGGACCGACTATATCAAATAATTTGCTTACAACCTGGGCGACACCGTTGAAATGACCTGGACGAAAAGCGCCTTCCATTACGCCGGCTATAGCGCCGAAGTCAAACACACGGGTGTCAGGTTCGGGGTAAATTTCATTTTCCGACGGTGCAAAGACATAATCGCATCCCATCGTTGACAATAACAGGCAGTCATTTTCCAACGTGCGGGGATAAGTCAATAAATCACGCCGGTCGTTAAATTGAGACGGATTCACAAAAATGCTGACGACGCAGACATCATTCTCCTTCGTGCAGTAATCCACTAAGCTTAAATGACCGTCGTGCAACGCACCCATCGTCGGAACAAACCCAATCCGTTTCCCGGACAATCTTTCTGCTGCCAAAAAACTCTTTAATTCGTTGATATTCTTTGTTATAATCATACTTCCACCAAACAATTTGCCATGCTGTGTCTGCTTAAAAACAACTGCAAAACAACAAAAATAATTCCAAAAAAACGATAAAATCAAGGTAAATATGCTTTTTTTTGCTTTTTTTTGAAATTATTATCATAAATACTTTGATAATTAATGATTTTTTTTTAGTATCTTTGTAACCGTTTTTTCGATAGTTCATAAAGAATGGATGCTAAAAAAGTTTTATTTATAACGCAAGAGATCACCCCTTATCTGCCGGAATCAGAAATTTCATCTATTTGTAGAGAACTTCCGCAAGGAATNCAGGAACGCGGAAAAGAAATCAGAACATTTATGCCNAANTACGGTTGCATCAATGAGCGCCGTAATCAATTACATGAAGTCATCCGCCTTTCCGGAATGAATTTGATTATTGATGACACCGATCATCCGTTGATTATCAAGGTGGCGTCAATTCAATCCGCCCGTATGCAGGTTTATTTCATTGACAATGATGATTTTTTTCAGCGCAAAGCCATCATTCACGACGAAAACGGAAATGATTTCGACGACAATGATGATCGTGCCATTTTTTATGTGAGGGGTGTTTTTGAAACGATCAAAAAATTACGCTGGATACCTGACATCATCCATTGTCATGGTTGGATTACATCGTTGGCGCCTCTTTACCTGCGGCGAATGTATTTGGATGATCCCTGTTTCTCCAAAACAAAAATCATCTATTCGATCTATAACCATGCTGATAATTCGATATTTGGTTCGCGGTTGAGTTTAAAGCTAAAGTTAGACGGGGTGACCGACAAGGACTTGAGAAATATCGAAACGCCAAATTATCTATCCATCACTAAAATGGCTATTCAGTTTTCGGACGCAATTATTCAAGGTAGCCGGTTTATTGCCCCCCAGGCTATTGATCATATCGAGAAGTGTAAAAAGCTGTTCTTAGCCTATCANCCTTCCGATAACTATATTGACACATACAATGATTTTTATGACCAGGTTATTGCAACAAAACTAAAAAAATGACACTATTCAAACAACACCTGATTACATTTGTATGCCTAAGCATACTGATCCTGAGCGGATGTGATGATAATACGAATATGGTTGGAAACAATCTTATTCCTGATCGTGATATCATTACAGTCTATTCGGATACATTTCTGATAAAGGCGTCGACTGTCCAATATGATTCACTTTTCGCGAAAACGACTTATGGACTCTTGGGAGAATATTATGATCCACTCTACGGGCGGTTAAAATCCGATTATTTATGCCAATTCTATTGCGAGGATGGATATCAGTTTACTGATACACCTTATGAAAACAAGATTGATTCCATTTATTTGACGCTTTATTATACGGAAACAGGCGATCCGAATACCCCTATTCAGTTTCAGGTGTTTCCTGTCACCCAACCGTTGGATAAAGTTTATTATACCAATGTCGATCCTGCAGCGTATTGTGACCTGAGTAATGTATGGGGGTCGCAGGTATTCACTGCAGCCAACGGCATACTCGATGATTCGACACAGGTAGCTGTTGATAAGTATGTATATTACAGATACCTGCAAATACCGCTTCCTGTTGAATTCGGACAGAGAATTTATGAAGAAACCGTTAATAATCCGGCTTCTTTTAAAACCCAGCAGGCATTTAACGATTTTTTCCCAGGCATATATGTGACTACAGGATATGGAAGCGGTTGTTTGTTCAATGTTTTAGGGACAAGTATATCGATTCATTATAAATCAGTGTTGGAAAGTAGTACCGGTCAGGATTCTACTGCTTACTATAGAGAGGTGTTTATCACCACCAAAGAAGTCATACAGTTGAATCGTTTTGAAAATTCGGATACCGAACAATTGCTGGCACCCAATGACGACTATATGTTTATCAAAACGCCGGCCGGCATCTATACCCGTCTTGTGTTGCCGGCTCAGGAGATCAAACCGGTAATCGCAGACCGTATCATCAACAGTATGGTTTTCAACCTTCGGTTTATGCCCAATGAAAATTGGCCGTATGCGTTGGGTCCACCTTCCCACCTGCTATTATTACCTGAAGATTCGCTCCATTCATTCTTTTACAACAGAAAGGTAGATAATAATGTTACCTCTTTTATTTCGACAGGTAGTGCAACGTCGACTTCAGCCCAATCAACCACAGGATATAGTGCGGATACCCGGATGTATTATTTTAATAACATTGCCAATTTATTAGCTTATCATCTCAGCACTTCACCCGATGACGATTTAAGGCTGTTGGTTGTTCCGGTAACCAGATCGACAAGCACAGATACATACGGAAATTATTATTCGACCGAAATCAGTAATTTCTTAGCTCCCTCAGGCCTTAAACTGAGAAAAGACATGGATTTTATGCAAATTTCCATCGCTTCGAGTATATACCATAATAAATAAGGGGGTTTGCGGAGGAAAAAGGTGTGTCAAATTTCAAGCCCAATGAATTGCACATGATGAAACAAATTTGTTTGAAGCGTTTAGTTTTCAGTTTTCAGTTTTCAGTTTTCAGCCTGTTTATTATTCCAACCGTTTTTGTTACATACGGCGCTTTCGCTCAGGTAGCGAACCCCTTACAACAGGTAGATAGAAATATTGACAAGGAGGTTACCAAACATTTTAAACGCCGGACGTTTGATAATCAGTTGCAATACGTACCGATTGTAGCTGTTTACGGGTTGGATTTGATAGGCGTCAAAGCCAAACATAACTTTCGGGACAGGACATTTGTGGCGATTACTTCCCATTTGATTATGGGCGGTACCGTTCAAGGTATAAAAATGGCGACATGTGTCGAACGCCCAGATGGATCCAACTTGTATTCTTTTCCATCGGGTCATACGGCAACTGCATTTACCGGAGCGCATATCCTTTTCAAGGAATACAAAGATGTCACGCCCTGGATTGGCATTACAGGATATGCCATAGCAACAACGACTGGAACGATGCGGATCCTCAACCGGAGACACTGGTTGAGCGATGTCGTTGCCGGTGCAGGAATAGGCATACTCAGCGCCGAAATAGGCTATATGTTATTGCCTGTTTTTCATAAAATTATCGGTGTCGAACAAACCAAATCGACATTAGTTATCGCCCCTGTATTCGGCAACAACCAATATGGGTTGGGGATGGCGTATCTGTTTTAATTAATTTTCAATTTTCAATTATTATCCCTATATTTGCAATCATAATTTTAAAACGTTGCATATTCATTTTTTTTAAATCTTTAAATCTTTAAATTATAAATATATGACTAAGAGTGCATTACAAATAGCAAGGGCGGCTTATATACCCAAAGTTCCTGTTGCTTTAAAAGGAGTCGTACAGGCGGTTGATGGTGAGTATACACAATCTGTGGCCGACCGGAATGAAATCAAAGCATTATTTCCGAATACATATGGAATGCCGGTCGTCACCTTCGAAAAAAGCAAACAAAAGATGTCATTGCCCGCCATCAATACAGGTGTTATTCTGTCGGGTGGACAGGCTCCCGGCGGGCATAACGTGATTGCCGGATTGTTCGACGGATTGAAAGCGGTAAATGAAGATTCGCGTTTATACGGTTTTATCTTGGGCCCCGGCGGACTGATCGAGCATAAATACATGGAACTGACTGCCGATGTGATTGATATATACCGCAATACGGGTGGATTTGATATGATTGGTTCGGGGCGCACGAAATTGGAATCAACCGAACAGTTTGATAAAGGATTAGAAATTCTCAAGGAGTTGAACATAAGCGCATTGGTTATCATCGGAGGCGACGATTCCAATACAAATGCCTGTGTATTAGCTGAGTATTACAAAGAAATAAAAGCCGGTGTACAGGTTATCGGTTGCCCGAAAACGATAGACGGTGATTTGAAGAACGAACAAGTCGAAACATCATTCGGATTTGATACGGCCTGCAAGGTCTATTCTGAAGTCATCGGGAATATACAGCGTGATTGCAATTCGGCGCGCAAATACTGGCATTTCATCAAACTAATGGGGCGTTCGGCTTCACATATCGCATTGGAATGTGCATTGCAAACGCATCCGAATATCTGTATCATCTCTGAAGAAGTTGAAGCCAACAACCTCTCATTGGATGATATTGTCAATCAGATTGCTACGGTTGTAACCCGCCGTGCAGCCGATGGTAATAACTTTGGCACCGTTCTGATACCCGAAGGTCTGATTGAATTTATTCCGGCTATGAAACGGTTGATTGCCGAACTCAACGATTTTCTGTCCAAACACGAAACAGAATTTAATATGATCAGGCATAGCGGGCAGTTAGCTTATATTACCGGTAAACTGACGAAGGATAACGCTGAATTGTTTGCCAGCCTGCCCGAAGGAGTAGCCCGTCAGTTGACCCTCGAGCGCGACCCGCATGGCAATGTGCAGGTTTCGCTGATCGAGACGGAAAAATTGCTGGCCGAGATGGTTGCCAAACGCTTGGAAGTGTGGAAAAAAGAAGGCAGGTATACAGGTAAATTCGCTACCCAGACCCATTTCTTCGGCTATGAAGGTCGCTGTGCTGCACCTACCAACTATGACGCCGATTATTGTTATTCATTAGGTTATACGGCTTCGTGCCTTATCAATGCGGGCAAAACCGGTTACATGGCATCGGTACGCAACACCACTGCCCCGGCCGACCAATGGATTGCCGGAGGGATTCCGATTACGATGATGATGAATTTAGAGAAACGCCACGGCGAGATGAAACCGGTCATCCAGAAGGCTTTAGTGAAGTTGGACGGCAAGCCGTTCCAGGCTTTTGCTGCCGGTCGCGATAGATGGGCGACACAAACCGATTATGTATACCCCGGACCGATCCAGTATTTTGGCCCGACCGAAGTATGCGACGAGCCTACCAAGACATTACAGTTGGAGCTTTTGTAGTTATCAGTTTTCAGTTATCAGTTTTCAGTAAATAATAAAGTATGTTTTCAGGAATAATAGAAGAAGCGGCAACCGTTGTTGCCATCGAACAGGATCAGGGTAATATACATCTGACCTTGACGTGTTCGTTTGTAAGCGAATTAAAAATCGACCAAAGTGTTTCACACAACGGCGTTTGCCTGACTGTTGTCAGCAAGACCGGCGAGACTTATACGGTCACAGCCATCAGGGAGACCTTAGAACGTTCGAATCTGGGATTGTTGAAAGTTGGCGATCAGGTGAACCTCGAACGCAGTATGATAATGAATGGCCGGTTGGACGGGCATATCGTGCAAGGTCATGTAGATCAGACGGCAGTATGCAGCAATGTTGTGGAAGCCGATGGAAGCTGGTACTATACGTTTGTTTACGAATTTGATCCTGCAATGGCAAAGCAGGGATATATGACTGTTGAGAAAGGCTCNGTGTGTGTGAATGGTGTCAGCCTGACGGTATGCAATTCGCAGCACAACAGTTTTGAAGTAGCCATCATCCCCTATACCTACCACCAAACGAATTTCAATCAAATCACCAAAGGCACAATCGTCAATATCGAATTTGATATTATCGGTAAATACCTTAGCCGGTTGGCAACGTTTATGTAGACTATTTATCCACTCATCCAAACCGCCAGCACAATGGAAAAGAAAGGATTGTCTTTTGCTTTTTCTTTGAAAAAATTTTGTCGGTTTCAAAAATTATACTACTTTTGCGAACTGATAATAGACGTATAAGCTATGTACAGTTCGCAAAGAGAAATAGATATATTATTCGAAATTTATAAAGACAGCCGAACTGTTTTTAGAATCAATGATATAGCATTGCTGACAGACAGCAATGACCGTTTGTTATATCAAAAACTGAACAGACTTGTCAGCAAGGGGAAGTTGCTCAATATAAGAAAAGGAATTTATGCAAAAGAGGGTTACAAGGCCGAAGAACTGGCATGTTTGCTTTATACCCCAACCTATATTTCACTTGGTTATGTTTTGCAACGCAGAGGTATCATCTATCAGTACGACAGCGCAATAACAAATATATGCTATTTAAACAGATCTATTTACGTTAATAATCAGTCAATCCAGTATCGACAAATCAAACGTGAAATTTTACTCAATACAAGCGGAATTATCAATCAAGATAACACAAATATGGCAACGCCTGAACGCGCTTTTTTAGATACCTTATATTTGAATGGATTCTTTTACTTTGACAATATCAAACCCATAGATCAAAATACAATATACGAGCTATTGCCAATTTATAATTCTTCCTCTTTAAGCAGGGAAACTGAAAAAATTTTGAATAAAGATGAATAATAACAAACACAGATTTTATTTGACTCAAATTCTCACTGCTATTTATTCCGACAGAGAATTATCACGTTGTTTGGGTTTTAAGGGAGGTACGGCGCTTATGTTTTTCCACAATTTACCGCGATTTTCTGTAGATTTAGACTTTGATTTGCTTACAATAGAAAAAGCCGAACAAGTTTATAAGAAAGTAAAAGAGATCCTGCTCAACTATGGAAAAATTGCCGATGAGGCGCAAAAATTTTTTGGCGATTTACTTGCACTCAACTACGAGTTCGGCGAAAGAAACCTGAAGATTGATATTTCACATAGAAAAATTTACGCTGAATACGAAATAAAAAACCTGCTCGGAATAAGCATTAAAACAATGAAAATCAGCGATATGTTTTCTCATAAGCTGGTAACATTGCTTGGTAGAAAAGAAATTGCCGACCGTGATATTTTCGATTGCTGGTGGTTTATGAGTCGTCAAACGCCTGTAAAAAAGGCAATTATTGAAGAGTTGACGCAAAAAAA
>JGI24702J35022_10002534_pt1 | contig 11120 bp, 5 predicted proteins | sample TergutTh196P4_FD_35022 | JGI IMG/M metagenome (IMG submission 35022)
TCGGCCGGCGGTGCTCGGAAGCCGCGTCCTCGCGTCCTCGCGACTCGCGGCGCAGTTTTGACGCTGCGTGGGCGCCCCGGTGGAAGCTCGGCTGGCGGTGCTCGGAGGTCGCGTCCTCGCTGGCGTGGGACGGGGGCCCCGCGTTCCTCGAAAATTTTTCAAAATTCGCCTCCTAGACAGATAGGCAGACCCTAGTATTTTCTCTATTTAACCTCTTTTCTATTCTTTTCTTTCTTTAAGAGGTATTTTATTATTTTTTTTATTTTCTTTCTATAAGGAGAGCTGTGACTTCTATTACGGTTTACTGTGACTTCTATTACGGTTTACTGTGACTTCTATTACGGTTTACTGTGACTTCTATTACGGTTTACTGTGACTTTTATTACGGTCTACTGTGACTTCTATTACGGTCTACTGTGACTTCTATTACGGTTTACTGTGACTTCTATTACTATATCGCCGTGAAATACGTGGGCTTTTGGAAGGATAAAAAGCTGTGCGGACACATGGGGTTTGTTGGAGTAAAGCACTTTGCCTTTACTCGTAATAAAGGTCACGATAGAAAAACAATAGAAATCATTGAATATGTAAAAAAGAATCATTAATACTAGATATATTTGGCATTTATGGTTCTTTTTATAGTCTATAGCAACATGCTGCATGCGGAATTGACTTGATAACACGTGAATAACATGTTATATTGGAAATTGAGATAGACTGTTTGCGTGCCGGGAAATCTTTTGGAAAAGACTTCAGAATAGCAGGGGTGTTTGTCTTTGGCGGTGAAGTTGGCTTTTATCAACGGGAAGGGGGGATGTGGCAAGACAACATCCATTTTTCACATTGCGGGCGTTCTTTCCCGGTCGGACGAAAAGGTCCTTGTAATCGACTTTGACAAGCAGAGAAACTCAACGGATACGCTGCTGATGAACGCCTTGGAACGTCCCAAAGAAACTGTCTACGATGCGCTNTGCGGTTCCCCTCTTGAAAACGCCGTGTCAAAGGCATTGTTTCAGAGCAGGGGAAACGCGACTCCAAAATACTATGGAGTCGATTGCATGGCCAGCGACATGCGTCTCGAGGATGAAGCCGCGTTGAGCCAGATTGATTCGGAGAGGTTTGGAANTGCCATGGACGCCTTCATTCGCGAAAGAGGGTATTCNTGGGTGCTCGTGGATATGCCGCCAAGCAGCAAGACGTTGAATGACATCTGTTTTTCCCATGTCGTGGATTTTCTCATCGTTCCCTTCTCGTCCGACGTTTTCAGCGTCAGCGGTTATGGCGATATCATGGACACGGTTCAAAGAGCGAGAAATCCCAACGCGAGATTGAATATTATAGGCGTTTACCTGGCTAGGTATATGCCGAATTGCGCTGTTGATCGCTATATCAGGCAACAACTATTGAAATATGATACGTTTATTGACATACAAATCCCTTTGGCCGCCGACATACGGGAAGCGGTCATGTTCGGCAGGCCGATTAGTTTTTACAGAGAACGTGTGATGCATAGCTGGCTTTCTGAGGATGGCATGGAAAAACTAAAAAACGACGGTTCTTTTGTCACTGTAGTGAAGACGCAAAATACCGATGCAAAGAAACACCTTGTAAAGCACGTACAACCGAGCATACACGCCTATGAAAAACTCGTTGCCCACATCCAAAAGAGTGTAAGCGTTTTATTGTACGGGGAGGAGTAGAGGATGGCGAAGGATTTTGCGTCCGCGAGAAGTGCGAAGACGTTTATTGAAGTCGGAAAAGCGAGTGCGGAGAAGGCCAATGTGATCACCATCAAAATGGTCGCGGATGAGGATTTGCTTGATTATCCGAAAAACCTAGAAGATATCAGCGATACCTCGGACCTTGAAAACAGCGTCCGTGAGATTGGTTTCACGGATCCTGTCGAGATAACGAACTATAACATGCCTGACGGAAAGTTTATGATTCTGAGCGGCCACAGGAGAAGAGCGGCTGGAAGGGCGTGTGGAATCACCGCCTTTCCGTGCATTGTAAAATATTTTAACAGCGCGGAAGCGGTTCACAACTATGTCCTGCTTGCCAACAGCCAAAGGGATAGCTCAAAGGATCCCGTGCTCTACTGCAAACGTTATAAAATGCACGAAGAGTATTTACGAACCATTGGTTTTGAGGGAAGCATCCGTGAAGAAATCGCCAAGCGCCTGGGTATCAGCATACAACAGGCGGACAGATACAACACGATGAGTAAAGTGATCCTGCCCGTGTGGAATATGGTGAGGGATGAAACGGTAGGCATGTCCAGCGTTTTGCCGTTGGCCTCACATTCTGTCGAGGAACAGTTTGAAATTTATGAGATCCTAAAAAGCTGTTCGGAGGCGGGCGGCTCATTGACCCGGGAAACCGTTAAGGTAATCATAGACAGATATAGGGACGGCGGCAAAGACCAAACAGATAAGAAAACGGATAAGAACCGTGAAATAAAATCCACGAGGCATATCATCAAGGTTTTAGAAAAACTCAATCTCAATAACGTTTATGCTTTTGAAAGCAACGAGGAAGCGGAAAATATGTTACGTCTCCTGGCAAGTACATTCGCGAATATGGTTGACAAAATGTATAACATATCTCAGGAATACGACATATTTAGCGCTTTAACAAACGCTCTGAAAGATGTAGAAAAGTGCGTAAAGGAATATAAAAAAATTATCAAACAGATTGAATCATAATTCATTTCGCGGAAGAGTCTCGTTTAGTCAATCATTGCGTTTACAAGCACAAACGGATACCCAATATACGGAATATAAGCCCTGGCAATGCCCAATACCTGTTCGCCCACCACTGGGTTCGCGTCCGACGCCGGGTTCGCGTCTCCTTTTGTGATATAAGTCCGTTTTCCCGAAGCGTCGAAGCGATATTCAGAAACGCGGTGAATCACTTCCATATCCCGATAGGCGTATTGAATGATATCCCCCTCTTGGACAGCGTTGTACACATCCTCCGGGCGTAGTTTTTCTACGAAAACAATGGCGCCTGGGTTGATTGTTTCTCTCATGCTGCCGGTGAGGACAACAACGGGGTACACAGCAAAACCTCTCAGGATGAACGCGGCCAAAAGAGCGAAGAAAAATATGGGAATCAGAAAAACCCAAACGGGTTTTTTTTGATATTTAGAGCGTCTTTTTTCGAGACGCCGAAGTGGCGCGCTTACGCCGTTCACGGTCCGGTGGTAGGCCAGGAACGTCACGAACAAAATGGCGCACGATAGGAATGACCACATGGCCTTTGAAATGTTTGGCAAAACCGGCGTCAAAACCGGCGTCAGGGAATAAACGCACCGTAAAATCAAAAGCGGAATCCGCGATCCTTCATATGCCATAGATGACAACACGGAATTGAGAACCAGCGCGGGGAAGAGGGCTGTGCAAAAGAAGTCGAGTGCGCTAACGGCGTCAACAATTACGATGCCTCTCAAAGCGTCCAGCTGGGCAAACGTGTATACCAACGTCAGAGCGGTGGCAAGCAACGCGCGGCGACGCGGCGGTGTTCCGGCAATGATGAGGCTCCTCAGAAGCTCGGACAAGACCGCTATCGTGGCGTAGGTCCAGAGATTATTGAGAATCGCCGCAATGCTAGGCGCCATCGTGTTTTTTCCAAATCCAAACAAGGCGCCGGCTGTAATAAGGGTTATCACATAGAGCGCCGCGCCCAAAATAGCGGCATGGACGCCATGCCGACTTTTCGTGTGTTCTTCATTTCCAGTGAAAACAAAACAGACGATGACGGCGCCCACATAGAGCACGTGGCGGCATACATGGGTAAATGGCGCTATCCACTCGTCCGGGAGGCGTAGAAACACGATTTGCGATAAAATCAGCAGACCAAGTATGAGGAGATAAGAGGCAAATTTTCCGTTGTCTGTTTTTCTTTCCATAGCGACACTTCCCTGAGGTCGTTCTCACCGTGAGGACTTATATTCTCGCACATATCTAAAAAAAGTATCCCTGTTGAGTCCTAGTTCTCGCATTAACGCAAGACTTCCTATCTCTTTCTTTTCCACGCGTGCATATTGCTCCGCAAATTTGTTTTTTAACATTTTCCGAGGTCTTCCATATCTATGCCATTCACCACGCGCTTTCATGGCTTCCCGGCCCTCGTCACAACGCTTCTTCTTTCGCTCTATTTCCGTTTCCGCAATCATCGTCAGAAATTCAATCAATATATTGTTCACCGTATCAAGCATTAATCGTGATAAATGATCCGGCAACCCAGAAACATCCATGGTGCTTGTGGGAACATCCAGAAACATCACGCGTACCCCATGGTCTTTAAAATAGCGCAACTCGTTCAATATTTCTGTTTTATTGCGACCCAATCGATCTAGCTCATGTAATATCAGAATATCACCGTTTCTCAATACATCTTCTTTCATTACAATATAGCGAGCACGATTAAAATTATTCCCACACGCCTTGTCAACAAAGATTTTCTCTAAAGATAATCCCTGTTTTTCACAGTATTCTTCTATGCCGTATATCCCTCTATCCGTGTTTTGTTCCTTCGTAGACGCTCTATGATAACCGTAAATCATCCCGCTACATCCTCACCAAAAAGATTGTAAAAAGCATTGATATAGATTTACAACTTGGAATAATAAAATTATATAATTATTGCCACCTCTTGTCAAACGGAATATCGCGTGATTTTAAAAATTATACATTTTGCAAATCATTCCCGATGATGCTTTTCATATAGGAAAATCTATGCTTAATCGGTTTCTTTTCGTCGCGCATGTTCATGTATCTATATTTTATTGTCAGATAGTCATAGCACTTCGCTGGATCGCGCACAACATCATGTGGCAGGAGTTCAACCATCAAGTCATGTAAAACAAGGATCTCTTTGGTCGAAAATTCGTTGCCACACGCTTCCGCTAAAAATTCCATTTTTTCATCAAAAGGTGTTTTTTTGAGCTTGCCCGGACGTTCGAATTCTTCCGTCGCGCCTTCATATCTCGTATGTTTCTGTCCGGTCAGATAATCTTCCAGACTAAGCTGCTTGACATAATTGTCGTTTTTTTCGATTTTGAATCGAATGGATGTTATTTTTCCTCCACGCCCTCTTCTTACCGCAACTTCCCAATCGAATTTTATATCCGTATATTGCGCCAACGTCTCTTGAGACGCTTCAAGCACCCTTATTTTAAAAACAAGGACTTGCCGCAAAAAGCCGCAAGTCCCTGTTTCATAGCGTCATGGCGATACTTGCTATTTGCTTGTCAACGGTCCCCAATTGTTCGCGGCAAACGGTCTCACGGTTAGGATAACCGAGTCTGGAAGCACCGTGGATGGTATATATTTGACTGCCGAAGCGGAAATCACGCCATCCGGACCCATCGGATCGGCGCCATCTGTCGTATAATACACGTCGGTATTGTTTGGGTTGTTCAGAACAATACCAGACCCGGTATTGGTAAACGTCACTGAACTCAGGGTGTGTGCCATGCCGTAGGTCGACCACATCTGCAAGGAATATTTGACGCGGTCCACCGTCTGATTCTGAACTTTGGGCTGCATATTTAGCCAATCCTGATAGATGCCGCTCCTCGCGCCCATATAGGCCGCGTCGACTTTGTAGGCATAGTTGCTATTCAGTTCCTCAAAGTTTTGCGCGATCAGGTATTGCACATTGTCCACAGAAAGAGGCGCACCTGGGGCGCCGGCCAGATCGCCGCTATTCGGCCCAATTTGCGCCAATACCTGATCTTTCACCAAGGTCTTGAACTCCAGATTTCCGGCTGTGGCGTTACTTGCGCTATCTCCGGAGAAAACGCCGAACCATCCGCCAACGCCCTTTCTGGAGAGGGCGTTGCCCCATTTGTACCGGTATGTGCCTCCGCCCCCCACAAAGGAGGAGGCTGTAGCGCCAGTTTTTCCGTTGTTGAAGAAAGCGCCGTCCAGATCATTGATATTTGTGATCATCCTCATACCGCCGCCGTTATACGCGTCATTATGCAGTATTGCCTCGGCCTCACGCTCTGTATCCGTAAACATAAAAAGGATCTGGAATTTAATGAAATCGTTGATGTCAACGTACTTTTTAAACTCCTGAAAATTTTTGTCTGTAACGGTTTTCTTGATGGCCGTCAGCAGGGAGGCGTTGCCGGAGGAAAGGGACCCATTACCAAAGGCCGAATCCTGGAAGTTGATCACCGTGTAATCGCTGCTGTCATCGCCGAAGTAATTTTCAAACGTGCCGTCGCTGAAGGCCTCACGCAATGTCTTCAGGCCGCAGTATTTTCCGTTGAAGAAATATTGTACGTAACGCGCCCTGAGGTCGAATTTACCCATTTCGATGCCCAGCGAGTGTACGACACAATCGCTGTAGCGCAGATATCCCAAATTCCAAACATCCGACTGCGGGCCATCTTCACCCTCCTTTAGTTGTAATTTGGTATATTTGATTGGTGTGGGAAACGGATCCTCCGGCAGGGGGCCAAAGAAATCCACCTTTGCCTTCTTGGTATTGTAATCTCGGTGAAATTTAACGTCTACACCAGAGTTATACCAGGTTACGCTCGCCTGTCCGAATTTTTTGGCGCCGCAATTGCTAAAATAATTGTGGTTTCCTTGGTCCAGGTGCGCGTCAATAAACTCAAATGTGGACTGTACGTAATCCGCCCTGGCCACAAGATTATTGCCAGAATCCGATGTGACAGAAACAATAGGGAAGCAGGACAGGGCTTTCGCGTATTCTTCTCCGGTGATTGTACTCTTGTATTTCCACTGAGCGCCAGATGTAGTCTCGTTTTTCAGGTTATCCTTGAGGATATAGGTATATGCCTGTAGACCGCTGTTTCCCGCCTGGTCGTAAGCGTATATCTTGATTACACAGGACTTACTGATCGCGATGGGCCCGGTATAAACGATCCCCTTGGACGCGCTTGGCGTTGTGACGCCGTCCACTGAATATTTGATGGTTACGGAAGGCTTTGACGCGGATATGGACAGGTTGAATCCGGCGTCATACACGCCCCGGTCATGGTCGACCGTGACCGGGTAGTTAACTTGTCCTTTTTCGTTGGAAACGCCGTATGTTTCGCTTTGGAAGAGGACAATGTCGTTATTGCCGTCGGGAATCCGTCCATAGGTTTGATTATAGAGGTGATTGCCATAGGCAAGAGAATCTAACGCCGTAATTTTGCCTGTCGCGTCCGCCGTGCTCAAATACACCGTTCCGGAGGAACTCAACGTGAATCCGGCGTGTGCCGGCCCCAGTTCGGGATATCCATCGCAGGAGATGACGCGATATCCTTTCGCGGGGATCAGCAAATTGTCAAACGGGAATTTATTCAGCGCGTTGGCTTTGTCTGACAAATAGGTACCGCTGCCTAGGATTACTGGAAAATCGTTGGCGTTATAGAGCTCCACCCACGAGTCTTTTGAACTGGAAGTTCCTTCGGCCGACACCTCGTTGACAAAGACATTTTGTATCGATTCCGATTCAGTGACCGCCCCTGTGATAGAGGCGCCATTTCCGCTGTATTTGTAGTGGATGACAAGTATAGGCGCATAGGAGGCGCCTGTCTGATAGACGTTGCCAATATAATTGTCGCCGTCGATCATAAACGCTAACGCCTGTCCGCTCTGCCAGCCGTTGAGGCGATTTTCCTCAATCAGATCTTTCAGGTTGGGCGTCCGGACCGTGTCCAAGCGCGTCTTGAACGCCGGCTGCTGATAGGAGATGGATAAGTTTCCATACGTCCTGTCGGAGATGTTATAAGCCGTAGAAGCATAGACGGCCGGATGGCCCGACTCCGCCTTGATGACCATATTGGATACAACATTCGAGGACACTGTCTGATACACGGTAAATTCCATATAGGCGTCAGTAATTTCCGCGTCGTCCGGGATGGTTACGTTGGGGAATCGGAACCCGGATATCTGTTTGTACGTGGATGATAGAGTTGCGCTCCGGTACCCGCCGATTTCCATGCGGCTGTTCAAGTCGATCTTGTGACCCGTGCCGTATTCCTCGGCCGAGTCGTTGGAATTGGCGCTGAATCCCACATATTTGTCATAGCCGGAGAAATATTCGATGATCAGCGTTGGAGCGCTGTTTTTGTTTCCTTCGTAGGACTGCGCGGTGAAGGATCCATTCTTGTCCCCTTCCGCCTTAAATACATAGCTGGTAAGGCCGCTGTTGAACGCGCGCATCTCGTTGAGAACGGCCGTCAGGTCGCCCGTGTTAAAGGAAACGCCCGCGGCAACGCTGGCCGGCGTCTGATTGATCACATAGGCGTTTGTATAGGCGCGGCCGTTAACAGAGGAGATATTGCCATTAAACGCGGCGCCGTCGCCCAACTCACCCGTAATCGTGAATCTGGTAGGGCTGGTTGAGGATGTTCTGGTCGTGAAGACAATATACGCGTTGGTGATGACCGCGTCTTCCGGCAGTTCAATATCGGTAAATCTGAGGTAGGTGGTAAGGTCGGTCGAACCGGATTTTCCGTTTAAGAACAAACTGGTTTCCGTCAGATTAACCGCGGAGGTTGTTGCGCGGAGGTCGTCACCGCCAGCCGAGATGGGGCGCGAAACAGTCTTTTGTCTGAGTTCCAGGCCGTCTGGACCAATCTCATACACATAGGTAAGCACACCGCTATTTTGTCTGTCGTTATAAATATAAAGCCTGAGCGTGGCGCTCTGGTCGATGTGGATAGGTCCGCTGTAAGGTATGCCGCTGATTTCGCTGGGGATTGATCCATCCAGTGTATACATCACGCAATTGACGTCGTCTGTCGCGATTACCACGTCAATGGGGTCGGCGTACTGGCCGGAATTTTTGCTCACGGAATAGGTCAGGAACGGAATCGCCGTGTTGTTCGATTTGCCAAATGTACCGTTGTTGTCGTATTTGACTGTCTGATCACTTCCGTCGGTGAACCGGCCGTATGTCTCTCCAAACCGCGTCTGGTAGTACGGAAGTTGGTCAATGATGTGATATTCGCCGTCATAGTAGGTCGACAGCGTCAAGGTACGGCTGGTGAGGACAGATTGCTGTGACCCAGAAGGCGTCGTAGGCGCGTCGATTTCGACGCCCCATGCACCGTCGCCGCTCCAGCGCGGCTTAATCTCATCCAGCTTGCTGTCGCTGACGCTGGAAGCACGGTAGTCGATCGTTTCAAAGTCGGCGCTGTTGTCGTCCGTATCGGAGAAATTGACGCGGCGCGCGGACTTTTGCTTGGAGATGCCGTCAACGGGCGCTCCCTCATAATTCAACGGATTATCCTGTGGAGCTGTGTTAAGCGCGCCCATCAAATCCACGACGCCGGCCATCTCCCCGGGGGTGATGGCCTGCGAAAGAAGATTTTGGTTGTCAACCAACGCGGCACTATACGCGCGGTTGCTAAAAACGCGTCCGTTCGTCCAGTCGATGTCGGCTTGGGGAATGACGTAGCGAGCCGATGGGGCCGCCAGAGCTAATCGGATGAGGAATGAGCTGTATGGCTGTACAACCTGGCTTCCATCAAAGTCGTATTTTTCCCAATTCACGGGCTCGTTTGAGGCGTACTTTCCATTTTGCAGCTGCAGAGAATAACCCGTCAAGCTGATGGGATCATCTGTGGGATTGTACAGCTCGATAAAACTGTGCGAAATGGCGCCGCTGTTGTCCAAAGGACCGGATCCATACACCTGATGGATGATCAGATGATCCGCTAGATTGTCAACGGGCGCGATTTCGCTGCCCCAGGCGCCGTCGTCGCTCCAGCGCGGCTTGATCTCATCTAGCTTGCTGTCGCTGACGCCAGAAGCGCGGTAGTCGATCGTTTCAAAGTCGGCGCTATTGTCGCCTGTATCGGAGAAATTGACGCGGCGCGCGGACTTTTGTTTGGAGATGCCGTCAACAAAATTCGCGCCGTTGAAGAAATATACCGTGTCGGAAGTGCTGTTACGTATCCCGACCAAATCCACAATATTCGCCATATCCGCATTGGTCAGCGCCGCAGGCAGAGGCGTATGGCCGTATACCAGCGCAAAGCTGGCGGAACGGTTGCTGAAGGACATGCCCGGCCAAGCATTATCCCAAAATTGTATTTCATAACGCGCGCCGGTTAGAGTCGCGCCGGTGGCAACTACCAAGAAGGAGCCGTATGCCGGGATGGTCCCGAACAGAGGTAACGTACTCCAGCCGCCGGCCTGGTCGGTCGGGTTCTGGAAGTACTGCATGGAGTAAGCATCCAGCGAGACGGCGTTGTCGGTGGGATTGTACAGTTCAACAAAACCATAATTGATTGCTCCGTCCGCGTTGCCGCCGCCATACACCTGATTGATGATCAGATGGGGCGCGTCTTCTGGCGTTGTGGGCATATCGGGTTTGACATACGCGTCGGTATTGTCAAGCATAAAATTTGCCGAAACATTGTCGTTTTTTGCGTTCAGATATAGTATCTTGAATCCGTTGGCCGGAATCAGAAAGTTGTTGAATTCGTATTTGTTCTGTATACTGTCGTCCGTGAGAAATACGCCTTCATCCAGAATCACGGGCGCGTCGTTGGCGTTATAAAATTCAACCCATGGTTCCCCGCAAGTACTGGTCCCGTTTGACACCTCATTGAGGTAAACGTTTTTCAGCTCCCTGGGATCGACAGTCGAGCCGCCAGCGGACGCTCCTGATCCGTGGTGATATTTGATAACCAGTGTGGGCGGATTGGACGACGGACCCTGATATACGCTGCCGATGAAATTATCGCCGTCAAGCATGAAGGCCAGGGCCTGCCCGCTTTCCCACCCGTTTGAGCGCTTTTCCTCGATTAAATCCTTTAGGTCAGGCGTCCTGATTACCTGACCGGTCTTCAGAGTTTCCTGCCGCCAGGACACGGACAGCTCCCCATATGACCGAGTGGAAATGTTATAGGCTTTGGATTGATATTGTTGCGCGTTGCCCAATTCCGCGCGAATTACCATATTGGAAACATTGCCTGCCGGTCCGTTGGCATCCGGAGTAAATTCCAGATACGCGTCATCGATTTCGGCCGTTTGAGGCAGATCGACATTGGCAAACCGGAACCCGGTGACCTGTTTGTAGGCGTCTGTCAGAGATTTGTTATAATAACCGCCGATTTCCATGTGGCTTCCCATGTCTAT
>JGI24702J35022_10002535_pt1 | contig 11118 bp, 14 predicted proteins | sample TergutTh196P4_FD_35022 | JGI IMG/M metagenome (IMG submission 35022)
AGATGGTGGAACCCGGCTGTTGAGAATCAGGCTACCGACCGTGCTTTCCGTATCGGGCAGCAAAGAAATGTAAATGTCTATAAATTTGTTACAAGCGGCACTGTTGAAGAAAAAATTGACACCATTATTACCCAAAAGCAAAAGCTTGCTGAAGATGTCATTTCAGTTTCTTCCGGCGAAAACTGGATAACCGAGATGAGCAATGATGAACTGATTGATTTGTTCAGGCTGGAGGTCTAAAGCATGGGATGGTACGGTTATGGCGAGTATGTTTCTGTGGCGGAAAAGAAGGAAAAAGCCAAAAAGCAGCTTGAGAAGCTGCGTAAAAAAGATCCTGAACTGTCGCCGATTATCATCGAAGGGAAAAAAATAGCCAAAACATGGTGGGGGTTGGCATGGTGCAAAAATCTTGAATCATACGCCGATTACAGTAACCGTATCGGTCGGGGCAGTGCTTACGTGAAAAACGGTTTTATTTTAGACTTAAAGATTGAGCAGGGAGTAATTAAAGGTAAAGTATATGGCAGTCATCTTTATAATATAGTTATTCGGATTGATAAGCTGGATGATGCGAATAAAGAGTTGGTAACCGGCGCGATCGGGCGTAAAATTGATAGTGTGGAGGATTTGCTCAACGGGAATTTCCCAAAAGAGTTTGGCGAGGTTTTTTTAACGCAGAGAAAGGGGTTGTTCCCCTCGCCCAAGGAAATTCGCCTTAAGTGCAGCTGCCCCGACTGGGCGGACATGTGCAAGCATGTCGCCGCCGTGTTGTATGGCGTTGGCGCACGCCTGGACACCGATCCGTTGTTGTTTTTCAAGCTGCGCGGCATCGATGTAGGCGAGTTTATCAAAAAAACAATTGATGACAAAGTGCTGAATATGATGAAAAACGCAGGCACAGTTACAGAAAGAGTTATTAAGGACGCTGATATTGCAAATATATTTGGAATATAGATATGCCGTTGTGGAGGTGGCCGAATTACTGGCGAACAACGGGAGCGTGAAGAAACGTTCACATGTCCGTTTCGCCTCTAGCGCTGTTGTACGATAGGAGCCTTCAAACGACGGAGCCGGGTGTGGAGCGCGCGATGTATAAGGTGGCGATCATCGAGGACGACGAACCCACGAGCGGGCAGATACGCGGCTGGGTGCTTTCCGCCGCGCCGGACATCGAGGTGACGCAGTGGTTTACGCGCGATGAGGCCGAGGCGGCCATCGCGCGCGAGGATTACGATCTCGTGATCCTGGATATCGAACTCGGGCGCGACCGGCATGCCGGGGTTGCCATCATCAACGCCATCAACAAGGTCGGACGCGGAACGCCCGTGCTGGTGGTTTCGGCCATGCCGGCGGCGATCTACCGGGGCATCATGAAGGCGCTCGACGCCTGGGATTACCTGCAAAAAACCACGTTCGAGGAGCCGGAATTCATCGAAACCTTCCTCGATATGCTGCGCGCCGCGAAAACCCGCCGCCAGAACGTGGAAAACGCGGGTTCCAAGCCTGCGGGTGCAGAGCTTTCCATCGACCCCCTGCGGCAGGGCGTGCCTTTCTGGCGCGGCAAACGGGTCAACGTGCCGCTGACCGCGCAACGCATCCTTGCCGCGCTCTTCGAGCGCCGGGGCGAGGTCGTCTCCTACGATGAACTGTTTGCAGTCGTGAAGAGCGGACGCAACCGCGAAAACATCCGCAAGCACATCAGCACCCTGCGCGAAGCCTTCCGGGAACTCGATGAACATTTCGATTGCATCGAAAATGTGCCGATGCGCGGTTTTCGCTGGACATCCTGATTTTTGAAAACAGCATGAAACGTTTCCTGCGCTGGCTGGCCTCCTTCCGCCTTCGGATACTGTTCCGAAGCGCCTTTCTGGTGCTCATTTTCGCGGTCATGGCTTTGGTGGTGGCGGTATTGCAGGGAGAAAAGCAGCGCGCCTGGCGCAATTATCAGAGCGTGCTTGCCAAGACCAAGGAACACATCGTGGCCCGCCTGCGCCACCCATCCGGGCAACTCGCGCTCATGAACCCGAATCGGCGCACAAATGATGCGGGCGTCGTCCATCCGGTGCTGCTGCCGTTTTCGGCCATTGACTTCGATGACCGGAACAAGTCGTGGAATGCGCTGGAAATGGCGGATTGTTTGGTTCGCTACCCGCGTCACGGCAGCCTGTGCGTGGGCATCGGCAACAACCCGTGGATCGGAGGGTTCATTTACGTGGCGGGCACTTTCGGAAGCGGCCCGCTCGTTGCCCATGAAATCGGAGACAGATACCTGGACGGCGCGCATCGCATGCTCGTTTCCGTCCGGCTGCGTGGCATGCATTACCGCTGGATTGCGCCGTTCGAGGCGTTGCCGTCTAAACGCGGCGTGCCCGTCGAAGGCGTCAACGGGCGCTTCACCGGCTACGAGGAACTGGAAGAGCGTGATTACGACAAACACCTCCCGGAGAAGGATTTTCGGGGATGGTTGTGGCAGGAATCGCGTTGCGCCGACACGCGGCAGGACGGCGGGCAGGATTGCGAGCGCAAGTCCTTTTTCTCCTTGCGGCTGCCCGTCGGAGAATTGATTACCGACTTGCTGCGCAACCGGCAAACCCCCTGGCCACCGCCCGATCTGAATAGCATCGCTGTCGAAATTTATCTTTTGCCGCCGGGTGAGGATAAAAGCCGCAAGGACGCCCTGTTCGACAGCGCCTCGAACGACTCGGTATCGCCTTTCTCGCTCAACGACCTTGGAGAGCTTTTGCAGGTGGGCGAGTCCCTGCGCATCCAGCGCGGCGGCGGAGAGGAAATTCTGATCCGGGGCAGGGAAGGGCTGGAAGAACAGGTTTCGCCCCTGCTCACAGGGTTGATTCGGAGGTTGCCTGTGTCCGATGAAGGACAGGATGCGGGTTCTACCCCTCAAATCGAACTCGAAGACTCCGTGACGACCCCCCTGGGCGACTATCGCATCACCCTGCATGGCGACGCGGAAAGAGTCGTCAACAAGACCCTGAGCGCAACCGCGACGCGCCTTTCCTGGTTCGTCGGCGCGGTCATGGTGGTCATTGTGCTCGTCTGGCTCGTGATCGAAATCGGCATGATTCGCCGCATCGCGCGGTTTACCCGCCGTGCCCGACAGTTCTCGCCCTGGCGCGAGGAATCCGAATTCATGGCGTTCGACTTCTCCGACCTCGAAGGCAGCGACGAACTCGGCATACTCGCCGGACGGCTGGACTGGCTGCTTGCTCGTGTCAGGGAAGACGCCAGCCGGGAGCGCATCCGCGCTGCACACGAAAAAGAGCAATGGCATGCCGTCGGGCATGAAATCATGTCGCCGCTACAATCCCTGCTCGCGCTGCATGGCAATCCCGAGGATCCCGATTATCGTTACCTTGCCCGCATGCAGCAGGCCATCCGTGTGCTCTACGGTAGCGCCACGCCGAGCGAGGCGTTCCAGTCTTCTTCTGTTGCGCTGGAAACGCTCGATCTGGATGGTTTTTTTACCGATATTGCTGGCAATGCTTCTCATATTGGCGTGAGCGACGTGCATTATGTCCCGCGTGGCCTTCCTGTGCTGGCGCGCGCCGACGAATACGCGCTCGAAGACGTCATGGGGCATCTGCTCAAAAACGCAGACCGCCATCGCGCGCCGGATACGCCGATTACCCTGGCGTTTGGGCCGGAAGACGAGGCTGAATTCGGCTGTGTTTTGATGAAAGTCCATAATGTCGGCCCCCCTATTGCGCCCGAATGGCTGGATAAGATTTATGAATACGGATTTTCCGGTTCGGCAGATCACGGCGACGAAGGCCGTCGCGGGCAGGGGTTGTTCGTGGCGAAAACCTACATGGCGAAAATGGGGGGCACGATTCGTGTGGTGAATGAAGTGGATGGCGTCAGTTTTTATTTGAGTCTCAAGCGTGCTGATGATCGGGGGGAATGATCGGTCGAATAATCTGATATGGATATGCTTTTTTATTAAACAGATCCACTGATCTGTTTTCTGAATCTGTACTACCAACAGGAGCATTTTTTGTCATTTATGTTGTACTCTGTTACAGGTAACAGTTGCTCTTGCTTTAGCATAATTTTTCGTGAATAATTCACGGTACGGTCATGTGACTGACATGTTTTTACACTCAAGAAGGGGTTTATCATGGCATTTGACGCATTTATCAAGATCGACGGCATCCCAGGTGAATCCAAGGACGACGCCCACAAGGACTGGATCGAGGTTACTTCCTACAGTCACGCGGTTTCGCAGCCTTTCTCTACCACGGTGAGCAGTTCGGGTGGCGCAACGGCAGAGCGGGTCAACTTTGGCAGGTTCAACATCACCAAGCTGATTGACAAGGCTACCCCCAAGCTTTTTGAAGCCTGCTGTAAGGGTACGCACATCAAGGAAATCATCTTTGAAGTCTGCCGCGCAGGTGGAGACAAGCAAAAGTACCTCGAAGTCAAGATGGAACAGGTGTTGATCGCCGACCATTCCCACGCGGGCAATGAAGACGTCAAGAACGAGTTTCCTGCCGAAAGAGTTGCCTTTGCTCCAGGGCGATTCACGATCACCTACAGCCAACAGAACCGCGCAGACGGTACTCTGGGTGGCAACGTAGCGGCAGGATGGGATTTGATCGCCAACAAAACGTGTTGATTGAATGAAGGGCAGCTACCACGGTAGCTGCCTTTTTTCACCTCATTGCTATTTTTCATTCAGGAGATTCACATGCCTTGGGTTTATGAACAAAGCACCGGGAAGTTATATGCGCCAGATCAGACCTTGTTCGATGAAGCGCATGCCGGGAATAATAAAAATGGGCAACATATGGACAATCCTGATTCGCAGTGTGTACGGAACAAAGGACCAATACCCCGTGGGGAATGGAGAATGGCCGCTCTCCATAATAAAGGTGTCCGTGAGCTGAGAACGTACACTGATGGTACGAAATATTTCAAATGGACGATCAGTCCTTATCCAAGACCGTTTCCAGAGGGTAACAACAGTCTTCGGAAAATGCCTAGCATTATTCGGCTGGAGCCGGTATCGGTTGAGCAATGTTCGCCTGGGCGTTCCGGTTTCTATATCCACGGGGGAAAAGCTGAACAAGCCCATTCCGCTGGATGTATTTTAGTGGACGACACACAACTCCGTGAACAGATATGGAATTCCGCTGATCGTATCCTGTACGTTGTCAGGATCAAAGAGGATGCACCATCATGGGTGGGTTTGGATTTGGGCGATGAACCCACGTTGCTCTATACGAATGGTGTATCGCAAACGTCAGCCGACGCGCTGCAAATGGGGAATGCACCATGAAGGTAATAACGGCTTTTGTTGTTATGTCTTTTCTATTCCTTAATCTCGCCGAGGCAGAGGAGAAAAACACAAAGGCCGTTCCTTTTGATCCTAATTATCCAATAACTTTTTCGATAAGTACGGTTATTGGTAGGCTGGCATCGTTTGGATATTTGTCCGAAAAATTTGATAATGCGATTAACGGATTGGATGGCAATCAAGAACTCAAAGAACCGGAATTGCTCTGGCATACAAATATAAAATATCAGTTTCTAGGGATCAAAAGAATCGGTCCTAGACCTTGGTATCCGGAGCGTTTCCCTCCCAAGGCGGCTCCTTTTAACTCACCCGTGCCTGGCGAAACGCTTTATCAAGTCGTTTATCACCTCACGCTGAAGGATCTTGATGGGAAAATCCAAAAGTTTTTGGTGATTGATAATATTTCTGAAGAGTTTGTTTCACTGTCATCACCCTTGGTCATGGAGGCTGCACCGCCCTATAAAATTATTGGTGACTGGGAAGATCATCTTCAAGCTTGGGAACGTCTTAAAAATAAGGAAACAAAAATAACACCCAATCTTGTGAAGTAATTCTGTCATTTTGACAATCAAGTGCTTCGATATGCAAACGGGGAATACACCATGAAGGCGATAGCGAAGCGTTTCATTGTCGCGATTGCAGTAGTGTTTTTCGGCTGTTTTGGCAGCGCGGCTATGGCTGATTCAAAGAACGACGTTTCCGGTGAGATTATTCCAGGGATGTTAGAGTTTTCATGGGGCGTGTCCTGGGATTGTGAAAAGAAACCGTGTGTCGCGCTAAAGAGTCCGGATATGATGTTTTATCCCTTGGTTGTTCCGAAAGGCGTCACACAGCTTTCTCCAGGGAGAGGGATTTCTATTTGGATAAAATCCTTTTCTATGTCAGAGTTTTTGAAAATAACATCTTCACTTAAAGGGATACCTGATGCGTTTATGAAACACAAAGAACGTTATTTTGTTGTGTACGCAAAGCTGAAATTTCCTAATCGTATTGATTCCTCGAAAGAGTGCGATACTTGGCATTACGCAACACAGAAGGCTGTTATTGTAGAGATTGGCAAAGAGGCTTTCGTCTCTAACTATTCTCCTGGTGGATGCGGCTCAAGACCTTACGATGAAGTAATGAAAGTGATCCCCAAAACACCCGGCAAAACGATAGCGATTAGGACGGAGATGGATGTCAATTCTGCTGAAGTGATTAAAATAGACCCGGATAGAGATTTTGTATTGAAGCTGGAAACAATGGGAGATGGTTCCACATGGATTAAAGTGAATCGCCTTCTGCGTAAAGGCGGGGAGTCGGACTATACTGGATATTTGTATCTGCCCGATGTCGAACTTGAGCCGACCAGTTACTAGAAGATCAATCCTGAGAAGAGAATAGCCGGGGCCAAGGCAAAGTTTCTCTGGATATCATGCCTTGTGTTTATGAACAAAGCACCGGAAATTTATATGCGCCAGATCAGACCTTGTCGAATGGTGTATCGCAAACGTCAGCCGACGCGCTGCAAACGGGGAATGCACCATGAAGGTAATAACGGCTTTTGTTGTGATCTCTTTTCTATTCTTTAACTCTGCCGTGGCGGAAGAGAAAAAAAAAGAGATCGTTTCTGTAGATCCGACTTCCTCGATAACTTCTGTTGTTGGCGTGCTTGCAGGACAAGGTTATTTGTCTGAAAAATTCAATAGTGCGATTAACGGGTTGGATGGTAATCAGGAACTCAAACCAGCAGAACGAGAACGGCTCTGGGAGACAAATATAAAGTATCGGTTTCTGGGGATCAAGAAAATTGGCCTCAGACCTTGGTATCCAGAATTAGTGTCTCCTTTAGCACTTCCTTTTGACGACCCTCTGCCGGATGAGATGCTTTATCAAATAATCTATCATCTCACGCTGAAAGACCTTGATGGGAAAATTCTAAAGTTTTTGGTGATTGATAATGTAGCAGATCAGTTTGTTTGGATGTCAAGACCATTGATTATGCAGGATGTACCTCCCTATAAAATCATTGGAGGAGACTGGGAAGACAATTTGCAGTTTTGGGAACGTCTTAAAAATAAGGAAACAAAAATAACACCCAATCTAATAAAATAAGCCGCTAAGACTTCTCCTGCAACCCTTTCGGCAACGGAAAAACCGTCGTTTCCAACACGCCGTCGAATTCACGCACTGTTGCGCCGGTGAGTTCCTGTAGATGATGGATGACCTCGGTGATCAGTGCTTCCGGGGCGGACGCGTCAGCGGTGACGCCGCTCTTTTTCTTGCCCAGGAGCCAAGTGGGGTCGATGTCGTTGGAGTCGTCCACCAGATGAGCAGTCACACTGCGTCATTCCCGCGAAAGCGGGAATGACGCAGGGGGACGAGGGAATAAAACAACCCGTCCTGAGTTTGCCGAAGAATGGCTCAGGTCGGTAAGATCAGAGGAGTTCCTTAATTCAAAAGGTTATTCACCTCTTGCAAGGTTATTCACCTCTTGCGCAACGCTTACCAGAGCTTGCGCCTCAGACATGTAATTTTTCTGTAGTTTCTGGAACTGAGCCCGGAGCGCAGGACTTTGAATTTCAGCCACTGGGCCTGAAATCTTTATATTGGCCTTGTTGTCGCTGAGAAAACGACCAAAGTCTTCCATGGCCTGAAGTGTTCTTCCCAAAGTCGGCAAGACGTTGGCAAACGTTTCCGCCGGTTTGGTAACGGTTTTTGCAAAGGCTTGGTCATAAACAGCTTTGAGATCGTCGGACTGTTTAAGCGCGTCGCGTGCGGCCTGCGCTTTTTGCTGTTCGCTGGTTATAACCTGGGCAAGTTCAGGAAGACTGGTACGCAGAGGGGTAAGTTCCTGCCAGTGCTCTTGCAATCCCTTCAGGCTGCTGAGCTTGCTCTGCAAACCATTGACATCATTCATGACTTTGGTGGCCTCGGACAAGTTGTCATTGAAATCCAAAATGATCTGATAGTGAGTAGCATAGGAGCCGATGGCATTTTTGTCTTCAGCGCTCATGGTCGGGAATACCAAGCCCTTTTTGTCGAGAATTTTGGTTTGCAGGAATGAAATGAAAGCACCGCGCTGCTGCGGCTCATTGTTGCCGCAACCTGCCAAGATGAACGCTGCAACCAGCAGAGCGGCAAAGATGCCAAGGCGTTTGGTGATGATGGAAAGCATTGACGGATGACCCAGTGACGAAGTTGTATTCATGTTGATTTCTCAGAGGTTAGTTCAAAGCAAAAGCGACTATCGGATGTACAGTCACTCAACTGGAACCCATCAGTCTAACCCGAAGTTTCAGTGCGGCCAAGCTAGACTGTCACGGGTTGTTACCGGCCCGCTTGACGCCTCTTGCCGTGACTTCCTCCCCCCGATGTTGCCAACACTTGGCGTACACGGTGTGCATCCTCTACAATCGCACGCTTTTGGTTGCCTCAATTCTCCGTATTCTTGTGCTGTCGCATTCACGCAAAGAAAGACCAAAGGCAATGCCAGGGGAAGTCTTGAGAGAGTCATGGCTGTCGGAAGGCGAGTGATAAAAAGTTTTGAGTAATCATGGAACGATACAATCTNGAAGGGCACTGTTGATGTAATCCTGTAAGGTGGAACGCAGATTTCTACCACGCTGAAAAATGATGTTGTNGATGAGCCACTTTCCATTTTTCTGGCGCAGTTCCAGTTCCTCATTCCAGGAAAATGCCCTGTCACGGTCTGCTTTTGGGAGATGCTCATTGANGTGAGTCAGAATGACCGGCAATTTAACAAAACCATCCGCATGCCTGCTCGTCTTGGGTTCTTCATAGGCGACTTCCATTGCCCCTTCGTAGAGGCCTACCAAAAGCGCCCCCTCAAATGTCAAGGATTTTTCCCCTTCCTTCGTTGCTTCGAGACATCGCCCTTCCATCTCCTTGGCAGTCTTCATCTGCTGGATGAGATCGGGCATCAGGAAGCCAGCCAGTTCGAACGTTCCTTGTCCGAGGGTAAATAAACAAAGCGGTGAGCCAGTACCCATGAATAGAATGGCTCAACCGTTTCGAATACTTGCTCCACCACTTTTGCTTCCCCGGCCACGCACGGGCGTGGAGCCACGCTTGCCAGCATGGCAAGGGCCGTCACAAGGGCGAGGAAAAAATGATGCCTGGCTCCATTTTTTGCCTCGTTTATTTCATAAAGCAATTTGTACGGCATGTATTATCTCCGGCTGCTAAGACTTCTCCTGCAATCCCTTCGGCAGCGGAAAAACCGTCTTTTCCAACACGCCGTCGAGTTCGCGCACCGTAGCGCCCGTGAGTTTTTGCAGGTGGTGGATGACTTCGGTGATGAGTGTTTCCGGGGCGGACGCGCCAGCGGTGACGCCGATCTTCTTTTTGCCCGCGAGCCAGGTCGGGTCGATGTCGGCGGAGTCGTCAACCAGATGCGCGGTCACACCGCGCAACGCCGCGACTTCGCACAGACGGTTGGAGTTGGAACTGTTTTTCGAGCCGACCACGAATACGACGTCGGCCTCTTCCGCGAGATGTTTGACGGCGTCCTGCCGGTTCTGGGTGGCGTAACAGATGTCGTCCTTTTTGGGGCCGGTGATCGCGGGAAAACGGGTGCGTAGCGCGGCAACGATGCCGGCGGCGTCGTCGACGGAAAGGGTGGTCTGGGTGACGTAGGCGAGGCGTTCCGGGTGCGCAGGGCGCAGGGTGGCGGCATCGGCTTCGGTTTCGACCAGATGGATGCCGCCTTCGATCTGTCCCATCGTGCCTTCGACTTCGGGATGATGGCCGTGGCCGATCATGACGATCTCAAGATTCTGAGTGTGCATGCGCGTGACTTCATTATGCACCTTGTTGACGAGCGGGCAGGTGGCGTCGAATACGCGCAGACCCCGGCGTGCGGCTTCGCGCTGTACGGAAAGCGGCACGCCGTGGGCGCTGAAGATGACGGTGGCCCCGTCGGGAATCTCGTCGAGTTCTTCGACGAAGATTGCGCCGCGCGTCCGCAGACCGTTGACGACGTGGCGGTTGTGGACGACTTCGTGACGCACGTAAATGGGCGCGCCGAAACGGGCAAGCGCATGCTCGACGATCTCGATGGCGCGCTCGACCCCCGCGCAAAAGCCGCGCGGGTTGGCCAGAAGAATTTCCGGGGTTTGCGTGTCCGGCTTGGTCATGGTCGGCAGGAATGAATGTATGTAAGGGGAAGGGACGCTCAGGGCGAGAGCGCATCGATGATTTCGACTTCGAGGCGGATGGGTTTGCCCGCCAAGGGGTGATTGAAGTCGATCAGCGCGGAAGTGTCGTCGACTTCGCGCACGAGTCCGGAGTATTTCGAGCCGTCGGGGGCGACGAATTCCATGATGCTCAGGGCTTCGATCTCCTGTGAAGGCATGTGTTCGCGGCGTACACGCTCGACAAGCTCGGGTCGGTGCGGGCCGAAGGCTTCCTCCGCGCAGAGATCGAACGCCCGGCGGCTGCCGACGGGCAGGCCAAGGATGAGTTTTTCCATCGTCGGCAGCATTTCGCCCGCGCCCAGCTTGAGCGTGGCGGGCGTGGCCTCGAACGTGGAGAGCAACGGCTGACCATTGGGCAGGCTGATGCGGTAGTGCAGGGTGATGAGGCTGTCTGCGAGAACGGTCTGGTTCACGTGGGTTTCTCCGGTGGGGCGCTCGTGTTCTTTCTTGCGCGGAAATGGCCGACGAGCATCAGACCGACTCCCAGGACGATCGCCGAATCGGCAAGGTTGAAGGCGGGCCAGTAGTGCGGCCCCGCATGGAAGGAGAGGAAGTCGACGACCTTGCCGAGGTTGAAGCGGTCGATGACGTTGCCGAGCGCGCCGC
>JGI24702J35022_10002536_pt1 | contig 11115 bp, 11 predicted proteins | sample TergutTh196P4_FD_35022 | JGI IMG/M metagenome (IMG submission 35022)
GGGGTCGGATGCGTTCTCGCCGTCGGCGCACACATCGTACTCATGAAGGGATGCGGCCTTCCTCACAGACGAATATATCGCCCTTTTGCAGTGATAGCATCTGTCCGCGCCGTTATCGCGGACACGGGGCATATCGTCCCATGAAAGTTCCGCTGATATCAGGTTCGCGCCGAGTTCTTCGGCAACGTCACGCGCGATGCGCCTCTGACGTTCCGATATCATCGGAATGTCGGCGAATACGGCAATGTGATCCTCAGGCAACGCATTCACGGCCGCCGCGAGAACAACAGTGCTGTCGACGCCGCCGGAGAACGATATCGCAACCCTTTTCAATGAGGATATGCGGTCGCAAAGCAGACGCCATTCTTTCATATCGCCCATCATCCATTAAAAAATATAAGAAAGAGGGAGCACGGTACCGTGCTCCCGTTCTTCCGTTCACTCGAAATGCTCTTTGACCCCGCGGCCGATCATGAATATCGTACCCAGGATCGATGCAACGAGGATCAGCAGGATCTCAGCCACCGGCATGAGCAGAGCGACCAGGTCCCCGTCCTCGAAGGCGCTCTTGAAGATGCCCAAGGTGCCCTCAGGATCGCTGACGTCTATGCCCATCAGCGCAAAGCACAGAATGAGCGCCAGACCGGACAGTATCGTTATTATCATGAGCATGAGCTTTGCCATCAGACGTCCGTTCTTCGTCAGTAACAATATACCGGCTATGAAGGACAAAGTTCCTACGATCGGGAACAGATAGTAAAGCAGTTCGGCCTGGCTTGCCGTCATGTCAAGACCGAAATAGAGGAAGAATATCGCCGCCGCCACGGTGAGCGAGAAAGGATCCCCGAGATCGAGTATGGGAAGCAGGCTGTTCATTATGAACCACCCGCCTATTATTATCAGGAACAAAGCTGTCAGTGTTACACGTACCGCTGCCATGAAGGCGGAATGGCCCTCTGTATATTAAAATGACCCTTATCTTTCGCCCAAATGCTGCCGGCCGTAAAGATCGGAAATATTCCGTCGAGACGCCGGGATCCGTTTACAATCGGTGAACAGGACCTTTCCTGCGACCGCTGTCCGCCGATGAACAGTTTAGTAAGATACGATTTAGTAAGACGTACCTTAGCATTACAGAAACATATCACTGTTCTCACAATGACGGCAGAAAGTTAAGATACCGCCACGCCATCCCATGAGCATGAGCATCAGGGACGTCCTCGAAGCTTTGGAGAAAGGTGAGATATCCGTTGCGGAGGCGGAGAAGGCGCTCAGGCTGGACTATATGGAAAAAGTGAATGACCACACAGTCATGGACCACGGCCGAAGAATGAGAAAGGATATTCCCGAGGTGGTGTACGCGCTTGCGAAATCACCCGAGATGGCGGCGGATATCGCAAAAAGCGTACCAAAAGGAGGATACCTTCTGATATCCAGAGCGACGAAGGAGCATTACAATGCCGTCGTCCGCGCTGTGAAGGACAATGATGTCACATATCACGACAAAGCGGAAGCGGTATCGGTCGGCAGCGTCACGGCGAAGAAGAAAAAAGGTGTGATCGGGATAATAACAGCAGGCTCATCGGACATACGCGTCGCGGAAGAAGCGAAGCTCATGGCCGAGGCGATGGGATGCAGATGTATAACATCATATGACGTAGGCGTCGCGGGGATGCACAGATTCCTTGAGCCTATGAAAATGATGCTTGACGAGAACGTGGACGCAATAATTGTTGTCGCGGGGATGGAAGGTGCTCTTCCGTCAGTGGTGGCGTCATTAGCATCAGCCCCGGTCATAGGAGTGCCGACGTCCACCGGTTACGGTTACGGCGGTAACGGCGAGGCAGCGTTAATGTGCATGCTCCAGACATGCTCTCCCGGACTTGCGGTCGTAAATATAGACAACGGCATCGGCGCGGGGTCGATGGCGGCAATGATAAGCATACGCAGGCATCAGAATGAAAAGGAATGCCGGAAGGAAGCCGGAAGAGAGAGGAAATGAGCGGGGACACAGAATTTTTTGATACGATGGCGGAGAAGAACGCCGCCACGCGTTCGGGATTGTGCATAGTCTGCAAGGGATCGCGGATGCTCTGCGGAAAGAGCAGATGCCCGCTTATGATAAAGTTCTACACACAGCAGAGAACGATGCGGTTAATTGATTCCCTGGACATAGAGGGATCAAGCCCTCCCGCCGTCTTCGTGGGACGCTTCGGATATCCGAAGGTGGACATCGGCCCTCTCGTACCGCCGCAGTTCGGCGACACGTCGTTAATGGACAAACCGGAGTTCTGGGTGGGAAAAAGCATCGATCAGATCGTTGACTTCAGGTTCAATCTTGTGCGCGGCAAGTACCGCATAGACGCAAGGAACTTCAAAGAGGGCGGTAAGATCGTGGATAACGTTCAGGAGATCGCGTTAACGGAACGTCCGATAGAGGTGGAAGCGTTATTCTCGCAGAAACCTCGCGGGCGGCTGATACTTGATGATGAGGTACAACCGTTCGGTCCGTCAGCAAGAATGGAGAAGATGTCCATCGGAAACCCGAAATTTGAACGTAACTTAGAAAGGTCGTTCTACGACACCGATATGAAAGCTGTTGAAGCGGTGATATCGGCGTACAATAACGGCACGCTGATATCAGAGATACAGAAGGCGTTCGCCGTCGGCACCATGGGCATCGAAAAGAATCGAAAATTCGTACCGACGCGGTGGTCCATCACCGCCGTGGACGACATGATAGGTAAAGATCTCTTAAAAACGACGAAGTACAACAACACAATAGACGAATTCCGCATATACCAGTGGGAGCAGCTTGACAACAGGTGGTGCATATTGCTCATACCATGCTCGTGGCGTTATGAACTCATAGAAGCGTGGTACCCGAACACCACGTGGAATCCTAACGGTTCCGACATCGAAATGATATCGGACCACGAATTCTACGAAGGACGCAAGGATTATGCGCACATAGGCGGCTGTTATTACGCGGCGAGAATGGCAGTTAACGAATTATTAATGAGAGAGAACAGACAGGCGGGCGCTGTGATATTCAGAGAGGCGCATTCAGGTTATGTGATGCCGGTGGGCGTATGGAACGTGCGTGAGAACGTCAGAGCAGCGTTGAAAACGCGTCCTCACAAATATGATAACATGGAATCCGCATTACAGCATGTGGACAGAGTGATGGACATTCCCAGAAAGACATGGTTACTGTATTCGGGAATACTTCAGGACTGGTTCACGCAGAGGAGGATAGAGGACTTTGTCTAATCTCCTGGAATTTTCCGACGACGGCGTATGGAACGGAAAATATGAGATAATACAATGCAGAAAGGCATTGTCGCCGTCAAGGCTTCCGGGGATAGACCATGCGCTGAACCCGTACGGCGGGTGCGGTCACGGATGCCTTTATTGTTACGCACCGGAGTTAACATACACGGAATGGGATGACTGGTCGACCGTGAGAATAAGGGCCGGTATCGAAAGCAGACTGGGAAAGGAACTTGCGTCCGTCAAAGGAACGATAGGCATAGGAACAACAACGGATCCGTACCAACCGGCGGAAGAACGATTCGAGCTTACAAAGAAATGTCTCATCAAGCTGAAAGAGAAGAGAATGAGGATACATCTTCATACAAAATCCGATCTGATATTGCGCGATCTTCCGATACTGAAAGAAATGAACGGCGAGGTTGCCGTAACGATAACGTCCATTGACGATAACATTTCAAAGATCATCGAGCCCGGTGCACCCGCTCCGGCGAGAAGGATCGACGCGTTAAAAAAATTAACGGACGCCGGTCTCGATACGTACGCGCTTGTCGGTCCGGTGCTGTCGGTACTTGAAGGAAATGAGAAAGAGTTCGTCGACGCGATAATATCCACGGGAACGAAGCGCATGCTCCTGGATTCGCTGAACCTTCGCCCGCTGCTCGCGAAGCGCATGGACGCCGTCGGCATCCGCGGATCGCCGCGCGCTCTGGAAAGGATAAGGTCGCTGGCCTCCGCGAACGGTATCAAAGTCTTCGACGTCTTTTGATAACGGCGGACATAAAAAACATTATATCCGGACAACCCCGTTAAACATTCGTGGAAGAGCGAGAAGACCGTCTTTGGATAAGCACTTGCATTTGGTGCGGGAGTTACATGTTAAGCACGTATCCCCGGCAGGGCGGGCGCGGCGGCATCATATGCAGGGAATGCGGCGCCGCATATGGGGGATTCCTTCACTCGGTCCCGAAAAAGAGCACAGAATCCAAGGAGGGACGCAACTGCAGAACGATCAAGTTACAGATGGTAAATTTAGATCGCATAAGAAATAAAATGGTCAGAATGATCGTGTGCCCCTGGTGCAGATGCGCAGTGCTGCATTTCAAGTTCCCGCCGGGATTCAAGAAAACGTGCAGTGAATGCGGAACATTATACTATTACGAACTGAACCAGGCCATGGTGCCGGAAAAAAGCATGGATAAAAAGGACAGGTACAGGATCGTATAGAATATGGCAGCCAAAGAGAAGTATGTCACAGTAGTCGTGTGCCCCTGGTGCGGTAACATTTTACAAGATCCTGAGGCTCCTGTGTTCGATAAAAGAACCGTATGCGAGGTCTGCGGCACCACTCTCAGCTTCAAATGGGATTCTTTGCTGGTGCCGGAACGCAGCCTGGGAATGAAAAATAAGAACAAAGATAAAACGGTCGATGAAGGGAACCCGTACTACTGATTCCGTGTCAGCGATTCCAGCTGAATGACACGACGCTTCCCGCCTCTTTCTTCCCGGCGCCGTCATCCTTTCTTTCATCCGCGGCCTTTTCGTACTCGGATTCCGTCAGTCCGCTCCTTATCGTTTCCGTGTGCGTCCCGCTGACGAATATCCTTGCCACATTATCGTTCAGAACGCCGTTCATGCGGTACATGCCGACAGTATGTTTCACGGCGTACGCTCTCGCATCCTTCAAATTATCGAAACCATGGACCACGATACCGCCCAGATATTCGTTCTCAACGTAGAACGGCTTCTTACGTTCCGCTTCTCTTTCCATATCGGTCTGGAATGCGCCGCCCATCAGAAATCCGGGAATTCCGAACAGCAGGTAGAATCCTGCCCTGTGTATCGCGCCCATATGGTAACGTATGCGTATTCACAGATATAACGGCGATGATAAGAAATGCCGCCGTAAGAACGGATCTCCCGGCAGTGTGTGATAAAATAATATTATGTAGAGAGATTTAGGCAACATTAATATAGAAGAACTAATTTACATCTTCTTCAGAAATAGGAGAGTACATCGTATGTATGGTTCCGGCAATCAACCGATAATCGTGCTTAAAGAGGGCACAGAAAGAAGCAAAGATAAAGAGGCGCAGTTCAACAACATCGCCGCCGCGAAAGCTGTGGCGGATTCCATAAGATCGACGTTAGGACCGAAAGGGATGGACAAGATGCTCGTCGACACCATCGGCGAGGTTCTGATAACGAACGACGGTGTCACGATATTAAAAGAGATTGACGTTCAGCACCCGGCCGCCAAGATGGTGGTCGAAGTCGCGAAGACACAGGACGACGAATGCGGCGACGGTACAACGAGCGCCGTTGTCATCGCGGGCGAACTTCTGAAACAGTCTGAGTCGCTGATAGACTCGAATGTTCATCCGACGGTCATAACAAACGGGTTCAAGCTCGCGTCCGCGAAAGCTGTCGAGATACTGAAAGAGATGTCGGTAAAATCTGATGACAAAGTAATGAAGAAAGTGGCGATCACCGCGCTCACCGGCAAGTCGGTAGGCGGAGAGGATGAATATCTCGCAGACCTCGTCATAAAAGCAACGAAGACAATATTTGACGAAGGAAAAGTGAACGTCGATAATATAAAAATTGAAAAGAAAGTCGGCGGTGTGATAAAGGACACATACATGATCGAAGGCATCGTCATCGACAAGCAGAGAGTACACCCGCGCATGCCGAAGAAGATCGAGAACGCAAAGATAGCTTTACTCGCCGTTCCGATGGAGATAAAGAAGACGGAAGTGGACGCACAGATAAGCATCCGCGATCCCGCATCAATGGCCGCTTTCCTCGCAGAGGAAGAGGCAACTCTGAAAACAATGGTCGATAAGGTCAAAGCGGCAGGTGCGAACGTCGTTCTTTGTCAGAAGGGCGTTGACGATCTTGCGCAGCACTATATGGCGAAACAGGGCATCTTCGGATGCAGGCGCCTGAAGCAGACCGATCTGGAAGCGCTTGCGAAAGCCACCGGAGGAAAGATCATCGGCAACATCGCCGAGATAACGGCAAGCGACCTCGGTAAAGCGAAGCTTGTGGAAGAGAAGGCAGTGGGCGCTGAGGACATGACGTTCATCACCGGATGCTCGAACCCGAAAGCTGTTTCTATTGTGATAAGAGGCGGGACGGAGCATGTGATGGATGAGGTTGAAAGATCGATACATGACGCGATACGTGTCGTCGGTCTTGCCATGGAAGATGGTAAGGTCGTAGCGGGCGCAGGCGCGCCGGAGATCGAGCTTGCGTTAAGACTTGCGGAGTATGCGTCAACCGTCGGCGGAAGAGAGCAGCTTGCGATAGAGGCGTTCGCGAAGGCCATGGAAATAATCCCGTGGACGATATCCGAGAACGCGGGCATTGACAGCATCGACTCCATCATAAAATTAAAGTCGGCGCACGAGAAGAAGGGCGAGGGCAGGAATTACGGCCTTGACCTTGAATCCGGCGAAGCTGTCGATATGCTGAAGAAGAACGTTGTTGAACCGCTGAGAGTGAAGACGCAGGCGATAACGTCCGCAACGGAAGTCGCGAACATGATCCTCAGGATCGATGATGTCATCGCATCGCGCCGCGCCGCGCCGATGAACCCGATGGGCGACCCGAACATGGGCGGACCGGGAATGGGCGGCGTCGGCGGAATGATGTAAAACCCATAAGGGGTCCAAGCCCCTTATTTACTCCTATTTTCTCTTATTTCTCCTTATTTATCCTTGTTTCTGTTCATTCATCTTTCTTTGCCTCAGCTTCCTTTCCGTTTCGTTCTCTTCCATTTATCGAAGCGGAACCTGCACAGAATTTATCGGCAACAGACACACGTGCGGTGAAAAGCGATATTATTCACCGCAAAAATGCGGTGAATAATTTTACATTTACCTCAATTCTGAATGATTTTCACTTTTCAGGGTCGAAGTTTAAAAAGAATAGCACACTATTAAAGTCTTTAACAGCGATACTTTATCAATCGCATGTGTGCGATGTATATCACAGAACAAAAAGAGGGGAACTAACATGGAAACGAAAAGAGCCTGCCCGAAAGGGAGGGAAAAGGACCGGTCAAGGATATTTATCGCGGCAATAGCGGTAACATTCCTGATGATCGTTTCCGCAGCCTTCGTCCTTTCCGGGAACAATGATGACGACGACGCCTACGTACTGGGCGCCGGCGATGTGGACATATCCTCATGTACTAGCGCAAATGATGTGAAGACAGCGATAGAGGCCGAGGTCGCCATTACTGCCGACGGGCAGACGGTGAAGGTCGTCGGTTCGCTGTCAGGCATTACCGACTGCCTTGCACTGAACATAGGAAAAGTGAACATCGATTGGTGCGCCGATTATGAGGCAGCCGTGGCAAGCGGCAATGTCTTGGAGATAAACAGCGGCGGCGGATGGTTCGTTGTGACCGTTGACGGTACTGACGAGGGAAAGATGACGCTGACCGGCGATGTCAACGTGACCGGTGATAATGCCGGTTTCGCTGCCAATTACGACGGCGAAGTGAGCGTTGATGGTGACGTTACCGTAATTTCGACCCCTGGCACAGATCTGTCTGTTCATGCCTACTACGGCGGCATGATGAGCATAACAGGCGATGTCAACGTGAGCGGCGATTACGTTCAGGTCTACGGCGCCGGCTCCGGAGGCATCACCAGCACGCTGGAAATAGGCGGTGATGTCATTGCTTCCGGCAATTCAGTCTTCATCTCCGCCAGCGATACTGCCGGTGTTTTGAATATAGGCGGAAATGTAACAGTGACCGGCACCAATGTTTCTGTTTTTGCCGACGGTAACGCCTGTGCGATGGAGATAGACGGCAATCTCAGCGTGACCGCCACCGGCGGCGGCGCATACGTCTACGCCTATGGCCTCAACACCACATTCGAGATAGGCGGAAATGTAACAGTGGCCTCAACAGGCGATGATGCTATGGTCTATGCTTACGGCAACGGTACGGTGTTCGAAATAGACGGCGATGTAAGCGTGACAGCGGCCGGCGGCAATACCGCATGCGTCTGTGCCGAGGTTAACGGTAAACTTATTGTCAGCGGTGATGTCACGGCGGCAGACGGGATATATCTTTCCAACGAGGGCTTTGTGATCATCCATGGAATGCTGTACGTCGCGGACGAGGATGAATGCCTATGGTACGATGACGGTTCCGGCAATGTTCCCGTAGGATTGTATGATCTTGTCGAAGGCGGCGGTGCGCTTTATCCCACATACTTGTACTTCGGCGATGCGGCCGCAGGTGAATTCTACCTGAGCCCCGGAGCGGTGCCCAAGTTCACAGTGACGTATGATGCGAACACCGGCACCGGAGCGGTGCCGACGGAAACGGACAAGATAAAAGGAGCAACGTTCACAGCGGCGGACTCAACGTTAACGGCACCGGCAGGCACACGGTTCCTTGAGTGGAACACAGAGGCCGACGGATCGGGAGATTCATATGCGGAAGGTGACACGGTAACGATGCCCGCGGCGAATCTCACATTGTACGCAACATGGGAAACGGTCTACACTGTAACGTATGACGCGAACGGCGGTTCCGGAACGGTACCAACGGAATCCGATAAAGCACCCGGAGAGACGTTCACGACCGCTGTCTCAGCAATAACGGCGCCGGCAGGCATGCAGCTCGCCGAATGGAACACAGAGGCCGACGGATCGGGAGATTCATATGCGGAAGGTCAGACGGTGACCATGCCTGCGGCAAATCTCACATTGTACGCAATATGGGAGAACGTCTACACCGTATCGTATGATGTGAACGGCGGGACCGGAACGATAGCTCCGGAACCGGGCAAGACCAAAGGCGTGTCGATCGTTGTGAAAGATATCACCGGAGTGACGGCACCCGAAGGCAAGCAGTTCAAAGAGTGGAACACGGCTGCGGACGGATCGGGAACATCATACGCACCCGGCACCGTGGTAGCAATGCCGGATGACGATCTTGTGCTGTATGCGACATGGGAGGACGTCCCCGAGGACAGCGGACTCAACGTAGGCCTGATACTGATAATCGCGGCCGCATTGCTGCTGGTCATCGTCGCTGTGTCCTTCATGATCGCAAAGAGGTCATGAGCTCGCAACGTGGTGAACGGAAACGATTTAAAACGCGGGGCAACGCCCCGCCTCACTTTTATTCATAAAATAATCATAACATTCAGATCAATGCTTCCAGCTGAATGATACCACGCTTTTCACTTCCGCCTTCTCATTCTCTGCCTTTTCCTTCGCCTGCCGCTCTTTGATTGCGTTATATTCCGATTCCGTGAATCCTCCTATTATCGTTTCAACAAGATCTCCGTTCTTGTCAAATATCTTCACATACCTGTCACTGAGCTGTCCGTTCAGTTTGAACGTGCCGCGCGTAAGATCGGCGGCAGCCTTTAAGGCAACTTCTAAATTATAAACTCTGGAGACATTCGGCATGTTCAGATGGATAAGTTCCGCACGGTACGGCCCCATGTACTCGGTTCCGTTATTTTCCGTCTCTCCGGTCTTTTCCGATGACTGGCACCCTCTCATCATGTTATACTCCGATTCGGGAAACCCTCCGATTATTGTCTCGATGTATTTCCCACCCCTCTCGAATATCTTCGCCTCATGATCGCTGAGCACACCATTGAGATTATACATGCCGACGGTACTGTTCAAGGCGTACCTTCTGGCACCTTCTAACGTATCGAATCCGGTGACTATTAATTGTTCCAGGCGGAAAAATTCCACATAATATGGCCTTTTGCGTCTGATCTCGTTGAAGAGCCACCTATTGAGCATGAGAACACAAATGCATTTGTACCTATTAAGATTCGTCATGAAAAAACGGCGATCTCGACTGAATGGGCGAACCGGGCATAACGATGAGAGGATGTCGCGAACGTGTCGCGCCCGCAAAGATCGTTCAGACTACTTTTTCCAGCCGAAAGATACGACGCTCTTTATCTCTGTTCCTTGTTCCATCGACTCTTTTGCCTGACGCTCTTTGATCGCGTTATATTCTGATTCAGGGAGTCCGCTGATGATCGTTTCGATGAGCTTTCCTCCGTTCTCATATATCTTCACGCATCTGTCATTCAGCTGACCGTTTATTTTGGACATCCCTCGCGTGTAGTTTACGGCGAACTTTCTGGCATCCTTAAAATTATTGAAACTGGCTACCCAGAGGCTTACCCAGGCGGCAGGGGCCTCAACATAATACGGTTCATCATTATGTCCGATCGTCCCTCCTGAGGCCAACAGGGTGAAATGTTCGACGGGCGTCAGCATTGCGCTCATGATATGTTATCGAGACCGGCGTACTTACCATTATCTGACTGATAAGGGCATTGCATTTTTATCCGTCACTTCGCCGAGATGGTTCTGATGTACGATCAGATTGATGTTCATATTTTTTAATCTTCATTGTGATACTTTCTTTATGTCATCAAATGTTGTCATCAAGAACATATACGAAAGAAGATCGGTCCGCTCATATTCTGACAAGGAAGTGAGCGACGAAATTATCAAAGAACTTATCAAGGCGGGTTTTCAGGCAGCTAACGGAATGAACGCGCAGAAGCTTAGATTCTCTGTTGTCACGAACAAGACAAAACTTCTTGAATATTCGGACCGCGGAAAAGAACTGTACCTGAAAATGATGGAAGCTTCGGGATCGGTGAACGAACATCTTGAGTCGATGCTTAAGAACAAGGACGTGAACATATTCCACGGGGCGCCGGCAGCGATATTCATCTATGCCGCACCAGGTATTCTGACCGGCGTGGAGGATGCTTCGCTGGCCGCCGGTAATATCATGCTCGCCGCGAGATCGATGGGTCTCGGGACATG
>JGI24702J35022_10002537_pt1 | contig 11111 bp, 8 predicted proteins | sample TergutTh196P4_FD_35022 | JGI IMG/M metagenome (IMG submission 35022)
TCCCAGTTCGATGCACAGTTTTTATGCGTTGAGCCGTTACCTGAAAAACGACCGTTTTTGTCTGACAACGGTTGATCCTGTTTTCAAGGAAGAAGAGTTTAGCGATTATATTCAGGCATTTAAAAACACTGACAAGATAGACGGATTAATGGCAGTGACGGATTTTGTGGATGATGAGAATCCTTTGTATGTAAAGACAGACGGGGATGGGAGAGTTTTGGAGTTTGGAAGTTCAAAGTTTAAGGGAGATTTTGATTATGTTTCAGGGGGTATCTATTGCTTGAGGCAGTCTGCGATTGATGTATTGGAAAATGCCATCTCGGAAGGAATATCGCGCATGAGGAACTATCAGCGCCGGCTTATTGTCGAAGGACTGAACCTGAAAGCCTATCCGTTTTCTAAAATTATAGATGTTGACCATGCAGAAGATATCGTCAAGGCGGAAGCATTTTTAGCAGGAAAGAACGGAAACTAAAAAATAATTGCCATTTTTTCATTACCTTTGCTGTCGTTTTTCTAAACAATTTTACTTATGAGTGAAATAACAATTGCCGGTATCCGCAGGGGGAATCAATTTTCACCGAATCATATTGGAAACGACTCAGCTATCTTTTCATTGACAGTTGAGCAGTTGCGCAAAAAAGGATACAAGGTAAATGAATATACAGAATCCGATTTATTGACAAAAAATATCAAGGAAGATTTTTTGTTTAATATGGCACGTGATTGGTGTTCAATCCGTAAACTGCAACAATTTGAAGACGACGGACGGATAGTTGTCAATTCGGGTTACGCCATCGAGAATTGTACACGCGAAAAGATGACGCGCCTTTTTATGACGGCAGGTATTCCTTCTCCACGCAGTATCATCCTTGGGACGGACAAAGATCCGGACACAGCGCTCGCAGAAGCCGGTTTTGATAGTTGCTGGATTAAACGATATGATTTTCATGCGATTCATCGTGAAGACGTTACGTATGTCAGGAATATGGAAGAAGCCAAGAGTATTCTGAAAGAATATGCGCTCAGGGGAATTAATACAGCGGTGATTAATGAACATTTGACCGGTGATTTAGTCAAATTTTACGGAGTGTCCGGAACCGATTTTTTTTATTGGTTTTATCCCTCCCGAAAACAACACAGCAAGTTCGGATATGAACAAATAAACGGGGAAGCATCTGAAATTCAGTTTAATACAGATAATTTGCGACAACTTTGTGATGAAGCCGCCAAAGTCTTACATGTGAAAATTTACGGAGGTGATTGTATCATCGACGAAGGGGGTATGATTCACCTGATTGACTTTAATGACTGGCCGAGTTTTGCCCCCTGTCGCAATCAGGCAGTACCCTATATCGCAGAATGTATTCATTGTTTATTTAATGGATAAGAAACAGGCACAGCAAAAAAATTCCATCGAATCCACCTTGAAATCAATGGATACCGAAGAATTTATTGATATTCACTTTTATCGTCCGATCGGTTACCGGTGGGCTTTGCTTTTCAGGAAATTAAATATAACACCCAATCCAATAACCATTGCCGGCATTATCATCGGTATTGGTGCAGGAATTTGTTTTTATTTCTCAAGTCTGAAAATAAACATCATCGGCATGTTGTTGCTTGTCTGGGCAAATTCGTTCGACAGCGCCGATGGACAATTAGCACGTATGACTGGAAAGATGTCATCACTCGGGCGTATGCTTGATGGTTTATGCGGTATCTTATGGTTTATTGNGATTTATCTGGCTATCTGTTTCCGATTGACAACTTCATGGGGGATAGCGATTTGGGCGCTTGGCGTTGTTGCCGGTTATTTTCATGGGAAACAGACTGCGATGGCTGATTATTACCGGAATATTCATTTATTCTTTCTTAAAGGTAAATCAGGTAGCGAATTATCTGATTTCGCCACAGTAAAGGAGCAATATAGGAATATGAGCTGGAAACATCATTTTATTGATAAGTCGCTTACTGTCTTTTATATGAACTACACNAAAGATCAGGAATCCATGTCGCCCAATTTTCAACANATGATACAAATAATCAGGAAACGATATCAAGAGGACATTCCGGAAGGATTTCGTGCAGCGTTCAGGGAAAAAAGTCTGCCGTTGATGAAATACACGAATATGTTGACATTTAATACAAGGGTCATTGTTTTGTTTATCACCTTATTGCTCAATCTTCCCTGGATTTACTTTATTTTCGAACTGATCATTCTCAATGCCATGCTTGTTTATATGATGATCAGGCACGAACGAATATGCGCCTTCTTTATCAAACAATTACTCACTGAAAAGTCATGATGGATACCAGCCGGATTCGCGGTGTTCTGTTCGACTACGGCGGAACGATTGACAGCAACGGNGTTCACTGGGCTGAAGTGATTTGGCAAGCGTATCAGGCAGAAAATGTGCCGATTACGAAAGAGNCGTTTCGTGAAATTTACATACATGGCGAGCGGACACTGGGGAAAAATCCGATCATCCGGTCTCATCATACCTTTTTGGATATGCTGCGGATAAANATTGAGATTCAAGGTTCAAAGGGAGAAGATGAATCTTATTTGTCTGAAATTCCCCNTTCGCNTTGGGGAGGGAAAGGATTGGGCTATCGGATTGCCGATTATTGCTACAACTACGCCCGCACCTCCGTTGAGAAAGCGCGTCCGGTAATTGAATGGATGGCAAGCAAATATCCATTGGTGATGGTAACAAATTTTTATGGAAATATGCGNGCGGTATTAAACGATTTCCNGATAGACCATCTTTTTCCCATCATCATCGAATCGGCTATCGTTGGAGTTCGCAANCCTGATCCTCAGATTTTCAGATTAGGTGTTGAAGCCTTGCAAATGCCTGCAAGCGAGGTCGTTGTTATCGGCGATTCGTACGACAAGGATATTGTTCCGGCAACGACAGTGGGATGTCAAACCATCTGGCTGAAAAATACAGGATGGAACAAATATTCCGGAAACGAAACAGCTGATCTTATCATCTCTGATTTTGCGGAATTGAGGAAATGGCTGTAAGCAGTTTTTAGACAGAACTACAGAATTTCACATAATTAACATATTAGTTTTCAGTTATTCAATTNTTCAGTTATTCAAATAATGCAAGTATCACAAGCATTTTTTGCGTTTATTAAGGAGCATACAGATGATGATTTGGCGCAATTATTGCTTGCTGCAGATCGTTATCCGGAGATTGATGTGCCTTTTGCCGCAGAACAAATCAGGGCACGACGGTTTATCCGCGAGAAATTACCGACATGGTATGTAAACCGTTCGTTGCTGTTCCCCTCAAAAATTGCCGTCGAACAGTGTTCGTCCGAACAAACAGCCTTGTACAAACAACGATTGATCCGGAATGAAAAACATGTATGCGACCTGACAGGCGGATTGGGCGTGGATACGTATTATTTTGCTCAAAAAGTGAGGTGTGTAACTTATATCGAACGNTCCAGGGAATGTTTCGACATAGCGATGTANAATTTTTCCCAATTGCATATAAAAAATATTACAGGATACAATGATGATGCCGAAAATGCACTGCAAAAGAGGCAATCTGTTGATCTAATCCATATCGATCCGGCAAGACGCAGCAAAGGCAATCAACGCGTTTTTGCCCTGTCCGATTGCGAACCTGACCTGGTGAAGATTTTACCTTTGCTCCTCTCGAAAGCGCCCAAGGTGATTGCCAAATTATCTCCTATGCTCGATATCAGGCATACGCTGGCTTTGTTGCCCCAAACGAGTGAAATCCATGTCGTATCTGTGCGGAATGAATGTAAGGAACTGTTATTTATATTACAAAAAGGCATTAATAACTGTGAACCGGATATTCATTGCATCAATTACACGACAGAAGGANCGGAACAATTTTTTCGTTTGACACTTTCGGATGAACAGTTGACAGNATGCGCCATCAGCCACTCCGTNCAAACCTTTTTATATGAGCCGAATGCCTCAGTTCTGAAAGCAGGCGCCTATAAACAGATCGCTATCCGGTTCGATGTTGAAAAATTGCATAAAAACAGTCACCTGTATACTTCCGAAAAACTGATTCATTCATTTCCGGGACGTATTTTTCAGGTGCAGGAAGTAATCCCGTTTCATGGAAAACTCTGTAAGACAATTCACCGGATGATTCCACAAGCCAATATCTCGACCCGCAACTTCCCTTTATCAGCGGACGAACTTCGTCGACGTACCGGCATCACCGACGGTGGCGATTGTTATCTTTTTGCCACCACCCTTGCCAACAATCAGAGAGTGTTGATTCAAGGCAAAAAAGTTGAAAATTGAAAATGACGGAGATATTAATCTGAAATCCAAATGATTAAATCTAACAGGATTTGGGAAGGCATATAAACGAGAGTATCCCGTCCTCGTGCCTGAACCGTTCATCATGTTCAAGCAAAAAGCGGATGGCGCGGATATTCTTCTCTTTTTCCAAAGGCAGCGATTCGGCTAATAAACGAACTTCTTTTGATGAAACGGTTAATGTTTCGATCAGTGCGTTGCGTACCTGATTAAATTCCCATACCGTCAGTCCCGCCTGCATTTTTTTCTGGCAAATATCGCATGTCTTGCAATCTTTTGTGTCTTTCTCTCCAAAATAATGAAGTAACAACCTTGTCCGGCAATGATGTTCTTCACTAAGATACGCAATGACTTTCTCCATGCGTTTTTCGTCTTTGCGCTTTCGGTCTTCGTAAGCAAAACGGGGAATCACCACGTATTTCGGTTCTTCTCTTGGACGGGTAAACGTAATCTGAGGTACTTTTTTACGGGGTACATAATGAAGAATCTGTTGCTTTGAAAGCGTTGTCAAACGATCATAGACTTCCTGCTGTGTTGTACCGGCACGCGTAGCAATCATTGTCTCATCAATATACGCATAATCGGCAAACAGTCCTGTATACGAACGCAGAATAATCTGGATAATTTCGTCTGTCAACCGATCCCGGTTTTGCAACAGGTAGAGTTCGTCGCGTGACAGCGTAAATATTAATCGTGAAGCATTATCCGGCTCTTCAACATAAGCTATATATCCCGATAATTCCAGTATCTTAAGCGCATGAACTGTTTGCTTCATCGAAAAACGATAGACTAAACAAAAATCAGCAATTGAAAAATCATGGGTGGTATAATCTCCAAATCCTGAAGCAATTTGAAAATAATTGCCCAATGCTTCATATACCCGGACGATAAATCCTTTCTCTGGATATTCATCCGAAATTCGCTTTTTCAGTTTGGTTTTCTCAATTTTGCTGCATAACATGACGGCATACGCTCGTTTTTCATCTCTTCCGGCTCTTCCGGCTTCCTGGAAATACTCTTCTAGCGAGCCTGGCATGTCCCAATGCACGACCAATCGCACATCAGGTTTGTCAATCCCCATGCCAAACGCATTTGTTGCAACCATAACACGACAGGCATCTCTTCTCCAGCTATTTTGTCGCTGTTCCTTTGTTTCCCGGTTCAGTCCGGCATGAAAAAAATCGGCAGTGATTCCGGATTGCCGTAGGAAAGTTGCTATTTCCTGTGTTTGACGGCGACTTCGTACATAGACGATCGCTGTTCCCGGTACTCTGTTTACCAAATGGATAAGCGTTTCCTGCTTATCTTCTGCCTGCCGAACCACATACGAAAGATTGTGCCGGACAAAACTTTTTTTGAAAACATTCTTTTGCCTGAAATGGAGTTTGTCCTGAATATCATCCACTACTTCGGGTGTAGCCGTTGCAGTAAGCGCAAGAACGGGGATTTCCGGCAACAATTCGCGAATCGAAGATATATTGAGATACGAAGGACGAAAATCATATCCCCATTGCGATATGCAATGACTTTCGTCCACTACTAACAAACACACCTCCATGGCATTCAATTTGGTCTTAAAAAAATTCGACGACAAACGTTCGGGCGAGACATAGAGAAATTTATAGTTTCCGAAAATACAGTTTTCCAACTGGGTTGTGATTTCTTCCTGAGACATACCGGTATAGACCGTAGTAGCTTTGATGCCTCGTGCCTTTAAATTATCCACCTGATCCTTCATCAAGGATATCAAGGGAGTGATGACAAGACAAATACCTTGTTTTAGCATGGCCGGAACTTGAAAGGTAATGGATTTTCCTCCTCCGGTAGGCATCAGTGCAAGGGTATCCTGATCTTTACAGACCGACTGGATGATATCTTCCTGTAAAGGACGGAAGGAGGTATAGCCCCAATATTTTTCTAAAACAGCAAGAAGTTGGGATGAATCCACAGTTTTATAATTATCAGTCTTCAACTGTCCGATGGTCGAATATCTCTGATCATTAACTGCAAGGTCGTATTACCACCATATGTATTTTCTTCGATTGTATAGCAAATATCAAAAGGATGTTTGTCTTTGATATAGGCGCTGTGCTTATACATTCCGAAGGCAATCCCNTGAAGCGGACCTCCTCCTTTNCGGTCAACAACCTCAAGTTTGAGATGATCCTGTTCTTTCCCTACTAATTTGCTTGTACCGTAATCCCATACGCGCAATGAACAAAATACAGGTTTATCGTTGTTCGGACCGAAAGGATTCAATCGTTTCAGTTCGTTCATGAGTCGTTGATTGACGTCTTTTAATTCAATGATCTGATCTACTTCGATTTGCGGTGTCATCTGTTCGGGCTTTATCTCTTCGGCAGCCAATTGCATAAACCGTTTAGTGAACTCCTCCAGATTTTCTTCTTTTAAAGAAAGGCCGGCAGCATACGTATGACCGCCAAAATTCTCCAGCAAATCCCGGCATGCCTCAATCACTTTATAGATATCGAACCCGGCAATTGAGCGGGCAGACCCTGTGATTAATTCGGACGACTTGGTGAGTACGACTGACGGACGATAATATTTTTCTGACAACCGGGATGCNACAATCCCAATCACACCCTTGTGCCAATCGGGATTATACACCACAATGCCTTTCTGATCTTCAATATTTTTAATGTCGTTAATGATCGCATTGGCTTCGTCCGTAATCCGTTTATCCAATTCACGCCGGTCTTCGTTATATTGATTGATATTCTCGCTTTTTTCTTTGGCTATTTCCATGTTTTTGGATAGCAGCAACTCGACGGCTTCTGCGCCGTTCATCATTCGTCCCGACGCATTGATGCGTGGACCTATCTTGAAGACGATGTCGCTGATTGTGATTTCTTTGCCTGCCAATCCGCACACATTAATGATTCCTTTCAGTCCTAAGCTNGGATTGCTGTTGAGCTGCCTCAATCCGTAATAAGCTAATACACGGTTTTCGCCTGTGATNGGCACAATATCGGAAGCAATGCTGACAGCAGTGAGTTCCAGTAAATTTTCAAGTCTGGAAAAGGGAATATCATTGCTTTTCGCAAACGCCTNCATAAATTTAAAGCCCACACCACAACCGGAAAGATGTTCATAAGGGTATTCCGAGTCTACCCGTTTCGGATCCAGGACAGCAACGGCATCAGGCAATACATCATCAGGCATGTGGTGATCACAAATGATAAAGTCTATGCCCCGTGCTCTGGCATATTCAATTTTTTCAATTGCTTTAATCCCGCAATCCAAAGCGATAACCAATGTGAATCCATTTTCTTTGGCATACTCAATTCCCTTGTATGAAATGCCGTATCCTTCGTCGTACCGGTCGGGGATATAAAAATCGACGTTCGACGAATAGGGACGCAGAAATTTGTATACTAAGGAAACGGCTGTTGTGCCATCCACATCATAGTCTCCATAGACTAATATTTTCTCCTTGTTTCCTAATGCCTTGTTTAATCTTTTGACTGCCTTATACATATCAGGCATCAGGAATGGATCGTGCAAATCATTTAGATTGGGCCTAAAAAATTTCTTTGCAGTTTCTACAGTAGCAACACCTCGCTGAACAAGCAGCAGGCTGATAGCAGGACTAAGTTCCAATTCTGCCGCCAGCATATTTGCCAAGCGTATATCTTCTTCTGTATGAGGTCGAATATTCCATTTGTTAATCATTATATATTGTTTTTTTTATTTTTTCCGCCTCCTGAAATCACACCCTCTTGACCCCTCTGACAAAGGGGTGCAATTTGAATGGGTAAAGGTAAGAACAATAAATGAAATTTCCTTGTAAAATGGCAAAAATAAAATCACACCCTCTGCTATTTTCACACAAAAAAACATTTCTTCAGAATTTGTCAGAAACAAATAAACCTTTAACTTTGCGCAGCATATTCAATTAAATCGCATGTATAATCATTAATTATTTTTTTTGTATGAAATCATTTTATTATTTTTTAACTATTGTTTTTCTTTCGCTTTCAACCGCTTCTTTTGCCCAAAAATATGTTTATGATATCAATCGAACCGAGTATCATGACGACATGTTGTATGAAAGCGTACGTCGTATCATCCGTCTACCATCAGTAAACGGATTACTTTCAATTAAGTGTGATTTCCATATCCATACTGTTTTTTCTGATGGCGATGTCTGGCCAACTGCCAGAGTCAAAGAGGCATGGCAGGATGGATTAGATGCAATCGCAATCACCGATCATACCTCGGCTATCCCTTCGAAACGGAATGTGACGGGCGGTCCGGACAGTTCGTATGAAATAGCCCGTCCGGAAGCCGAACGATTGGGATTGATATGCATTCAGGGAACCGAAATTACGCGTTCCAAACCTGAAGGCGGCCATCTCAACGCTATTTTCATCACCGACGCTGCCAAGACATTAGACATTCCGACCGAAGATGCCGTGAGAGAGGCGGTGAAACAGGGTGGTTATATCATCTGGAACCATCCCGGATGGGCGATTGACTCCTGCCAGATGTTTGATGTCAACGAACGGTTGATCAAGTCGGGCGATATTCATGCGGTGGAGGTATTCAACGAAGCAGAATGGTACCCGCGGGCATTAAGCTGGAGTCGTGATTTGAAATTAGCACCGATGGCTGCGACCGATATTCATTATCTGACAAACAGTTTTTACCGCGTATCCGAAAAGGCAATCCGCCCCATGACTATCGTTTTGGCGCGCGAAAATACACAGGAAGCGATTAAAGAGGCACTTTTTGCACGTCGTACCATCGCTTTTTTCAGAGGGATGCTTGCCGGTGACAGCCGGTTGTTGACCGATTTCTTCTTTGCCTCAGTGAATATCCAAAAGATAAGCACTACCTTCGATCGCGACCGGAATGCTTTTCACCATTACCGCGTCACCAATCCTTACGATGTGCCTTATGTGCTTCAACTTGAGACCGGTAAAAAAGTGACCATCCATGCCANTTCGGAAGTCACCTTTACCATGCCCGCCGAAGTCAGCGAATTGAAAGTGAATATCATCAATCTCCATACCTNTGAATTTGAGACATTGGAGGTTACGATCCAATTGCCTAAATGATATTGAAATGTTTTAATGCATTGATCACACCATCTTCGTCGACTGAACTTGTCACGTAGTCGGCGGCGGCTTTGACATGGTCTTTGGCATTGCCCATTGCTACGCCGATTGTAGCATGTTTCAGCATGGATATATCGTTGCCGCCGTCACCAAAAGCCATCGTTTGTCCATGTTCCATATCAAAACAGGTCATCAACCGATCCATACCGGTCGCTTTGCTGCAATTTGCTGAATTGAAATCGGCAAAATAGGGATGCCACCGGCAAGCCACACAATCCGTCAGCACATGGTTTAAAAGTTCGGTTTCAAGGTCCAATTCAATAAACGCATCGATTTGAAAGATTGTATATTCGAATATTTCAGCGATCGGTTTAACAGGCGGAAGCGGGATATTGACCAATTTACTCAACGATGACATCATATCATCTATGTAATTGATATAATTTCCTTTATCTGTCATAAACGAACAGGGAAACGGCTTTTTCCTTATATAAAGGGCTAATCTCTCCAGACTTTCTTTTGAGACAGGTTGTTGGGCAATTATTTCACCTTTAGCATCTAAGCAAAAAGCGCCATTTGCAGTGATAAATCCGTCAAATTCAAGGCTTTCGATGTATCTGATATCAAATGGTGAGCGACCGGTTGAGATAACGATTTTGATGCCTTTTTGCCTAATCCGGCGAATGGCTTCCTTTACATCGGAAGGGATGGATTTGGTCTTGAAACTGACAAGCGTCCCGTCAATATCGAAAAAGATGGCCTTTATCATTATTTCGTTATGCGTTCGAGCCATTTCACCATGCTCAACATGATCAACATGGAAAGACCGGTCGCTGTTACGAAAACCAACCAGCAAGCCCAGATAGGAACACTTGTATAAAGTATGCCTCCGATGAACAAAAATACATTACCAATGGCTGTCGCCGCCAACCAACATCCTTGCATAAGCCCTTGCAAATGAGGTGGCGCCACTTTCGAAACGAAGGATAAGCCAAGCGGCGAAATAAATAATTCCGCTACGGTCAGGATAAAATANAANCCNATCATAACCCAAGGGGTAACCCTTATGGCATCAATAGCCGATGCGCTCATTGAGCTGAGCGATTCTTTCGCCGGTAAAGCAAAGGAGAAAGCCATCAAAAACACATAAGCCAGCGCTGCAATTCCCATACCTATTGCTATTTTCATCGGNGTCGAAGGCTCTTTGTCTTTCTTTCTTAATGTTCCGAAGAACCACATTATCAGAGGAGTAAGAAACACGACAAAGAACGGGTTGACGCTTTGGAAAATTTCAGCTCCTTTGATACTTGTAAAGCCCAAATCAATATTGATAACCTCTAAATTAACATAATCCCTTGCAAAATAGGTAAGTGAATACCCATTCTGATGGAATGAAAGCCAAAAGAAAATCACGATCCCGAAAACAGCAAATAAGGCATAAATACGTTGTCTTATTTCCTGTATACTCATTTTTATTTCCTGTGAATCAACCGTAACATTTCCGGNGTTGACGGCCGTTTTATTCGCCGGATCGGGGAAGGTTTTTTTATTCCTCAAATAGATGAGAAGAGAAATCAACAAAGCTATGATTGCTGCGGAGAATGCATATTGAAATCCTCTGTTGAACTCTTCTAAATAACTATTTGAAAATGAAAGTAAATCGGTGACCACCTGTCCGTTAAGCATTGCATTATTGGCATATT
>JGI24702J35022_10002538_pt1 | contig 11108 bp, 7 predicted proteins | sample TergutTh196P4_FD_35022 | JGI IMG/M metagenome (IMG submission 35022)
CCCCGCCGAAACCGCCGCGCAGGCCTGAAGCGCCCATCGTCTTTGTCGATGCCCAGCGGCGGGCGAGCGCCTTGATATCGGCAGCGGGAATGCCCGTCTCATATTCCGCCCACTTGGGAGTCTTAGGCAGCCTGTCGGCGCCTTTGCCAAGGATGTAATCGGCCCATTCGTCAAACCTGTGCGCGTGTTTTGCGATATACTCCTTGTCGTATGAATCTTCGGTCAGCCAGACATACGCGATCGCCTCGCAAAGAGCGGCGTCGGTCCCCGGACGCGGAGCCAGCCATTTGTCAGACTGCTTGATAGACGAGAAATTATTGAACGGGTCGATGTATATGAACTGCACGCCCATTTCGTTGAGCCAGTGGCGCCACATTGTGGACTCGTTGCCGCCATATCCGCCGCGCGTCGTGTCGGGATCGTGCGACCACATGATCATCGTCTCGACGTTCTGCATGCCATCGATGAGCAAGTCGAAAGTCTCGGGGCAGCCGAGCCGCCAATAGTAGCCGTATGTATGCGGAGCGCCCCAAGTGAAACCCTCCCATGAATCAGGATTGTCCTTGACCTCCGTGTAGCCCAGCATGCGGAAGAACCTGGCGAACGCCGAGCCTTTGTAGCCCAGTAGCCCCCATGAGTGGTGGGAAGCGGTCAGCGCCGTGATCGACTCCTTGCCGTATGTCTTTTGGATGCGGTTGATCTCGCGAGCGACAAGGTCGAGCGCCTCGTCCCAACTGGCGCGGCGGTAGCCTGACTTCCCGCGCATCTCGGCATTGCGGTTTTTCCCGTCGGGAGTCTCCACAAAATCCTCGCGGATCATCGGATAGCGGATGCGGTCGTATGAATACGCCCTGTTCTTTTCCGTGAACGCGATGAACCCGGGCTGTATCTTGCGGTTAGGGGTGTATTCGTTGCCGCGCGCCTTGATGACCCAACCCTTCGGGTCGTTGTTGTCAAACACGACCGGCCTGATGCGCCTGATCACTCCGTCGACCGTGTGGATCGCAATCGCGCCGCCGACCACAACGCTATGCGTTATTTTTTCAGCCATTGATCTTATTTCTCCTTTCTTGCAGGGGGAATGGCGCGTTGCGCCGCCCCCTCTGATATTTAGTTGACCTCGACGAGGGATTTTGCCAAATCAGACTCCGGATGTATCTTTATCATCGGACCGACCATCCTGCCGTTGTCGACCTCGAAACACCGCAAGTTCCAAACCTCGGAGACTATGATCTTAAGCGTCTTGCCGTCCGGTGTTTTGTAAAGGCCGTCTTTTTTGAACAAATGCTGAATCATCACTTTATTCGCCACGTTCGCTTATCTCCTTTCGACTATTTCGATAGCTTATAGCTTCGCTGCGCGCCGTATTTCTCATATCGCACGCTGCCGACGTCCGTCCAGCCCGGCGTGCCGGAAATCGCATCTTGAATCGCCGTCATCTCTGCCGCGTTCGGAACGCCCTGTCCGCCCAGACCTTCATACCAAAGCTGCAACGCGCAAATAAGGTCGCCGGGGAAATCATCAAAGTATTTGTCTACAGCAGCTTTCAGTGCCTTCGGATCCGAAACGTCAATTCTTGCCATGTCTTCGCCTCCCTTTTGCATTTTCGGATTTGTTAATCACACGTAGTTCATTATACACCATGAGAGGTTATATATGTCAAGTTTAACTTTGTTTTTCCGCGAATATTTCTACATATTTCGTACATGATTATAAAATCGTAGAAAATGGAGAAAAAAATGGTAAAGATAGTGAAAACCGCTTGACTTTAGAATTATTAAAGGGGTAAAATATCACCAGCAAAAGACACGAAACAACTATACTACTAAGGAGGAGCACAATTATGGCATACATGCCGCTCGACAAAAGCAAGTTCTACCTCGACAAATCCAAGATGGTAAAAATCTGGGATTTGTCCCTGCCGTGGGGCGTCGACACCCCGCTGTGGCCGTTTGCCACGAGGAGCGACCTGTCGTTCCCGCGTGGGCAGTACCTTGAGCGCTTCCATAAGCGCACGATGACATACACCGGCACGCTGCACGCAGCGACGCATATGGACTCGCCAAACCACGTCATGCACTTGGAGGAAGTCGACCGCGAGCGCTATGGATACAGCATGGACGAGCTGCCGCTCGAACACTGCATCGGCACGGGGGTCATCCTCGACATGACATATCTCTACGACGAGTTTGAAGCAAAGTGGAACGCGGCAGGCGGCGACCCGAAGAAATTCGGCGACGTATGGGTGGAACTGCAGCCCGAGCACTTTGAAAAAGCCGCCGCGAAGGACGGCCTCGAGATTCGCCCGAACGACTGGGTGGTCGTAAACACCGGCTTCCACCGTTTCTGGCGCATCAACAACGACAAGTACTTCAACTATTATCCCGGCATGGGGCCGAAAGTCTGCGACTGGCTCCTGTTCGAAAAGAAGATCAAGGGCATCACGGGCACATGGGGAGCGACGGACGCCCCGCTGTGGCACTATCCGCTCAAAGAGCAAATGCCTTGGCTCTACACCACGTATATGGAAGCCACCGGAAAGGACCCGGGGATCTACTTCAACGATTACGAGTATTGCCACCGCAAGTTCATGCAGTACGGCTGCATCACGATCGAGAACGCGGGCGGCGACATCGACCAGGTCACTGGGCGCCGCATGACGATCGCGGCATTCCCGTTCCGCTGCGAGATGGCCGACGGAGGCTTCGTCAGGCTGGTTGCCTGGGAAGAGGGAGCGAAGTTCGACTAATCAACGTCGCAACACAAGCCGGGGGAGCAATCCCCCAGCTTGTGTGTTGTGTGAAATCGCAGAAAAGTGGCAAATATGAAACGTATCACAGCTATATCGCTTATTTTGATTGTTCTCATGAGCAATAGCGGATGTTCTTGCAATGCGAACACTTACGATGTAAATCCGACAAAAAGCGATATCGAAAATGTCCCTCCCGCACCAGATGACACGGCGACAAGCACCGCCTCGGAAATGCCTCTAGACATCAGCGAATTTAACGTATTCGATCCGGCTGTCGATTATAACATTATGCCGCAATATACAGTTACGTGTGTCGTAAACTTTTCAAGTGATATATTCATGCCATTTTACAAGGGCATAGAGCATTGGGCGGCAAAAACAAATTGTAATTTTCTTGGAGTCGCTAAATATGTCAATGGACTTGACGAGCTGTTGAAAGATTTGCCTGGACTGGTGGAGCGAAACGATGGCCTTATAGTTGATATCAATCCTTGGGATATGTTCGGCCGTGTAGTTGAGCTGCTCGATGAACTAAATGCAGTCTGGATGTGTGCTGCCACGCAGGCACGCGATTACTCTGACCCTATGTTGCCTCCCCTGCACCCGCTTCTGGTCTCTGACAAATATGATACCGGCTATCTCATAACGCAAAAACTCTATGAGTACAGAGATCATATGTGGCCGGAAGTCGATAATAACATATGTGGCTGGATCATTCTTGATATTTCAACTCGAGTACCGGATTTTCAGCAAGTATTGCTCGGCATTGAAGAGAACCTCTCTATATATGAACCGGAGATTCAGAATTCTGATAGATATTTCCCCGTCAATGTCTCTACCGACCAATATGGTAACCTGCTTGACAATCCATATGCTGTGTCGGAACTTGTGAAAAAAATAATCGATGAAAATCATGAAATCAAATTCTGGCTAGTCTTTTCTGCAATAGATATTTATGCGAGAAATGCAGCTTCAGCATTATATGAGATGGGTCTATCGGAAAACAGCATTATCATTACACTTGGAAACGATCTTATCAATGCCTTCGTTTCAGGGCAACAGGAACTTGCGGAGTTTGCTTCTTATATCGCAACGCTTTGTACCCCTGATATTATAATGGCAGAACTGGTGTGGTTTGGCCTGTATGCTATGATGTCCGGTCAGAAGACAGCAGATTCTTTATGGTCGGAATGGGTCAACAAACGCGACAATCCATCTGGCAACACTTATGCGAGCAGGATACTGCCGTCTTATTGGGTCGATAGAGATAATTATAAAGACTTCCTCGCATGGATTGATGTTTACGCACAAACAAGCGAGCATCCGGAATATGCACGAGATGTTATAACCCGCGACAGCTTCAGCACATATGTAAAGGTGCCAACGTATTATTGACGGATATGATTTTCGGATAGGTTAGTGACTACAATCCATAATAACTATAAGCTATTGTGAAATCATGGACACCGCAGTTAAAATGGTGAAAACTCTNTAGTAAACAAGCCTGAAAAGGTACGTAATTGCCTGCTTTTTTAGGTTTTATAATAGANGCAATTATTTATTTTGAAGGGAGCAAATATCATGAATCTTTTTGATCTGACAGGAAAAAATGCAGTCGTCGTCGGTGGCGGTGGAGGAATCGGCAGAGCGCTGGCAAAAGGGCTTATCGAAGCCGGGGCCAAGGTGCTGTTGGCGGATATGGCGGAGGATCCTCTGAAGAGCGCCGCTGCAGATATCGGCGCGGCATGCGGAGTGGAAGTGCCTTATTTCAAGGCCAATGCCACAAACGAAGCGGAAGTCGAAGCGCTTGTCAATTATGCGGCGTCAACGCTCGGCAAGATCACGATCCTCGTTAATGCGCAGGGCTTCAACAAGAAGTTCGATGCGCTCGATTTCGACATGGATGCGTTCCGCGCCATGCTCGATGCCAACATCACGAGCCTGATGATCACCGGTAAGTATTTTGGGCGCCATTTCAAAGACAATGGTTATGGCAAAATCATCAGCCTTTCCAGCGTGCGCGGCAAGATCGCGACGAAGGGCACGGGCAATGCGGCATATTGCGCGACGAAGGGCGCCGTCGACATGCTGACGAAGCAGCTTGCTTCCGAGTATGGCCAGTATGGCATCACCGTCAACGCCATTGCGCCGAATATTGTCCCGACCCCTGCCATGGTGGACATCTTTAAGATGCGCGCCAACGAGGCCGGCATCACTGTGGACGAGTACCTCAAGCAACAGGGCGCGGGCATTCCGATGCGCAGGATGGGTTCTGCGGACGACCTTATCGGTCCCGCGATTTTCCTTGCCTCAGAAGCATCTGACTTCATGACCGGCACCACGATTTATCCCGACGGCGGTCTTACGGCCATCGGCTGATCCGCTTCCGGGTTGTACGCTTTTTCGGCATCTGTTCAAACGGCCGGGGGATGATTCCCCCGACCGTTTATTAATTGTGCGTCCGGTTAAGCGTCCTTCAGCCATCCGTTGAGGCAAACGCCTGTGGCCTCGTCAATCTTGCGCCCGAACGAATCCGGGTATTTCGCAACCCAACCCGCCATCTCATCGTCCGCGACCTTCGCCACCTCGACAAGATAGCCCGAAACGACCATTCCCGTGGCATGTTTGGAAATGTTGTTATGCGGCGAGATGAGGTTGATGGCGCCGCCGCGGTCGAGATTCTCGGCATCGATGGGGTCGAAACGTGAACCGTGGTCCACATAGACGACGCCGGGAATAAGCCGCTCCGTCACGTAAGCCGCGCAGAGCACCGTACCGCGTTCGTTAAAGACCTTGATGACATCGCCATGCTCGATGCCGCGCTCCGCAGCGGTCGCGGGGTGCAGCCACGCCGGCTCATATTGATAGCCGTCCTTGGCGCGGATCTTCATCGTCTCGACCTCGCGGTTCCATGTGATGTCGTCAAGGTTTGCATGGAAGCGCCATCTGCCATGGTTGGACATGCACAAGAGTGGATAATCCTTCGCGCGCTCGCTTGACAGCCGCTCGTCGTGGTATTCGCTTGTCTCCACCCACTTTGGATATGGAGGACGTTCAAAGTCGTCCGGGAAGTTTTCTTGGATCCCCGTCGACGTGAACTCCAACTTCCCCGTCGGAGTCGACAGCGGGTTGTTGTCGGGGTCGTCCGCAAACGGCCGCAAACCGGGCGGGACATCCTTGATTTTTTCCGTGACGGGCAGCACGAATATATCGTTTCTATGGAACTCATCCTCGTCATCGAGATGGGCAACGCCGCAGCCCTGCCAAAACAGCTCGATCACGCGCTCGATAGCAGTTTCGTTGCCGGTATATGCCATATAGACATCGTTGCTTATCTTCTTTGCCACGGCCGCTACGCACTCGTAATCGTTCAAAGACTCTCCCACGGGAGGGCATGCGGGGTGTTCGCGGTAGACAGACGTCAATATTCCGCTGTTGTGGTCGTCGCATATGTCGTCCATTTCAAATTTTGTCGCGACAGGCAATATGATGTCCGCAAGGTAGCAGTCGTTTTCGAGCCAAGGATGCTGCGCAACGACGCATTCGATGTCCGGGGAACGCAGCGCCTTCACAAAGCTGAACCCATCGTTCCAGCATGTGACCATGCATGGGGAATCAGTCCAGATCATATGCAGTTTGGAACACCCGGGTTGCGGGAAGACATGCTTTGTCCATTGCTCTTCGGCCGGGCCGCAGAACGAATACAATCCCCACCATTCGACGCTGCCGTTGAGGATAGCGTCATGCACCATGCACTTCGGAATCGACTGAGCAGGCGGGATGTCGGTGACTTTCATAATGGCTGCCAGCTCCTCTATGGAGCTTGCAAGCTCTGCTTTGGAATATATTCCCCTGCCTTCTTCCGCGCGCTTCAGGAGCTTGTCGCCCGCTCCGCCGCTCCGCATGTCTGACAACGCGTCGCTCAGATCGGTGGCGGAGCCATACGGCCGCACGATTTCCGCGCGGTGGGGGATGCGGATATGCTCTTCTCCTTCATACGGCAATGGGAAATGCGGCGTGTGGATGCTGAACTCCAGCCATTTTGCCTGGTGGACGCCCGGCTTTCCAAGGCCTTGCATCCCCAGCAATATCGATTGCAAGCGCGCAGGCTCAGTGGAGAACGGGCCGCGTATGCCGGGGCCTCCGTTGCCGATCGTGATGCTTGTGACTTTCCGCGCCCAGTCCCTAGCGAGGGCTTTGATGGTCCATTCCGGGACGCCGCACTTGTCCGCAGCCCAAGCGGGAGTCTTTGGCTCGCCATCTTCCTTGCCGAGAACATAGTCAAAAAACGGCTCGGCTCCGACGGTATGCGTCTTTACGTAATCCTTGTCATATGTGCCTTCCGTAATCCATACATATGCAATCGAGAGATAAAGCGCCGCATCGGTGCTCGGCAGGATCGGAATCCACTTGTCCGCCATCCTGCACGCTGAATAATTGAGCGCGGGGTCGATATATACATATTTGATGCCGATGCTGCGGATCCATTGGCTGAGCCTGCTGGCGATATAACCGTCGAACCCGACGGAAGTCGTCTCGGGGTCTGCCGCCCAGAATAGCAGAAGCTCTGCATTCTCGACGATGTCCGGCCAAAGATTGCCCGAAGGCTGCATCTCTCCGACAGGTTCGCCGCCCCAGACATTCTTAGACCCCCAGGAATACCCTTCCCAACTGTCCATGTTGCGCATCTGGATCGTATATCCGCCCAAAAGCGACAGCAGCTTGTTCTGGCAACCGTGGCTGGGCGCGACATGCTTCCCCTCGCCGTGCATGTCCGCCTCCGACAGCACGGCTGACATTCCGTACGTGTCTTTCATGCGCAGGAGCTCGTCGGCGACGATTTGCGTAGCTTCGTCCCATGATATCCGCACATATGGCGATTTTCCTCTGTTTTGAGGGTTGCGTTCGCCCTTTGGATCCCAGTCGATGCGCTTGAGCGGGTATCTGACGCGGTTTTCGGAATATACGCGCTTTTTATATGTCATATAATAACATGCGGGGATCGAGTGCTTCGGCGGCTCAAACTTACTGCCTCGCGCAGTGAGGTTCCATGGGTTCTTGCTGTCCCAGTCGATGTAGTCTTCATAATACAGGGGGCGCACCCTTGTGACTTTCCCATCCTTGCCGGATTCCACGACGGACGGGCCGCCGCTCAACGGGCCCATGAGGCTTGCTGCTTTGAAAACTTTCTTGTCTGCTTTGACGTCAATCGGTATCGTTTGCATATAATCAGTCAATCCTTTCTGCATATCTGCTGGTTTGTCCAAGAACTCGCGCTTGTCATATTTTTCTGGGCCTTGCGTTATTCTGGGCCTCGCGTTATTCTGGGCCTTGTATTATTCAAGACCTTACATTATCCAAGACCTTGCGCTTGTCATATTTTTCAAGACCTTGCGCCCGGCCGCTAATAGAGACAATTATTCATCGACATACCAACCATCGAGGCACACGCCTGCCGCATAATCGATTTTTCGGGCGAATGAGTCCGGATACGATGCCCTCCAAGATGCCATCTCCTCGTCCGTGACCTTTGCGACCTCTACGAGGAACCCCGATGTGGCCATGCCGGTGCAGTTTTTGGATGTCATTGCCGTCGGCGTGATCAAGTTTATCGCTCCGCCACGGTCAAGCTCGCCGGGGATAATGGAATCGACGCGCGCGCCATGGTCGACATAGCAGGTGTCCGGTATGAGCCGCTCCGTAACATACGCCGCACATAACACGGTCCCGCGCTCGTTATATACCTTGATGATATCGCCATGCTCTATCCCGCGCTTGTCCGCTTCGCTCGGATGCATCCAACATGGCTCATATTGATACCCGTCCTTTGCGCGGATCTTCATCGTCTCGACCTCGCGGTTCCAGATTATGTCGTCGCATTGCGCGTGCATTCTCCAACGGCCGTGGTTTGACATGCAAAGCAGCGAAAACTCTTTTGCGCGCTCGCCGCTGAGCCGCTCGTCATGCGTTTCCGTCTTTTCCACCCATTTTGGTATCGGAGGCCTCTCGGGGTCGTCCGGCATATATTTTTCGATGGCGGACGATGAAAACTCCAGCAGGCCCGTAGGCGTCGTGAGCGGGTTGTTGCCCGGGTCTGTATAAAATTTGAACATCCCGGCGGGCAAGTCCTGCGCGTCCTTTTTGCAGGGCACGACATAAATCTTTCGCTTGCTGAACTCATCCCATGTCATCTGCTCCTCGCATCCGGAAGCTTTATAAAACAGCCGCACGCGCTCCTGCTCGGACAGATTGCCCGTATATGCATTGTAGTACTCCTGCCCCAACTTCGCCGCGACTCTGGCGCAGACGTCGAAATCGGACACAGATTCTCCGATCGGATCGCAGCAGGGGCCTTCGAGATATAGTGATGTGTACGTGCCGCTGGACAAATCGTTGCCGAGGTCGTGCATCTCGTGCTTCGTGGCGACGGGGAAAATCAGGTCGGCAAAACAAGAGTCGTTCTCGAGCCAAGGGTGCTGCACTATGATGCACTCGATGTCCGCGCTCTGCATCGCCTTGATAGTCAAATTCCCGTCGTTCCAGCATGTCGTCTGGCATGGAGTGTCGGACCATATCATATGCACGCGCGACAGTCCCGGACGCGGATAGACCATTTTTTCAAATTGGTATTCCGTGGTCGGCAGCCTGTAATTGTCCTTTTTCGCGATTTGGCTGGTGGAAAAACAATGCATGCCGTACCACTCCGCATGGCCGTCGAGGATGGCTTTGTGGATCAACGTGCGCGGAATGAATTGTTTGGGAGCGGGGAGCTGCTTGAACAGATCGACAAGCTCAGGAGCGCGCGCCGCCTGCGCGTCATTCAAAGTAAAGCGATTCATGTTGATCTCAGGCGCCACATCGCCGTCGACGGGACGCAGCGGGTCGCCAATGTGCGGGACCGCCGGCACGAATTCCCCTTGGAAAGGCAATGGAAAATCGGTGTTCCATAGATTAAATTCGATCATCTTTGCCTGATGGACCCCGGGGCTTCCGACAGCGCGCATGCCGAGAAGCATCGCTTCCAGCCTGCCCGGCTCTGACGCATACGGCCCTCTGATCAAGCTACCGCCGTTCGAGTGGATGATGCTCGCGATTTTTTTCGCCCAATCGCGCGCCAATGCCTTGATGGTCCAAACCGGGACGCCGCACTTGTCTGCGGCCCAATCCGCGTCCTTTGGCACGCCGTCCTCGCGCCCCAGGACATAATCTTCAAATTTCTCAAATCCATACGAATGTGTACTTACATATTCCTTTTCATATGACCCTTCGGTGATCCATATATGCGCGATCGCCAGTTGGAGCGCGGCGTCCGTATTCGGCAGCACGGGAATCCATTTGTCCGCGTGTACGGCAGCGCCGTAATTGAGATCCGGGCAAATATAGATGCTCTTCAGGCCAATCTGCGAAAACCAATAGCACAGGCGCCCCGGCAATTGGCTGACGACGCCGAGCGGCGTGGTTTCAGGGTCGCAGCCCCAGAACAAGAGAAGGTCCGCGTGCTTGGCGATGTCGGGGTAGAGGTTCGTCATCGGCATCATTTCGCCGACAGGCTCGCAGCCCCAAACATGCTTCGCGCCCCAATACCAGCCTTCCCAACTGTCCATGTTGCGCATTTGCAATGTGTAGCCCCCAAGCAATGACAGGAGCCTGTTCGGGCAACCGTGGCTGGGCGCGGCGTGCTTCCCCTCGCCGTGCATGTCCGACTGGCACAATACTGCTTCCGAGCCGTATTTTTCTTTGATGCGCATGAGCTCATCCGCTGCCAGTTGGGCGGCTTCGTCCCATGATATGCGGACATATTTCGACTTCCCGCGGTTCTGAGGATTGCGCTCGCCCTTTGGGTCCCAGTCCATGCGCTTGAGCGGGTATTTCACGCGGTTTTTGGAATAGACGCGCGATTTATACCCGAGCCCGAACGGCGTGATCGTCACTCTGTCGGGCGGCTTGAACTCGCTGCCGCGGGCTTTGATGGTCCATGGGTTGCAGTTTTTGTCCGTATATTCGGTGTCGTAGTGGTATGGCCTGATTCGCGTGATTGTTCCGTTGTTGGAGTCGACCAGGCTCGGGCCGCCGCTCTCCGGGCCGATGAGGCTGATTCCCTTAATGTTTTGTACGTCAGGTATAAACTTACTTCCCATTTGCGCCTCCTTTATCGGTCTTCCTGCTGCTGTTCATTGTTGTTTTTCATTATACCCCCGAAGCGCAAAAAAAGGAAGCACAAAAATGCCCCCCTCTCGGAATATTGGAGACAGTTCGTTACAATTCACGCCCGGTGAGGTGGACGTTTATTTTTGCTTCATTAGTCGTCATCGCGGACTGCGTATCATTCGCTTCCGCACAAGTGCGAAAGCTCACT